>Ga0316605_10000087_pt1 | contig 99823 bp, 99 predicted proteins | sample OWC_soil_day20_n_FD_207666 | JGI IMG/M metagenome (GOLD analysis project Ga0316605, IMG submission 207666) | Wetland soil microbial communities from Old Woman Creek delta, Ohio, United States - OWC_soil_day20_noCT | ecosystem: Environmental > Terrestrial > Soil > Wetlands | place: USA: Ohio...
CCCGCATCGGCAAAAAAAGCGGGTTTGACGGTCAACCGGAAAAAATGCCCAAAATTGAAATCGGGAACGGGGCGTGTCGAAGCGCCAAGGCGATTTGTCGAGGCTGTCCCGAACGTCCAATTGGCAAGGATTTCAGGGCGTCGATTCAGACCGATTTGGGCGTCGCAGAAGTATCGTGAAATTGTTCACAGACATCGGCAATTACGCTGGGCAGAATGAGTTCAACGAAACGAGGAAACCGTCAATGTCACTCTCCAGCATGAAGTCCGCACCAACGCCCACGGCCAGTCAGGTAGCCGGGAAGGGGAACGTGCACGCTGGTGAAGGCGATACGCCATTCAACCTGCGTGACACCCTGAGCAGCATCGTTGTCCGTGAAGCGAATTTCGGCGAGTTTCTTGCAGCGCTCAAGCAATTCGGACGCTACGCATCCAAGCATTAGTGTCTTCGGGCGACGATCGCAAGAAAAGTGGTGCCCATGGGCAGGATCGAACTGCCGACCTCTCCCTTACCAAGGGAGTGCTCTACCACTGAGCCACATGGGCAACTGCTGCTACTGACGGGGTCGAAGTAACGACGGTAAAGACCGAAGTTTATTTTTGCTGGATCGAGCTTCCTTGAGCCAGCCAAAACACCACCACCTACTTTCTGCCCGGGCACCGTTGGTGCCGCAAAGCGACTGGTGATCGCCTTCGAGCGGGGCGCATTGTATCAGCGTAATGCATCCTGTGCTTGGCGAATTTCGGCAAATCAGGGAATTCGTCCAAGCAAGCAATTAAATCGGGACGAACAGCGCATTCCGCTCACGGCTGTGATGTGCCTTTGCCTACCTTACCCAATCTCTCCCCTGGCATTCCGAACAGGCTTGGGAGTATTTAGTACTTTCCGACGGCGAGAAAAGGGTGCAATCTATTAATGCTATTCGCATGTCGGGCTTCCGTATTCTAGACTCTCGATTCAAATCGCTTTGTAGCGGCCAGCCTGTGCTTCCAAACCAGGGGGCTATGCTGGAAGATTGATTTAGGTCAAGCTTGAGTTAGGCTAAAAGTATATAAATAGTAATAGTTCTGTATGTTACATTTCTAATATATTTGAAACTGTGCCCCAATGAAAACCATCTTCCTCGTCGATGATTCGGCCACCATCCTCCTCAGTATTTCCAATATTCTTGGCAAAGCCGGGTACGCCACCGAAAAGGCTGCCAGTGCTGAAGAGGCGCTACGCAAGCTTCAATCCGGCATCAAGATCGATCTGCTGATTACCGATCTCAACATGCCGGGCATGAATGGCATCGACCTGATCAAGGAGGTGCGCAAGTTGCCAGCATACAAATTCGTGCCCATCCTTTTCCTGACCACCGAGTCGCAGCAATCGCGCAAACTGGAGGCAAAGGCCGCCGGCGCTTCGGGGTGGATCGTCAAGCCCGCAACCGCTGACGAATTACTCAACACCATCAAGCTCGTCGTTCGCTGACGCCATGGATTTCGCCAAACTCCTTCGTCGGGAGGCAATCGTTGCAGTCCTGGTGGCCCTGTTCGCCGCGGCTACAGTGTATTTTCTACACCACTGGTTCCACCAAACATTCGTTCCTGCGCCTTTAGCCGATGCCATCGGCACCATCGTCATCGTGCTGATTTCGTTGCTTGCTCAGCGATTGGTTTCCAAGGCCTTCTACAAAGATTACATGCTGGGCCTGACGCGGGTTGCCCAAAAGGGGGAAAGCAAGCAGGAGACCTATCACAAGGTGGCCGACGAGGTGTCTGGCGAATTGACACAGGTTCATGATTTCAATGAAGTCGTTCGGGGCCAGCTCAAGCGCGTCATCGACGATACCGAGAAAGCGGCCTTCAATATTGTCGAGCGACTTCAAACAATTGACTCGGTGGTTACCAATCTGGACCAGTTTGTCAATGCAACGTCCGATGAGTCTGCAAAATTGGTGCATGAGTCTGAAGTGCGAATCGCGCAGAATCGCGACATCGTCCTCAAGATGGAAGGCTATGTGCAGCAGCGCCTCCAGGAGTCCGAGCAGGATCAACAGCGCGTCACGCAAGTCGTCCAGGAAGCACGGGCACTGGAATCACTGGTTCAACTGATCAAGCATGTCGCCGGGCAGACCAATCTGCTGGCCCTCAATGCTGCAATCGAAGCAGCCCGCGCCGGAGAAGCCGGGCGTGGCTTTGCCGTGGTCGCCGACGAAGTTCGCAAACTCTCGGGTGAAACCGAAATCGCGGTGGTCAAGATCAGCCAGGGTATTGCCAGCGTTGCCGGAAATATCGAGACGCAGTTTCAGGACAAACTGTCGAACGTCAATCTGGGCAAGGAAAGGCAGTTGCTGGAGTTTTTCTCGGCGCAACTCAATGAACTGGGCGCCAACTATGAAGCTTTGATGCGCCACGAGAGCGAGGTTTTGAGGGAGGTTCAGGGAAGCAGTACCCAGTTGGCTGCCATGTTCATGGAAGCCCAGGCCAGCGTCCAGTTCCAGGACGTCAGCCGCCAGCAGATCGAGCAGGTCATCAGCGCCTTGAACCAACTGGACGAACACGCGGGAATGCTGGCTCAGCGACTGCAGGCTTATGACGACCCCGGGTTTGTCTACAAGCCGATCGCTCAACATCTCGAAGCGCTGTACAGCCGCTACGTGATGGATAGCCAACGCACAACCCACCAGAAATCCCTGAAGGTTGAGGCAACGACATCGGTTCCTGCCTCCAGTCGCATCGAATTGTTCTAGGACACCGCATCATGACTTCCCGCCAGCCGTTAGCCCTCAACGACGATCTCACCATCTATCACGCGCTGGAGCAAAAGCAGATCCTCCTCGACGCATTGGCGACGACAGATGAACTGGAACTTAATCTTTCGCAAGTCACTGAAATGGATACGGCAGGACTGCAATTGCTGATTTTGCTCAAGAAGGAAGCGCAACGCGCAGGAAAATGCGTCCGCATTGTCGCTCATAGCCAGGCCGTGAGTTCGGTAATCGACTTCTGCAATATGGCGACCGAATTCGGTGACCCCCTGGTCATTCCTGCACACGAAGCCACCTGAGCGCGGAGCAAGCAACATGGACGAAATCACCAGTGTCTTTATTCAGGAGTCCCGGGACCAGCTAATCGAGATGGAGGCCGGGCTGCTGAAGTTGGAACAGAATCCGGACGACCACGACAACATAAATGCCATCTTCCGTGCGGCACACACCATCAAGGGTGGCTCCGGCGTCATTGAGTGTCATTTCATCGAGTCCTTTACCCACCGCGTTGAAAATGTACTGGATGCCCTGCGCAATCACGAACTAGCCGTTAGCCCGGCACTGGCCACGCTGCTCCTGGAGTGCTGCGACCAAATGGTCAATCTGCTCGATGTTCTGGCGGCGGAGCAGGAGGCGCCGGATGTCGCAATAACCGAGCGTGGCGACCGTTTGACCGAGCAACTCAAGGCAATTCTTGAGTCTAACAGCGGCACGAGCACGCAAAGCAGCACGGCCAGCCTCGCCCTGTCCGAAGACCGTGTAGAAGTGGAAAGCACTGGCGGTGCGCTTGTTCTGACCGACAGCTGGCACATATCCGTACGCTTCGGAAAAGATGTCCTGCGTGGCGGCATGGACCCACTTTCGTTCATTCGTTATCTGGCCACCCTCGGCGAAATTCTCGGCATTGAAACGATCAGCGAGGCGATGCCGGTTGCCGCTGAAATGGATCCGGAATCTTGTTACATCGGATTTGAAATCCAGTTGCAAACGCGTAGTTCCAAAGCCGATATTGAGCGCGTCTTCGATTTCGTGCGGGATGAATGCGATCTTCGCATCCTGCCGCCGAACAGCAAACTATCCGAGTACATCAGGCACATTCAGGAATTGCCGGAAGACTCCATGCGCCTCGGTGAAATCCTCGTCCGTTGTGGTGCGCTAACCCAGTCCGAAGTCGATCAGGGTTTGCTTGATCAGAAGATCGGCGCTGATGCGGCATCGGAGGAAAGCAATGCTCCTCCTGCTCAACTTGGCGAAATTCTTGTTGAAAACAAGGTTGTGCACAAGGAAATCGTCGATGCTGCTGTCGTCAAGCAGGCCCAGGTCAGCGACAAAAAAGCCAAGGAAGCCAGACTGGTTCGTGTTCAGGCAGACAAGCTGGACCAGTTGATCGATCTGGTCGGCGAGTTGGTCATTGCGGGTGCCTCAGCCAATCTGCTGGCTCAAAAAAGCAAGCAAGGCGATCTGGTGGAGGCGACGTCGGTGCTATCCCGCCTTGTTGAAAACATTCGCGACTCCGCCCTGCAGCTCCGCATGGTCCAGATCGGCGACACCTTCAACCGCTTCAACCGGGTAGTACGCGATGTCTCCAAGGAGCTGGGCAAGGAAATCGAGTTGGTCATCAGTGGTGCAGAGACGGAACTCGACAAAACGGTTGTCGAGAAGATCGGTGACCCACTGATGCATCTGGTCAGAAATTCGCTGGATCATGGCATCGAGCCCACCGCACTGCGTCTTGAGCGGGGGAAACCTGCTTGCGGCCATGTTTCGCTTAACGCCTATCACGACTCGGGAAGTATCGTGATCGAAGTGTCCGATGACGGTGGCGGCCTGAACAAGGAGCGGATAACAGCCAAGGCGCTTGAACGAGGCATCATCCAGCCTGGTGAGACACTGAGCGACAGCGAAATTGTTAACCTCATTTTCGAACCTGGTTTCTCGACCGTCGAAAAAGTCTCCAACCTTTCCGGGCGCGGGGTGGGCATGGATGTCGTTCGACGCAATATCCAGGCGCTGCGCGGGGCAGTCGACGTATCGTCAATCGATGGAGAAGGTGCCACATTCACTATCCGGCTGCCATTGACGCTGGCGATCATCGATGGATTCCTGGTAGGCGTTGGCAAGGCGGCCTATGTCATACCACTCGATACCGTGGTCGAGTGTATCGAGCTGAAGAACCTTCCCGGCGATCGAAATTTCATGAATCTGCGTGGCGAAGCACTCCCGTTCATCCGCTTGCGCGAGCTTTTCGAGGTGCCAGGCGAATGTCCTCCACGAGAAAGCATTGTGGTCATCCAGTTTGCAGGACAGCGTGCCGGGATCGTGGTGGATCAATTGATGGGAGAGTTCCAGACAGTGATCAAACCACTTGGCGTGATGTTCTCGCACCTGCGGGGTATCGGCGGATCAACCATTCTCGGTAGCGGTGAAGTCGCGCTGATCCTCGATGTTGCCGCGCTGGTTCACAGCGTCAGTCAGAACGAAGATCGAATGTTGTTGCCGGGTAGAGGTCATCAACCCGCGACTGCACTACCGAATAACTAACGAATTGCACCCTAGGAAGAGGTAAACCATGTTCAAAAATCTGAAAGTTGGCGTTCGCTTGGGGATCGGCTTTGCAATCACCCTCGCATTGCTGATTACCATTTCCACCATCAGTTTCATGCGCCTGAATGCACTTAACAACGATATTGCATCCATGGTCAATGACCGTTTCCCCAAAGTGGTGCAAGCAAACAACATCATCGATTCGATCAACTTCATCGCCCGCCAATTGCGCAACGCTTATATATTCTCGGGTACGGAGCAGCAAAAAGCGCTTGATTCGATACCGGAGCAACGTAAAAAGATTACCGAAAACTACGAGATGCTCGAGAAAACGGTCCGGAGTGAACAGGGCAAGGAATTACTCAAGAAACTGGCCGCCGCACGTGCCGCCTATGTGGCCTCACAGGACAAGTTTGTTGAACTGCTCAAGGCTGATAAAAGAGCCGAAATCGTAGTGCTGTTGCAAGGTGATTTGCGCAAGGCGCAAAGCGAATATATTGCCAGCGTCAATGCCCTGATTGATTTCCAGACCAAGGCGATGGAAAAGACGGGCAAGGCTGCAGAGGAAAATGTCGCGGCAGCAATCCGGTTGATCGAGATCATCAGCATTGTTGCGGTTTTGCTCACCATCGCATTCGCATGGTTCATTACGCGGAGCATTACCCGTCCCATAAACGAGGCACTGAATGCTGCCAGCCGAATTGCCGAAGGCGATCTGACTGTCAAACTGGAATCTGACAGCAAGGATGAAGTCGGGCTGCTGATGAATGCGATGCAGAACATGATCGGCAAGCTGACCCAGATCATCGGCGAAGTCCGCACTGCCGCCGACAATCTGACCAATGCTGCCGGTCAGGTTTCTGCCACAGCGCAGTCGCTGTCTCAGTCTTCAAGCGAACAGGCTGCGTCTGTCGAAGAAACGACATCGTCCATGGAGCAGATGACTGCATCGATTTCCCAAAATACCGAAAATGCCAAGGTGACCGACGGCATGGCTTCGAAAGCAGCCAAGGAGGCAGCTGAAGGTGGCGATGCGGTCAGTCAGACCGTTGAGGACATGAAGAGCATTGCCAGCAAGATCGGCATCATCGATGACATTGCATACCAGACCAACCTGTTGGCGCTGAATGCTGCCATCGAAGCCGCTCGCGCCGGTGATCATGGTAAAGGCTTCGCAGTGGTGGCGGCAGAGGTGCGCAAGCTGGCAGAGCGTTCTCAGGTTGCCGCGCAGGAAATCGGCAATCTGGCATCGTCGTCGGTCAAGCAGGCTGAGCGCGCCGGAACGCTGCTGACCGAAATGGTCCCGACTATTCGCAAGACATCTGATCTTGTGCAGGAAATTGCTGCAGCTTCCGCCGAACAATCATCGGGCGTCGCTCAGATTAATGGCGCCATGGGGCAGCTGAATCAAGCAACCCAGCAAAATGCATCGGCATCGGAGGAACTGGCAGCTACTGCCGAAGAACTCGGCTCGCAGGCTGAGCAGTTGCAGCAGACCATGACTTTCTTCCAACTGGAGGAGAATCAGCGTGGCAATGCTCGCAATTTTGCGCCACCTGTTGCACGTACCGGTGGTGGCGCAAAACCTCGAGTTGCAGCCAGGGCGGCAGCAGTTCAGATCAACGAGGGTGACTTCGAACGCTATTGAGGAGTCGTCATGGGACAACTCGTACAAACCAAAGGGCAGGCGGTTGTGGCCAAGACCGATGAAGCTCCCTCGCAGTATTTGACGTTTTCGCTCGGTGGTGAAATGTTTGGCGTTGGTATTCTTAACGTCAAGGAAATCATCGAGTACGGGAATCTGACCGAAATTCCGATGATGCCAGCCTTCATTCGCGGCGTGATCAACCTTCGAGGCAGTGTCGTACCCGTCATAGACCTTTCGGCCCGCTTCGGCGGAAAAACGACAGAAGTTGGTCGACGGACTTGCATCGTCATCGTAGAGGTGCCTGATGATGATTCACGGCACGATATTGGAATCATCGTCGATGCGGTTTCCGAGGTCTTGGAAATACCCGGTAGCGAAATTGAACCTCCTCCCACATTTGGCGCCAAGATTCGGGCGGATTTCATCTTTGGCATGGGTAAGGTGGCCGGCAAGTTCGTCATTTTGCTGGAAATAAACAAGGTTCTTTCCGTCGAGGAAATTGCCATGCTTACCGGGGCTGAAAACGCGGCTGCGGAAGTGTCCTCGCAGCCTTGAGCGGCCTTCAGGGGCGGTGATGAACTGCAGGTCCCTGCACCTGCAGTTCAACGGAACATTGGGCGAAAGAGCGCATGGATTACAGCAAGTTGCCATCGCAGGAAATCGAACGCCTGGCCCGGGCCATTCACCCCGGCGCATGGGCGATTGAACCCGAAAGACCACTTTCGACGCTGCTAGGGTCCTGTGTGGCCGTTTGCCTGTTTGATCCTCAGTCGCGCGTGGGCGGCTTGAACCATTTCATGCTGCCAAGCATCCGGCGTGGCACCAACGACGATGTCGACTCGCTGCTTTCCGGCTCTTATGCCATGGAAGCGCTCCTCAACGCCTTGCTCCAAAAAGGAGCCAAAAAGGTTCGCCTGCAGGCCAAGGCGTTTGGCGGAGGAACGATCATCAATACGTCCGGCCCGTCGATGAGCATCGGTCTACGAAATGCCGAATTCACCAAGGAATGGCTTGATCGTGAGGGCATCCCGCTACTCGCCTCTGATTTTCTCGGTCCCTGGTCGCGCAAGGTCCTCTTCCTTCCTTCCTCTGGCGACGTCTTTTGTCGACGCATGGTCACCAACATGGCGACTGCCGAAACCATTGCGCGCGAAGAACAAAGTTACGCTGCTACGCTGACCCGGAAGCCTGGATCAACTGAAAAGAAAATTGAATTGTTCTAATGGCTGAACCAAGTCCCATCACCGATCAGGAATTCGCTCTTTTTCAGCGCTTGATTTACAAGATCGCTGGCATCAGCCTGAGCGAAGCAAAAAAAGTCCTTCTCGTCGGCAGACTGACCCGACGTTTGAAGGTGTACGACTTGTCCACCTTCACTCAATATTATCGAATGCTGGCGTCGGGCGAGCATCCGGACGAATTGCAAACGATGGTCGATCTCCTGACCACGAATGAAACCTATTTTTTCCGCGAGCCCAAGCACTTTGCCTATTTGCGCGATGAAATCATCCGCAAGCGTAAAAGCGCCAGCACCTTCCGCGTCTGGAGTGCGGCCAGTTCCAGCGGTGAGGAGGTGTATACGCTGGCTATGGTGTTGGCAGACCAGCTACCCAATTCACCCTGGGAAATAGTTGGTTCGGACATCAGTACCCAAGTGCTTGCCAAAGCGGCGACTGGCCATTATTCATTGGCTCGCACGGAGGGCATCCCACCGGACTACATGACGCGTTTTTGCCTGAAAGGCGTCCGATCCCATGCCGGTACATTTTTGATCGCGCCAGAGCTACGCAAACGAACCAGTTTCTATCAGATCAATCTGACTCACCCGGTCGATGCCGAGATCGGGGATTTCGAGGTAATCTTCTTGCGCAATGTCATGATCTACTTCGACCCGCCAACAAAGGCCAAGGTTGTGCATAATTTGCTGCCGCGCCTGAAATCCGGTGGATACCTGATTATTGGCCATTCTGAAACGCTTAACGGAATTACGGACCGCATTGATGCGGTATTGCCGACGATCTATCGCAAGCCATGAATGGCATCGAGCACGATATCCATGAAGTGTTTCTCAATCCCGGAGACTTCTATTTCGGTGATAAATACACGCGAATATCAACCCTGCTCGGATCTTGTGTGTCGATTACCCTCTGGCATCCGCGCCGGCGTATCGGGGGCATGTGCCACTACATGCTGACCGAGCGCCATCGAGCTGCCACGGCGCCGCTGGACGGAAAATACGGCAGTGAAGCGTTTGAGCTGTTTCTGCAACACGTGGAAGCAGCAGGAACCCGGCCAGGCGAATACCAGGCAAAGCTTTTCGGCGGCGCCAACATGCTGACCGGCGCGTCTGGCGAACGCATGGATATTGGCCCACGTAATATCGCGCAAGGAAGGCAATTGCTCGCTTCCCACAACGTCACCCTGATCGCTGAGCATGTTGGCGGTAGCGGACGGCGCAAGCTCCATTTTGATGTCTGGAGCGGCGATGTCTGGCTTGCTTTCCCACAGGGAAGCAACGCACAAATCAGGAATAGCCATGGTTGATCGGATCAAGGTGATGATTGTCGATGATTCGGCCTTGGTTCGTCAGGTGGTCTCGCAAGCCCTGGCCACCGATCCTGGCATCGAGGTCATCGGCAGTGCAGCCGACCCTATATTCGCCATGCAGAAGATGAAGGTTCGCTGGCCGGATGTGCTCGTCATCGATATTGAAATGCCGCGCATGGATGGCATAACCTTCCTGAAAAAAATCATGGCCGAGCATCCGACGCCGACCGTTGTTTGCTCATCATTGGCAGAGAAAGGCGCACAAGCCACGTTCGAAGCGCTCGCGGCCGGAGCGATTTCGATCATTACCAAGCCGAAGGTTGGCTTGAAAAGCTTTCTTGAAGACTCCTCCAACGATATTGTCCAGGCGGTACGCAGCGCTGCCCGGGCCAATCTGCGCGCCCTCAGTGCCAGTGTGTTGCCAGGTCTGATTCGCCCCAAGCTAATGGCAGACGCCATGATCAGTCCGCCCCTTCATCGGGCACTGGAACGAACAACCGACCAGGTTGTCGCCATCGGCACTTCGACAGGGGGAACCCAGGCGCTCGAAGCGGTTTTGACCCGTTTGCCCGCTACAAGTCCCGGCATCGTCATTGTTCAGCACATGCCGGAAAAATTTACGGGTATGTTTGCCGATCGCCTCAATGGCCTGTGTCAGATCGAGGTACGAGAGGGCTGCAATGGCGACCGGGTTGTGCCCGGGCTGGCGCTGATCGCTCCAGGTGGGCGCCACATGATGCTCAAGCGAAACGGAGCCCAGTACGCCGTCGAGGTGGTTGATGGCCCCCTGATCAACCGGCACAAACCCTCAGTCGATGTGTTGTTCCGTTCCGTGGCCAAGTGTGCCGGCGCCAATGCGCTTGGCATCATCATGACCGGGATGGGGGATGATGGGGCTCGTGGCATGAAGGAAATGCATGATGCCGGCGCTAGGACAGTAGCCCAGGACGAAGTGACTTGTGTCGTTTTTGGGATGCCGAAGGAAGCCATCAGGATGGGAGGGGTGGATCAGATTGCGCCACTCGATCAGATACCCGCTGCCATCGTCAGCTACGGCAAATAACCAGGGAGGGAGAAATCATGACTACCAACGCACTGGCCCAAATTGCCGCAGATGCCGCGCGAGGCGACGTACTGTTCGGCACCCATGCCGATATCGCAGCCCGGGTGCGGCGCGCTATCGATGATCCCAATTGCTCCGTCGACCAGCTAAGCAAGTTGATTTCTGCTGAGCCAGTCCTGTCCGCGAAGGTTGTTGGCGTTGCCAACTCGGCTGCTTACAACCCGTCGGGGCGCGTGATCGCTGATGTGCGGAGCGCGGTAGCTCGACTGGGATTTGGTGCGGTTCGTACGATGGCGACTGCCATTGTCGTTCGACAGTTACAGGGAATGGCGCATTCTCCGGAGCATCGCGCCTTGTCCAGTCGGCTATGGGAGCATACGGCCCATGTTGCCGCATTGGCCCGCGTTATCGCCAGTCGCGTCACGCATCAGGATCCCGAAGCAGCCTTCTTTGCCGGCATTGTGCACGAAGTTGGGGGGTTCTATCTGATTTCCAGGGCAGCCGAATTCCCGGCGCTGATATCAACGGAGCTTGAGCGTTGGCATGATGGAGACGAAGCTATCTTGGGCCGAATTGTTTTGCGTGCGCTCGATGTTCCCGACCAGGTAATGGCAGCGGTGGAATCACTCTGGGATGGCTTTCTTGCCATGCCAGCCAGTTCGCTGGGCGATACCCTGTTACTGGCGGACCAACTTTCACCCGTCGAATCTCCCTTGGCGGAATTGACGGGCATGAGCAGTAAAGGCATGGTCGCCGATATTGACCTGTTGATTGGCGATAACACACTGAGCAACATTCTGGCGGACTCGGCAGAGGAAGTCGCCTCGCTGACCGCAGAACTGAAAGCCTGATCGGTTATCTGTTACTCAACGAGATCCCTTTTCTGGGCGCCGGGTGTGCGATGTCGCGATATTTCACGATTGCGCCCATTGAAGGAGAGGTACGAAGAATGGGTCGTGAATATGAAACCCCGCAACTGCGGGGCTTCTGAACTACCGAGAATTCAGTAGATGAGAATTTGGTGCGTCCTGACGGGCTCGAACCGCCGACATTCTGCGTGTAAGGCAGACGCTCTACCAACTGAGCTAAGAACGCAAGGGGCGCGAATTATAACGAATATCTCTGCTTTTTCCCGATTTTTTCGGATATTTTTTGGAAGCCGGATGACCTGTAGCGCCTTCGATGCCGCCAAATCCAGAAAGGCAGCCTGTTGAAAACGCCAATAATTCGTAGAATACCGGTTCTGTCGGACGACAGGTCCGCTCAAGGGGTGAACGCATGACGCTTCAACGAAAGAGGCCGGTGTTCGGCATGCCGAAAGGGTGGGTGCCATGCCGATGACGCGTCTCTTCCCTGAGGTTGCGCCGGGAACACAGCCATACGGGCTCAAACTCGCCGAGTTGATTTCCGCTCTTTCCCATGCGCTCGACATCACTGAAGGTCAGCCGCAGGGGCACTGCGTGCGATGCTGCTGGATCGGCATGCACATCGGTCGGGCCATCGGGATGGACGATCAGGCGCTGTGGGGGCTCTACTACACGCTGCTCCTGAAAGACCTCGGTTGCAGCAGCAATGCGGCACGCATCTGCCAGCTCTATCTGGCCGACGATCTCCGCTTCAAGCGCGATTTCAAGACAGTTGGCGACAGCCTGCCCAGTGTTCTCAACTTCGTGCTCAGCCACACCGGATTGAAGGCCGGCCTGGCGGAGCGCTTCCGCAGCGTGCTGACCATCATGCGCGAAGGCGAGGAGATCGCAACGGAATTGATTGCCACCCGCTGCCAGCGTGGCGCCGAAATCGCGCGACTCTTGCGCTTCCCGGAGAGCGTGGCGCAAGGCATCCACAGTCTGGACGAGCATTTCAACGGGCAGGGACGGCCGGAAAGGCTGGCCGGCGAGGCTATTCCGCTGTTTTCGCGGATAGCCCTGCTGGCTCAGGTCGTCGACGTTTTCCATACCTCGGGCGGGCCGTCTGCCGCGCTCGATGAGGTCAGGGGGCGTTCCGGCCGCTGGTTCGATCCGAAACTGGTCGAGGCCTTCGAGCGCGTGGCCGAGGATGACGATTTGTGGGGCATGCTCGGTTCGGGCCAGGTCGATGCCGCAGTGCTGGCACTGGAGCCCGCCTCGCACGTCGTTGCGCTCGATGACGATTACCTCGACGATATCGCCGCCGCCTTCGGCCAGGTGGTCGACTCGAAAAGTCCCTACACCGCCGGGCACAGCGTCCGCGTTGCCCTCTATACCGACATGATTGCCGAAGCGCTTGGCCTGTCGCCGGAGCGGCGGCGCTGGCTCAAGCGCGGTGCGCTGCTGCACGATGTCGGCAAACTGGGCGTCAGCAACAGCGTGCTCGACAAGCCGGGCAAGCTGGACGACGACGAATGGGAAGCGGTCAAGGCGCACGCCATGTACACCGAGACCATCCTTTCGCGGATCGAAGCCTTTTCCGAGCTGGCGCGCGTCTCGGCGGCGCATCACGAGCGCCTGGACGGCAAGGGCTATCCACGTGGCCTGATGGCTGACGAGATCTGCATCGAAACGCGGATCATCACGACCGCCGACATCTTCGACGCGATTACCGCCGAGCGTCCGTACCGTGGCGCCGTACCGATTCCGAAAACGCTGGAAATCATGGCTGAAAACCTTGGGACTGCCATCGATCCGCAGTGTTTCGAGGCACTGAAGCAGGCGCTTGACCGTCTGCCCGGCTAAGTACCTGTAAAATACGCCTTTTGTTCGCCGGCCAGCCCGGATAAGGTTTCCTACGCATGACTATTCAGCAAAAAGTGCCGACCGTCGGCTTCGTTTCACTCGGTTGCCCCAAGGCGTCATCCGACGCCGAGCGCATCCTGACCAAGCTGCGCGCCGAAGGCTACGAGATTTCGCCGAGCTACGACAATTCCGACCTCGTCATCGTCAATACCTGCGGCTTCATCGACGCTGCGGTCGAGGAGTCGCTCGATGCCATCGGCGAGGCGCTCAACGAAAACGGCAAGGTCATTGTCACCGGTTGCCTGGGCGCCAAGGGCGATATCGTGCAATCGACGCACCCGTCCGTGCTGGCCGTGACCGGCCCGCATGCGGCTGACGAAGTCATGGGCTATGTCCATACGCACCTGCCCAAGCCGCACGACCCGTATTCCGACCTCGTGCCGCCGCAGGGCATCCGCCTGACGCCGGACCACTTTGCCTACCTGAAAATTTCCGAAGGCTGCAACCATAGCTGCACCTTCTGCATCATCCCGTCGCTGCGTGGCCCGCTCGTCTCGCGTCCGGTTGGCGACGTGCTGGCCGAAGCCAAAAACCTGGCCCGCGCCGGCGTGAAGGAAATCCTGGTCATTTCGCAGGACACCTCGGCCTACGGCGTCGATCTCAAGTACCGCACCGCCTTCTGGGGCGGCAAGCCGGTCAAGTCACGTCTCAAGGAGTTGTGCGAGGCGCTGGCCAGCTTCGGCATCTGGGTGCGCCTGCATTACGTTTATCCGTATCCGTCGGTGGACGACGTCATTCCGCTCATGGCCGAAGGCAAGATCCTGCCGTATCTCGATGTGCCTTTCCAGCATGCCAGTCCGACGATTCTCAAGGCGATGAAGCGCCCGGCCTCGGCCGAGAATACGCTGGAACGCATCGCCAAATGGCGCGACATCTGCCCTGAAATCGTCATCCGCTCGACTTTCATTACCGGCTTCCCGGGTGAGACGGACGAGGATTTCGATCAACTGATCCAGTTCCTCGAAGATGCCAAGCTCGACCGCGTCGGCTGCTTTGCCTATTCGCCGGTCGATGGCGCTGCCGCCAACGACTTGCCGGGATTGCCGCCGGAAGATGTGCGCGAGGACCGCCGGCGCTGGCTCATGCAGGTTCAGGAAGACATCTCCGCTGCCAAGCTCGAGGCCAAGATCGACACGGTCATCCAGGTGCTCGTCGACGAAGTCGATGAGGAAGGAACCATCGCCCGTTCCAAGGCCGATGCGCCGGAAATCGATGGCCTGGTCTATCTCGATGGCTATTTCGACGCCAAGCCGGGCGATTTCATGCAGGTGAAGGTCATCGACGCCGACCACCATGACCTCTACGCCCAGCCTGTCTGATCGGCTGATTGCGCAATTGACCGCAGCGGTCGGCGCCGCACAGGTGCTGACCGACCCGGCTGACATTGCGCCCTTCGTGACCGACTGGCGTGGCCGCTATCGCGGCACAGCGCGCTGCGTCGTCCGCCCCGGCAACACCGCCGAAGTGGCAGCCGTGGTCAAAATCTGCGTCGAATCGGGCGTGGCCATCGTGCCGCAGGGCGGCAATACCAGCCTGTGCGGCGCGGCAACCCCGGACGATTCAGGCGGGGCCGTGCTCATCAGTCTGAGTCGCCTGAACCGCATTCTCACGGTCGACCGGAAAAACAACACGATTTCCGTAGAAGCCGGCTGCACGCTGGCGGCCGTCCAGGCAGCGGCGCGCGCTGCCGACCGACTCTTTCCGCTGGCCTTGGCCTCGGAAGGCACCTGCCAGATTGGCGGCAACCTGTCGACCAACGCTGGCGGCGTGCAGGTGCTGCGCTACGGCAATACGCGCGAACTGACGCTGGGCCTCGAAGTCGTGCTGCCCAGTGGCGAGATCTGGGACGGCCTGCGCGGCCTGCGCAAGGACAACACTGGCTACGACCTCAAGCAGCTGTTCATCGGCGCCGAGGGGACGCTCGGCATCATCACCGGCGCCGTGCTCAAGCTGTATCCCTTGCCGAAGCGGCAGGTGACGGGCTGGCTCAACGTTGCATTGCCGGCCGCTGCCGTCGATCTGCTCACGGCGGCCAAGGCGGCCTTCGACGCCCAATTGACGGCCTTCGAACTGATTTCGGAAACGGCGCTTGGGCTGGTGCTCCGGCATATTCCCGACACCGTGCGGCCGACCGGTCAGTCGCCCTGGTACGTGCTGGCCGAGTTCTCCGATGCCGAGCCGACGGCCGTCGAAGCCTGGCTGGCTGCGCAAATCGAAGCGGGGGCGGTGGCTGACGGGGTGATTGCCCAGTCGGAAACCCAGGCGAAAAAGCTGTGGGCTTTGCGCGAGAACATTTCCGAGGCCCAGAAAATCGAAGGCATCAGCATCAAGCACGACGTGGCGGTGCCGGTATCGAGCATTCCGGACTTTCTGGCCTCGGCCGACGCTGCGCTCGGCATGGCGTTTCCCGGCATTCGCGTGGTGGCTTTCGGGCATGTCGGCGATGGCAACCTGCATTACAACCTGTCCAAGGCCGACGCCCACGACAACGCGGATTTTCTGGCCAGCGAACCCGAGGTGCATCGCCTCGTGCACGACACGGTGCATGCGCTGAACGGTTCGATTTCAGCCGAGCACGGCATCGGCCAATTGAAGCGCGAGGAAATCCTGCGCTACAAGAGCCCGGTAGAGATGGCCCTGATGCGTTCGCTCAAGCAGGCGCTCGATCCGCGCGGCCTCATGAATCCGGGCAAGGTGCTCTGAGTCGCGGCCGGCGGCGATCAGGCCTCCGGCATCTCCAGATCGTCCGTTTCGGGCAGGCCAAAGGGCAGGGTAAAGCGGAAGGAACAGCCTTTGCCGAGCTGGCTTTCCACGATCAGCTGGCCGCCCATCAGCTCCACGAGCTTGCGGGCGATGGGCAGGCCGATACCGATGCCGCCGTGCTTCCGGATACTTGATCCGTCGCCCTGAGTGAGCAGGCTGCTGATCATTTGCAGCTGTTCCGGCGTCATGCCGGGCCCGCTGTCGACGATGGAAAACTCGATTTTTACGCGTTCGCTTTGCCGCTCGACGAGTTTCGCCCGGACGTCGATACGTCCCTCATCGGTGAATTTGATTGCATTGCCGACCAGATGCTCGAAAATCTGGCGCAGGCGGGAAAGGTCGCCGACCATGATGTCCGGCAGTTCGGGATCGCTGTGCAGCGAGAGTGTCAGCCCCTTGTCTGCTGCTGCGGTCAGGTGATTGGACAGCATGCCTTCGAGCAGGCCGTCGACAATGAAGGGCGTTTGGTAAATCCGGACCTGGCCGGCTTCGAGGGCGGACAGCCGGATCAGGTTGTTGATCAGCTTCATGAGCTGTTCGGCCGCCTCGCGCTGGTGGCGCAACAACTCCTGTTGCTCATCGGTCAGCGGTTCGAGGGAGAGCAGATCGCCCATGCCGATGATGCCGTTCATTGGCGTGCGCAATTCATGGCTGACATTGGCCAGGAATTCGGTTTTCGCACGGTTGGAGCGTTCGGCAATCGCGTTGGTCTTGGCCAGCTCGGTGAGCAGGCCGTCCTTTTCGTGTTCGAGCCGCAGCGTTTCCGCCAGGGTGCCGTGGAAGAAATCGGCGCTGCGCGTGACGGCGAGCAGGAAGAGCAGGGACATCAGCGTGAAGGCCATGTGCAGCGGATCGCTGCCCAGCGCGCCGAAAGCGACGGCCAGTGAAATCGGCCAGGCATAGCAGCGGAAAATGACGCGGTCGGCGGCGAGGATGGGTACCGCACCGGCCACCATGCCGGCCATCACGAAGCCGACGAACAACTGGAGCTGGGTGTTGTCCTGCTGCATCAGGAGCAGGGCGCCGGTGGCCCAGACCAGACCGGCGCCGGCCACGCTGAGGAGCGCCCGCAGACGCCACCAGGCGGCTCTGTCGAGGCGCTTCGCCGGTTCTTCCCGCCAGTACGTGCTGGATTGAGCGATGCGCAGGCCGGCAATGACCATGCAGGCCGCCCACCAGCTGTAGATCGCCGTGCTGGCGACCATCGTGCTGGCGATCCAGGTCAGTATCGAGGCATTGATGATCGAAACGATCTGGCCGAGCAGGACGTTCCGGTAGAGCAGTTCGACCCTTCGGCCAAGATCGAAGGTGTCGACTGGCGAGGTCAATGCAGCGCCTTGCCTTCGCTGCCGGCGAACAGCGCGGCGACGTCTTCCGGTGAAAATCGGTAGTCGCGGTTGCAGATGTCGTCGCGAATCACGATCTCGCCATGTTCAGCGAGGATGAGATCGGCTTCGGCATGGCCCAGGCTGCGGATCATGTCGGCGACCTTCTCGCGGTTTTCCGGGCAGTGGTAGCTTACCGGGCGCGGATCGTAGAGGCGGATGCCGTGTTCCGTGATGTCTTCGTGGAACAGGCGCCCGAGCAGGCTTTCCATGTCGAGTTCGAGCAGTTCTTCCGGCTTGACGGTGGCGGCGAGCTGGGTGATGCGCTGCCAGCCGTCCTGGTCGTGATGGTCGGCCGACGGCAGCTTTTGCAGGAAGAGGCAGGCGGCGGCGTTGGTGCCGGCAGCGGCGAACAGGCGCGAGGGTTGCTGCTCGGACTGCTCGAGATAGTGTTCGAAGATCGCCGCGATGCTGTCGCCGACCATGGGCACGTAGCTCTGGTAGGGCTGGCGGGCTTCCGGCAGGTCGAGGCTCATCATGAGCTGGCCGCCCTGATGGGCGCCGAGGAGCTCCGGCACCGGTGCGGCGAGGACGACCGGATTGCTGCGCGCCATGCCGCGCATTTGCAGTTGCTCGTTGCAATCCATGACCAGCAGCTGGATCGGGCCGTTGCCGCGCAGTTGCAGGGTCAGGCGGCCGGGCTGCTTGAGCTGGCCGGCGATCAGCGCGGTGACGGCAGCCGTTTCGCCGAGCAGATGGGCGACAGTCGGCTGGTAGTCGCGGCCGGCCTGCATCTGCTGCCAGGCGTCGCCGAGAAAAACGACAGCGCCGCGAATGTCGAGGCCCTCGAAAATGAAGCGGCGGACGAAACTGTCGCTCACTTCAATTGCTCCGCGTAGTTGTCCGGCGTGAAGCCGACAATCAGTTGCTTGCCGGTATCGAGCACCGGGCGCTTGATGAGGCTCGGGTACTGCGCCATGAGTTTCAGGGCCTTGGCCTGGTCAACATTGGCGCGTTCTTCGTCGCTCAGCTTCTTCCACATCAGGCCGCGGGTGTTGAGCAGCTTTTCCCAGCCGGCGCGGGCGGTCCAGTCCGGCAGGTGTGCCTCGGCGACGCCGGCCTTCTTGTAATCGATGAATTCGTAGGCGACACCGTTGTCGGTCAGCCAGTTCATGGCCTTCTTCATGGTGTCGCAGTTCTTGATGCCAAAGACCTTGATCATGACTGCAGATGTTCGTTGGGGAGGACGAATCATACCAGTCGGGATGGGGCTTAGCGGAACTCGAAGGCTTCCTGGTGAAAGGCCTGGCGGGACAGGCCGTTGCGTTGCAGGGCTTCGCCCAGGGCGCGGCCCCAGCCGGCCGGGCCGCAGAACCACACGGTACTGCCGGGCTGCAGCGTGGCCGCCACCTCCTGGGTCGTGAGTGGCCCTTGGCGGTCGGTCAGGCGGCGATGCAGGCGAACGCCGGCGGCCTGGCAAAGCGCCTCGAGGTTGGCCGGGAAATCGCCCTGCGCCGAGGTGGGCGTGCAGTAGAAGAGGTCGGCCGAGGGCTTGTTGGCTTCCGGCGCGCTGGCCAACTGGCCGAGGCGGGCGAGGAAGGGGGTGATGCCGATGCCGCCGGCGACCCAGACCTGGTGGCCGGCTAGCGGGCTGTGCGCCGGGCTTTGACGGTCAACCGGAATTTTTGCCGAAAAATCAAATGCGCCGTAGGGGCCTTCGAGGGTGATCTGTTGGCCGACCTCGATCAGGTCGGGCATTTGCGCCGTGAAGTCGCCGAGTGCCTTGACGACCAGCGTCAGTGTGCCGTCGCCGGCGTTCCACGCCGAGGCGATGGTGAAGGGATGGGCGCCTTCGCCGCGCGGGCCGACGTGGGCGAAAAGGAATTGACCGGCCTGGTGGCCTGGCCAGCTGGCCGCGGGGCGACAGACGATTTCAAGCAGCTTGCCCTCGTGCTGGCTGATCGAAACGATGGCAGCGCGATGCTGGCGCTGGCGGCCGATGCGGTTCGACAGCGACAGCAGGGCGGGGACGATGCCGATGGCGGCTACCAGGGCAGTCAGCCAGCCGAGCGGGCTTTGCCAGAAGGTCGTCGGCATGAGGATGAGGCCGTGGAAGGCGCCGGCAATGAAAACCGCGCCAAAGGCCTTGTGCACCCAGCGGAAGTAGCGGTAGGGAATGCGCTTGACCAGCGCCACGACGACCAGCGCGAGCAGGATGTAACCGGCCCATTCGCCGACATCCTTGGCCAGGTCGATCCACATCTCCGGTTCGCCACGCGGGCCGCGCGGACGGTTCGGGCCGACGATCAGGCCGGCCTTGGCGAGGTTCTTGGGCAGCCACTCGATCATCCAGTGCGCGAAGACGAGGATGCCGGCGCCGATGCCGATGTTTTTGTGCAGGCGGTAAAGCTTGTCGAGGCCGCCGAAACGTTTTTCCAGCCAGGGCGCGCGGGTGGCGAGCACGATGCCGGCGCTCATCCACCACAGGGCGAGCAGGCCGGAGAGGATGATCAGCGGCTTGCGCCAGGCCCAGAGGCCTTCCGGGTTGGCGGCGAGCACGTCGGGCAGGGCGAAGATTCCCCAGAGACCGAGGGGGATGAGGGCGAGGTAAAGCAGGTGGCGTTTCATGATGGCAGACGAATGGCGATTTGATGACGTCAGTCTACGTCTTAAACTGCCATCCGGCTGTCATGATGCTGTTGCAGGTTGTAAGCAAATGCAACGGTCAGCGAGCTTCGCCCTGGCCAAGCCCGCCGCCGCATTTCAATTTTGGCCATTTTTTCCGGTTGACCGTGAGATTCGCCGTTATTGCGGTGGCGATCACCCCCGGTGACCGGAGGAACTACTTGCGCAGCTTGGCAAACGCCGACGCCATCGCGTTGTTGGCCGGCGCCGGGCCGCTGCTGCGTTGTTGCGGACGAACCGGTGCATTGCCGCGTCCGGCCGTGGCGTTGTCGTGGCGCTTGGCCTGGCTTGGCTCGTCGCTCATGCGCATGGTCAGCGCGATGCGCTGGCGTTGCAGGTCGACTTCGAGCACCTTGACCTTCACCACCTGGCCGGCCTTGACGATGCTGTGCGGGTCCTTGACGAAGGTGTTGGACAGCGCCGAGACGTGAACCAGGCCGTCCTGGTGCACACCGATGTCGACGAAGGCACCGAAGGCGGCGACATTGGTGACGACGCCTTCGAGGATCATGCCGGGGCGCAGGTCGCTGACCTTTTCGACGCCGTCGGCGAAGGTCGCTGTCTTGAACTCGGGACGCGGGTCGCGGCCGGGTTTTTCCAGTTCCTTGAAGATGTCCTGGACGGTCGGCAGGCCGAAGCGCTCGTCGGTGTACTTCGACGGATTCAGGCCCTTGAGCGCGCGGCTGTCGCCGAGGATGTCCTTGATCGACTTGCCGAGGTCGACAATGATCTTCTCGACGACCGGGTAGGCTTCCGGGTGCACCGACGAGGCGTCGAGCGGATTGTCGCCGTTCGGCACGCGCAGGAAGCCGGCGGCCTGTTCGAAGGTCTTTTCGCCGAGGCGCGGCACCTTCTTGAGTTCGTCGCGCGTGCGGAAGGCGCCGTGGGCGTCGCGGTAGCTCACGATGTTGGCGGCGAGACCGGCGTTGAGGCCGGAAATGCGCGTCAGCAGCGGCACCGAGGCGGTGTTGAGATCGACGCCGACGGCATTGACGCAGTCCTCGACGACAGCGTCGAGATTCTTCGCCAGCTTGGTCTGCGACACATCGTGCTGGTACTGGCCGACGCCGATGGACTTCGGCTCGATCTTGACCAGTTCGGCCAGCGGGTCCTGCAGGCGGCGGGCAATCGACACGGCGCCGCGGATCGAGACGTCGAGGTCGGGGAATTCCTTGGCGGCGAATTCCGAGGCGGAATAGACCGAAGCGCCGGCTTCGGAGACGACGATCTTCTGCAGCCGCGCTTCCGGGTAGCGCTTCATGACGTCCTGCACCAGCTTGTCGGTTTCGCGGCTGGCCGTGCCGTTGCCGATGGCGACCAAGCTGACCTGGTGCTTCGAGGCCAGGCGGGCGATGGTCGACATGCTGCCGTCCCAGTCGCAGCGCGGCTCGTGGGGATAGATGGTGGCGGTATCGAGCAGCTTGCCGGTGGCGTCGACGACGGCGATCTTGCAGCCGGTGCGGATGCCCGGGTCGATGCCCATGGTCACGTGCTGGCCGGCCGGGGCGGCGAGCAGCAGGTCTTTCAGGTTGCGCCCGAAGACGCGGATGGCTTCTTCCTCGGCGCCTTCGCGCAGCTCGTTCATGAGTTCGAGTTCGAGGTGGGTGAAGACCTTGATCTTCCAGGTCCAGCGTACGGTGTCGCTCAGCCACTTGTCGGCCGGGCGATTCTGCGGCCGGATGCCGAAGCGGGCGGCGATGCGCTGCTCGCAGGGGTTCTGGCTGCCCGGTTTGACGGCCTCTTCGTTGAGTTCGGAGTCAAGGACCAGCGTCACCGACAGCATGCCTTCGTTGCGGCCGCGCAAGAGCGCCAGGGCACGGTGCGAGGGCATGGTGGCGATGGGCTCGGCGAAGTCGAACCAGTCGCGGAACTTGGCGCCTTCGACTTCCTTGCCTTCAACGACGGTCGAGCGGACGTGGCCGTGTTCGTTGAGGTATTCGCGCAGGCTTTGCAGCAGGCCGGCGTCCTCGGCGAAACGCTCCATGAGGATCTGGCGGGCGCCGTCGAGGACGGCCTTGGCGTCGGCAAAGCCGGCCTCGGCGTTGAGGTATTTCTCGGCTTCGTCGTCCGGCGTCAGTTCGGGGTTGTCGAGCAGGGCCAGGGCCAGCGGCTCGATGCCGGCTTCGCGGGCGATCTGCGCCTTGGTGCGGCGCTTCTGCTTGTACGGCAGGTAGAGGTCTTCGAGGCGCTGCTTGGTTTCGGCATCGCTGATCTCGGCTTTCAGTTCCGGCGTCAGCTTGCCCTGTTCGTCGATGCTGGCCAGGATGGCGGCGCGGCGGTCTTCGAGGTCGCGCAGGTAGGTCAGGCGCTCTTCGAGGTTGCGCAGTTGGGTGTCGTCGAGGCCGTCGGTCGCTTCCTTGCGGTAGCGCGAGATGAAGGGCACGGTGGCGCCTTCGTCAAGCAGGGCGATGGCGGCGTTGACCTGGTTTGGACGGACGCCGAGTTCGGCGGCAATGCGGTGTTCGATGGGTGGCAGCATGGGTGCGGCAGTGCAGCAAAATTGGGGGGTGCACTATGCGCAATTCGACTGGAAAATACAACTGTTGCCGCATGGTGTAGGATGTGGGATTGAGGTTGATTTTATGAGAGGAGCATAACGAATGAAAATTGAAACTTATTTGTTTGGCGCTGTAGAAGTCAGCCCGGAAAAAGTGATCAATTTCCCGAGCGGCCTGGTCGGTTTCGAGGACAGCAAACGCTTCATGCTGGCCCACGAAGAAGGCAACGACCAACCGGTCAGCTACACGCTGCAATCGCTGGACGATCCGAACCTGGCCTTCCAGATCGTCGATCCGACCTTGCTCGGTTTCAACTACGAGCTGGCGCTCAACGACGCCGAAAACGCGCTCTTGCAATCGCCGGCGCCGGAAGACGTCGCCGTCATGCAGATCCTCTTCAAGACCGACGAAGGCGGCAAGGCGGCCATCACGCCCAGCCTGCGTGCGCCGCTGGTCATCAACACGCGGGCCCGCGTCGGCCTGCAGAAGGTCATGGAAAACATGCGCCCGAACATTTCGCTGTCCAATCTGGCCAGCCCGGTCTAAGCCGACCGCACTGCCGTGCGAAGGCCACTGTCTCCGGACAGTGGCTTTTTTTCGTTCGCAATATTTCGTCCGCGCCTCGTTCAGCGCTTGCCCAGCACCTTGCGGATTTCGCCATCGCAGGCGTTGGCCACCCGTTCGTATTCCTGGTCGGTGTCGATTTTGGCCTGGGCTTCATCCACGCGCTTGATCAGGCGCTGGACGTAGGGCGCCCAACGCGCGTCGAGTTCCTGTTGCAGGCGGGCGGCCGTCTGGCCGACCGGGCCGCGCCAGACGCTGCCGGTGGCAAAGCGGGCGTTCAGGCGTTCGCCCAACTCCTTTTCGATGGCGGCGATATGCGTCTGGTAGGCCTCGACGTGGCGCATCTCGTGTTCGCGGATTTCCTTGTGGGCGCAGCTGCCTTCGGGGAATTCGCGGGCGACGTAGACGGTCATCGGGCTGAAGCCGTAGGTCAGGGTGATCTGCGGGCTGGCGCATTCCCAGCGCCCAGTGCGGTCGATGATGGACGGGGAACTGGTCGTGAAGCCGACCGTCGCATTGCCCCGCGTCAGGCCCAGTACCTGTTTGCCCGGGCGGGCCAGCGAGGCGCCGATGTTGGTCAGCGAGCGGAAGCTGTATTCGGCGTTGTAGTCGATCCGCTCCTCGATCCGCTTGATCGTCACCGAGGGCTTGGGCAAGTCGTCGCAAGCGTCGGCCCAGCTCGGACCGGCGGCGATGAGGAGCGGCAGGAAGAACAGCGAACGCATCGATCCGTGGCTTAGAGCGGTTTCAGGGTGTCGCGGTAACGTTGGGCGTTGGCGACGTAGTGCTCGGCCGATTTTTTCAGGTTGGCGACATCCTGCTCGCTGAGTTCGCGCACGACCTTGCCTGGCGAGCCGACGATGAGCACGCGGTCGGGAAAGACCTTGCCTTCGGGGATCAGCGTGTTGGCGCCGACGATGCAACCTTTGCCGATCACCGCCCGGTTGAGGATGACCGAGCCGATGCCGATCAGGCTGCCGTCGCCAACCGTGCAGCCGTGCAGCATGACGAGGTGGCCGACCGTGACGTCGTTGCCGATGTGCATCGGCACGCCTTCGTCGGTGTGTAGCACCGAGCCGTCCTGGATGTTGGTGTTGTCGCCGATGTGGATCGGGTCGTTGTCGCCGCGCAGCGTGGCGTTCCACCAGATCGAGGCATTCTTGCCGAGGCGGACGTCGCCGATCACCGTGGCGTTGTCGGCAATCCAGGCGTTGTCGCCGAGCTGGGGCTGTTTGTCACCGAGGCGGAAGAGGGGCATGTGGGCTCCTGAGAAAATTTCGATTTTGGGCATTTTTTCCGGTTGACCGTCAGATTGCCGAAAAATCCGTCCCGGTCGCACGAAGGCGCCATCTTAACCCGCCCGGCCTTGCAGTTGCCGCTCCCGGCAAGGGCTGGCATGATCCGGGCATCCCAAACGGAGAGTTTCAAGATGAGCGACATTTCGGCGCTGACCGCCGCCGTGGCGGCCTTTCGCGATGCCCGCGACTGGCGCCAGTTCCACACGCTGCGCAACCTGATCACCTCGCTGAACCTGGAGGCGAGCGAGTTGCTCGAACTGACGCAATGGAAAAGCGACGCCGAGGTCGAGGCCCTGACGGCCGATCCGCAAACCGCCGAAGCCCTGCGCGACGAATGCGCCGACATCCTGCTCTACCTGCTGCTGATCGCCGACAAAACCGGCATCGACCTCGCCGCGGCGGCCCAGGCCAAACTCGTCAAGAATGCCGAGAAGTACCCGGTGGACAAGGCCTACGGCTCACGGGCCAAATATACGGAGTTTTAGTTTTCAGGATCGAGGATCTAGGCGGGGAGCAGGCAAAACGTGGACGCTTACTACCCACTCTCCTCCTCGATCCTAGGCAACTAGCTCGTTTCGCTTTCCAGCGTGTATTTCGCCCCGTCGCCCTGGGCGAGCAGGCCGGCCAGGGTGGGCAGCGTGTCGTGCAGGGTCTTTTCCAGCGTCCATGGCGGGTTGATGATGAACATGCCACTGCCGTACATGCCGAAGCCGTCCTTCGGCGGGCCTTTCACTTCCAGCGTCGCGTTCAGCCAGTTGCTGGCGCCCAGCCGCTTTAGCTTGTCCGGCAACTGGCGGGATTCCGGCTTGGTCAGCATGGGATACCACAGCGCGTAGGTGCCGGTGGCGAAGCGTTTGAGCGATTCCTGCAGCGCCTTGACGACGCCCACGTAGTCGGCCTTGGTCTCGTAGGACGGGTCGATGAGGACCAGCCCGCGGCGCGTCGGTGGCGGCAGCAGGGCCTTGAGGCCGGCAAAGCCGTCGCCGTCGGTGATCGCCACGGCACGGCCGCTGCCCTTGAAGCAGTCGGCCAGCAGCTTGCTGTCCGTCGAATGCATTTCGAAAAGGCGCAGGCGGTCGCTGTCACGCAACAGTTGGCGGGCCAGCCAGGGCGAGCCGGGATAATGGCGCAACTGGCCGTCCGGATTGAGCATGCGCACGAAATCGAGGTAATTCAGCGCCGCCTTGGGCAGGCCCTTGGTCTCCCAGAGCCGGCCGACGCCATCGCGATATTCGCCGAGCTTGGTCGCCTGCGCCGAATCGAGCGCATAGCGCCCGGCCCCGGCATGGGTGTCGATGATCCAGAACGGCGCCGGCTTTTCAGCCATGTACTGGGCGATTTCGATCAGGATGAGATGTTTCAGCACGTCGGCGTGGTTGCCGGCGTGAAAGGCGTGGCGGTAGCTGAGCATTAGTCGGGAAGTTGTTCCAGGGCGAAGAATTCTAGCCCTTCATTGGTTTCCATGCATTTCCCGATGCGCCGGTTCAGCGCGCGACCCGGCAGTTTGACCTTGATGTCCTGCCCGCTGCGCAAGGCGCCGGGCGCCGCGATCAGGCCGGAAAACTTGCCGTAGGCCGGCAGGCTGTGCAGGAAGATGGCGCGCTGGTCGCCGGAGCCGTTGGCCGCGATGTCGACGACGCTGACTTGTGGCGACATCAGTTGCAGGCCGACTTCCAGGCGGACCTGGGTGGACGCGACCCGCCGCACCAGGCAGACGTGGATCTTGCTCGACTCGCGCGGTTGCAGGGCGACGATGTCGCCGGTGCCCAGATTGCGCTTCTCGCCCTTGATGTAGCGCAGCAGGAAGCCGTCGGGCGACTCGTTGATCATGGCCCACTCGCTCGAGGCGAAATCGCGGCCATCGTAGTGCGTTGCGGCATCGACCGCGCGTCGGGTGAAGGTATTGCCGTCGAGGAAATTGAGCACGGGCGAGAAACCGCTGACCAGATCGCCGCGCGGGCGGAAGCGGGTCCGGCTGAAACGGCGGGCGGACTTGCCGCTGATGGCGAGGCGCAGCGTCTGCAGCAGGGCGGGCGAGGCGTCGAGATGGGGATCGATGGTCTTGCCCGGACGGCGCGACAGATTGCGGTCGAGCGCGCTGATGACCTGGCTGCAGTCGATGAGCAGGCCGCCGAAAATCGAATTCCGCGCCGGCAGCCGCGCGATGGGGTAACCCGGGTTGCCTTCCTCGGGGAAGACCACGAAGATGCCTTCGGCCGCCTTGCCGGAACCGGTTTCGGCCGTGACGTCGCCGACCAGGGCGTAGGCCGCCAGTTGTCGGGTGCAGGTATTAATCGTGTCGAATTCGGCCCGCGGCAGCTTGGTCGGTTCCAGGTAGGCGAAGAGCAGGGCGCCGAGGTATTCATGCTCGATGGGCGCCGTTTCGCCGTTGAGCGGCTTGGAACGCTGGCCGCGCACCATCTGGTAAAGCTGGTGCAGCGAGTGCCACGAACTGGACGACGGCGTGGCATAGGCCCGGAAGGCCAGCAACTGGCGCCGGGCGATCATCGCCATGGCCCGCTTGACGCTGCGATGCAGCAGGTGGTTCAGGGCGTCGTTGAGGTGGCCGGTGCTGATGCTGCGGGCAATGCTCGCATAGGCAATGGCCATGCTCTTGAGCAGATTGTCTGCCTGCAGCGCGGCTGCTGCGGCATTGAGCGGCAGGGGCAGTACCGAAAAGCTGACGAGCCGCTCGACGACCGGCAAGGCTTCTTCCGCCTCGATCCGGACATCTTCCAGCAACTTGAAGCGCATGTGCAGGTTGGGTTGCCGGCCGACACTGGGCATGACGTTGCTGGCCAGGCTGGCGATGGTTTCCTGCGGGGAGAGGCCGGTCACGGTATCGAGCAATTCGCGAACTGCGGCGGCGTTCTTGTGTTCGGCACCGGAATGGCCAAACGGGAGAAGCTCGCGCAGCAACTGCAGGGGTGATTCCATGATCGCCGGGGGGAAATTGACAGCCGCATTATCCAGTAATTTCGATGGAATTTCTGTGACGAATTACCGGATTACGTATACTTCGCGCATGAATTTGAGCGAAATGTTGTTTCTTCTCCTGACGGCGGCGGCCGTCTGGTTCTGGCTGGACAGCCTCAAGGCGCGCGAAATCGGCGTGAACGCGGCGCGCCAGGCTTGTCAGGACGATGGACTGCAATTCCTCGATGAAACCGTGGTCGGGCGCTCCCTGCGTCTGGCCCGCGATGATGCCGGGCGCCTGAAAATACGCCGCGTCTTCGCCTTCGAATACAGCGATACCGGCAACGACCGGCGGTCGGGCAGCGTGACGCTGCTCGGTCACGATGTCGAGTTGCTGCATATCCGTCCCCACCTTTACGTGATACCGAACACCCATGACACCCTCCATTGAAAGCATCCAGTTCCACGGCATCGACGCCCTGCGCCTGAACGGCCCGCGCGGCGCCAAGGCCATCATCAGCAAACTCGGCGCGCAGGTGCTGTCGTGGATTCCGCCCGACGGCAAGGAGCGCCTGTTTCTGTCGGAACAGGCTGTCTTCGACGGCAGCGCCGCCATCCGCGGTGGCGTGCCGGTCTGCTTCCCGCAGTTTGCGGGGCTCGGCGATCTGCCCAAGCACGGTTTTGTCCGGACGCGCGAATGGATGGTCAGCGCCCAGCGCACGGGCGACGGATTCGCGCTGGTCACCCTGGAGCTGGCCAGCGATGACGCGACGCTGGCCATCTGGCCGCATGCCTTCGTGGCCGAACTGACCTTGATGCTCGAGGACGACCGCATCGACCTGGAACTGTCGGTGACGAATACCGGCGGGAGCGAGTTTTCCTTTACCGGGGCGCTGCATTCCTACCTGCGGGTCGCCCATGCCGAGGAGATCGCCCTGCAGGGGCTGGAAGGCGCCGAGTTTCGCGATGCGCTGAACGGCAACCGGGTTTCCCGCGAATCCCGGGAAGAGCTGACGGTGGATAGCGAGATCGACCGCGCCTACCTCAACGTCAAGGCGCCGCTGTTGCTGCACTCGGGCAAGCAGAAGCTGGTCCTCCAGAACCAGGGTTTCCCGGATGTCGTCGTCTGGAACCCCTACGTTGACCGCTGTGCCGAACTCAAGGACATGCCGCCCAACGGCTGGCGTCACATGCTGTGCGTCGAGGCCGCTGCCATCCGGCCGATCAGCTTGCCGGCCGGCGAGGAATGGTACGGCCGGCAGACGATGGTCGTTGCCTGATCGCTCGTCTGGTCGGGCTGCGGGCGCGCGTTCAGCCGCCCGCAACACGGATTTTGATTTTGGGCATTTTTTCCGGTTGACCGTCAGATCGCCCCTGGCTTGTCGCCACGCCGGTGTGCACGCGGCAGCGCGGGTATAATGGCCGACTTTCCGCATTTCCAAGCCCTGCCGTGACTCCCCTCGATACTGAAATCGCCCGCCGGCGTACCTTTGCCATCATTTCCCACCCCGACGCGGGTAAGACGACGCTGACCGAAAAACTGCTGTGGTTCGGCGGCGCCATTCAGGTCGCCGGCGAAGTGCGCGCCCGCAAGGCCTCGCGCCACGCAACCTCGGACTGGATGGAACTGGAAAAGCAGCGCGGCATCTCGGTGACCTCGTCGGTCATGCAGTTCCCGTACCGCGAATGCATGATCAACCTGCTCGACACCCCGGGCCACGAGGACTTTTCGGAAGACACCTACCGAACGCTGACGGCTGTCGACTCGGCAGTCATGGTGATCGACTCGGTGAACGGCGTCGAAGCGCAGACGATCAAGCTGCTCAACGTCTGCCGCATGCGCGACACGCCGATCCTGACCTTCATCAACAAGCTCGACCGCGAGGGCAAGGAGCCGATTGACCTGCTCGACGAAATCGAGTCGGTGCTCGGCATCCAGTGCGCGCCGATGACCTGGCCAATCGGCATGGGCAAGCGTTTCCGCGGCGTTTATCACCTCTACGACGACGCCATCGCCTTCTTCGATCCGCAGGCCGAGAAGGGCACGGCCGAGATCATTCAGGGCCTCGACAACCCGCGTCTCGACGAACTGATCGGCTCGCAGGCCGACGAATTGCGCATGGACATCGAACTGGTCCGCGGCGCTTCGCACGCCTTTGATGCTGAGGCTTATCTGAACGGCAAGCAGTCGCCGGTCTTCTTTGGTTCGGCGGTCAACAACTTCGGCGTGCAGAGCCTGCTCGACGCTGTTGTCGACCTCTCACCGGCGCCGATTGCCCGGCCGTCCACGACGCGCGAAGTACAGCCGAACGAGCCGAAATTCTCCGGTTTCGTGTTCAAGATACAGGCCAACATGGACCCCAAGCACCGCGACCGCATCGCATTCCTGCGCGTCTGCTCGGGCCGCTTCGAGCGTGGCATGAAGGTCAAGCAGGGCGCAGGCGGCAAGCTGCTGTCGGTCAATAACGCCATCACCTTCATGGCGCGCGACCGCAGCACGACCGACGAGGCCTACCCGGGCGACATCATCGGCATCCCGAACCACGGCACCATCCGCCTCGGCGAAACCTTCACCGAGGGCGAAGAGCTGCGCTTCACCGGCATCCCGTCCTTCGCGCCGGAACATTTCCGCCTCGCCCGCATCGCCAACCCGCTGAAGATCAAGCAGCTCCAGAAAGGCTTGCAGCAGCTGGCCGAAGAGGGCGCGACCCAGTTGTTCCGGCCGCTGTCCGGCACTGACCTCATCCTCGGCGCGGTCGGTACGCTGCAGTTCGACGTGGTGGCCAGCCGCCTCGAAAACGAATACGGCGTGCAGGTCATCTTCGAGCACTACAACTGCGCGACGGCGCGCTGGATTCACGGCGACGCCGCCGAACTGCGGCAGATTTCCGACCGCTACAGCGCCAACGTAGCGCTCGACGGGGCAGACGATCCGGTCTATCTGGCGCCGAACAATGTCTATCTCAACATGGTCAAAGAGAAGTATCCCAACCTGCGCTTCCTCGAAGCGCGCGAGGTGATTTGAGGCAGTTGTCGGTTGCCGGTAAGTTCGAGTTGTTGGTGGCTTGAGGAGGGGCGGGATGGCGATTCGGGTGCAGGAAGCGGATTTCGATGTCGGAGCCGAACTGGCCGCCCTGCGCGCCGGTGACACCCGGGTCGGCGCGCTGGCCAGCTTTCTCGGCCTGGTGCGCGATCTGAACGATGGCGCCAGCGTCTCGGAAATGACGCTGGAGCACTACGCGGGCATGACCGAAAAGGCGCTCGAGGAAATCGTCGCCGAGGCCAAAAGCCGCTGGGACATCTACGACGCGCTGGTCATCCATCGCGTCGGTCCGCTCAAACCCTGCGACCAGATCGTGCTGGTCGCCGTGACCAGCGCCCACCGCGGCGAAGCCTTCGCCGCCTGCGAATTCATCATGGATTACCTGAAAACTCGCGCCCCCTTCTGGAAGCGCGAAGCGACGCCGGATGGCGCCCGCTGGGTCGATGCCCGCGATGCCGACGACAGCGCGGCGGCGCGCTGGCAGAAATGAAAACGGGGAGCCGAAGCTCCCCGCATTGACCCTGCCGTGCCGATCAGGTGCGGAACTGGGCGACGGTCTGATGAAGGGAGTCGGACAGCGCCTGCAACTGCCGCGCTGCGTCGGCCGTCTGGCGGACGGCAGCGGCGCTTTCCTCGGACATCTGGGCGATGGTTTCGAGCTTCTGGGCGATTTCGTTGCTGGCCATGCTCTGCTCGGAAATCGAATCCGAAATGCCATTGACCACGACGGTCACCCGTTGTGCGCCATCGCGAATCTGATTGATTGAGTCGCCGGCGCGGTTGGCCAGATCGACGCCATTGGCCACTTGCCGAACGCCATCCTGCATGCTGCTGACCGCGCTGCGCGTACCGTTCTGGATCTTGGCGACCATGTCGCCGATTTCGGTGGTCGACTGGCTGGTCCGCTCGGCCAGCTTGCGCACTTCGTCGGCTACCACGGCAAAGCCGCGTCCCTGTTCGCCGGCCCGGGCTGCTTCGATGGCAGCGTTGAGCGCCAGCAGGTTGGTCTGGTCGGCGATTTCCTTGATCGTATTGACGATGGACGTGATCTGGTCGGACTGGCGACCCAGATCCTCGACGATTTGCGACGACGACTGCACGGCTTCGGAAATCTTGCGCATCTCGCTGGCCGCATTGTGAATCACGGCGGCGCCATCCTCGGATATCCGGCCGGCAGTTTGCGAAATGTTATGGGCTTCGCCGGCGTTTTCGCGGACCTGATCGATGCTGACGGCCATTTCCTCGACCGAGGCAGCCATCGACGATGCGGCGTCGCTCTGCTGGCTGCCCCGAATGGCAACCTGTTCGGAGGCGCCCAGCAGTTGGGTGGCGGCACTCGACACCTGTTCCGCATTGGACACGATCTTGCCGATAATCTCGCGCAGGGTTTCCTGCATGGTCCGGATGTTGGCGAGCAGGCTGTCATTGTCATCCGCAGCACATTCGACGGACGTCGCCAGATCGCCCGACGCGATGCGCTTGGTGATGGCCGAGGCGACACCGGGGTCGCCACCTAGCGTCTTGATGATGTTGTTGGAGAGCAGGAGCAGCGAGATGGCGATGAAGCCGGCGATGCCCAGACCCCAGAGCAGGAGCGAGACGGCATCGCTGCGGAACTTGGCGTCGACGTCGTCGATGTAGATGCCGGAACCGATGACCCAACCCCAGGGCTCGAAACCCATGACGTAGGAAATCTTCGGCACGCCTTCCTCGGAGCCCGGCTTCGGCCAGAGGTAGTCGACAAAGCCGGCACCCTTGGCCTTGACCATGGCATTGAAGGCGACGAAAAGGAGCTTGCCGTTCTTGTCCTTGATCTGGTCTAGCTTCTTGCCATCAAGCTCGGGCTTGATCGGGTGCATGACCATCGTGTCCTGAAGGTCGTTGATCCAGAAGTATTCGACCTTTTCGTAACGCATCACGCCGATGGTCGCCGCCGCGGCCTTCTTGGCATCCTCGACGGACATCCTGCCGTCGCGTGCCTCCTTCTCGAAACGAACGAGAACGCCATGCGCCGATTCGACCAGGTTCCTGACTTTGGCTTGCCGATCCTCCAGCATCTGGCTCTTGCCGTTGATCAGGATGATGGTGAGCAGGGCTGCTAGGGCCACCACAGTCATGGCTGTCATGGCGAAGAGCTTGCCACGCAGCGTCATTTTTTCATTTGCCATAGGACACCCCCTGTTTCTGGCAAGTGGTCAAAATTTGATTTATGCTAAATTTAGCACGACCTTATATACGAGTGGCGTTTTATTTACCGTTTTGACACATTCTTAACGATCGGCCGCTTGAAATTTCCCGAAAGGTCCTGATCTAGGGCGCATCAGAAAATTCTTATCGGGAGTTATATTATGCGCCTCGACAAATTGACCACCAAGTTCCAGCAAGCGCTGGCCGATGCCCAGAGCCTGGCCATCGGCGGCGACCAGCAGTTCATCGAACCGCAGCACCTGCTGCTCGCCCTGATCAACCAGGACGATGGTGGAACGACTTCCTTGCTGGGCCGCGCCGGGGCCAATGTGCCGGGCCTGCGCCGCGATCTCGAACAGGCGCTGACCCGGCTGCCCAAAGTTGAAGGCCATGGCGGCGATGTGTCCATCGGCCGCGATCTGACCAACCTGCTCAACCTGACCGACAAGGAAGCGCAAAAGCGGGGCGATCAGTTCATCGCCAGCGAAATGTTCCTGCTCGCCATCTGCGACGACAAGGGCGAAACCGGCCGCATCGCCAAGCAGCACGGCCTGTCCCGCAAGTCGCTGGAGGCCGCGATCATGGCCGTGCGCGGCGGCCAGGGCGTGGATTCGCAGGAGGCCGAAGGCCAGCGCGAATCACTCAAGAAATACTGTATCGACCTGACCGAGCGCGCCGCCCAGGGCAAGCTCGATCCGGTCATCGGTCGCGACGACGAAATCCGCCGCGCCATTCAGATTCTGCAGCGCCGTACAAAGAACAACCCGGTGCTGATCGGCGAGCCGGGCGTCGGCAAGACGGCCATCGTCGAAGGCCTGGCCCAGCGCATCGTGAACGATGAAGTGCCGGAAACGCTCAAGGGCAAGAAGGTTCTCGTCCTCGACATGGCCGGGCTGCTGGCCGGGGCGAAGTATCGCGGCGAGTTCGAGGAGCGCCTCAAGGCCGTCCTCAAGGAAGTGTCGCAGGAAGCCGGGCGCATCATCCTGTTCATCGACGAGCTGCATACCATGGTCGGCGCCGGCAAGGCCGAAGGAGCCATCGACGCCGGCAACATGCTCAAGCCGGCGCTGGCGCGCGGCGAGCTGCACTGCATCGGCGCCACGACGCTCAACGAATACCGCAAGTACATCGAGAAGGACGCCGCGCTCGAGCGCCGCTTCCAGAAGGTGCTGGTCGACGAGCCGAGCGTCGAATCGACCATCGCCATCCTGCGCGGTCTGCAGGAGAAGTACGAACTGCACCACGGCGTCGACATCACCGACCCGGCCATCGTTGCCGCCGCCGAGTTGTCGCACCGCTACATCACTGACCGTTTCCTGCCCGACAAGGCAATCGACCTGATCGACGAGGCGGCGGCGCGCATCAAGATGGAAATCGACTCGAAGCCGGAGGTCATGGACAAGCTCGACCGCCGCATCATCCAGCTCAAGATCGAGCGCGAGGCGGTCAAGCGCGAGAAGGACGAAGCCTCGAAGAAGCGTTTTGGGCTGATCGAAGAAGAAATCGCCAAGCTGGCCAAGGAATATTCCGATCTCGAAGAGGTCTGGAAGGCCGAAAAGGCGCAGGTCCAGGGCTCGGCGCACATCAAGGAAGAAATCGACAAGCTCAAGGCCGAGCTGGCCCGTCTGCAGCGCGAAGGCAAACTCGACAAGGTGGCCGAGCTGCAATACGGCAAGCTGCCGCAGCTTGAGGCGCAACTGAAGTCGGCTGAAAAGGGCGGCGATGGCGAGGGCAAGAAGAACAAGCTGCTGCGTACACAGGTGGGCGCCGAGGAAATCGCCGAGGTGGTCAGCCGGGCGACCGGCATTCCGGTCAGCAAGATGATGCAGGGCGAGCGCGAGAAGCTGCTCAAGATGGAAGACAAGCTGCATCAGCGCGTCGTTGGGCAGGACGAGGCCGTGCGTCTGGTCGGCGACGCCATCCGCCGTTCGCGCGCCGGGCTGTCCGATCCGAACCGGCCGTACGGTTCCTTCCTGTTCCTGGGCCCGACGGGCGTCGGCAAGACAGAGCTGTGCAAGGCGTTGGCCGAGTTTATGTTCGATTCCGAAGATCACCTGATCCGCATCGATATGAGCGAGTTCATGGAGAAGCACTCGGTTGCCCGCCTGATCGGCGCGCCACCGGGCTACGTCGGCTACGAAGAGGGCGGTTACCTGACCGAAGCCGTGCGTCGCAAGCCGTATAGCGTGATCCTGCTCGACGAGGTCGAGAAGGCGCATCCGGACGTCTTCAACGTGCTGTTGCAGGTGCTCGACGATGGCCGGATGACCGATGGTCAGGGCCGTACGGTCGATTTCAAGAACACGGTGATCGTCATGACCTCCAACCTCGGCAGCCAGATGATCCAGCAGATGTCGGGCGACGATTACGGCGTGATCAAGGTCGCGGTGATGGCAGAGGTGAAGAACTACTTCCGGCCGGAATTCATCAACCGGATCGACGAGGTCGTGGTTTTCCATGCGCTCGACGAGAAGCACATCGCCGGCATTGCGAAAATCCAGCTCGGATACCTCGAAAAACGCCTGGCGCAGCTCGAGATGGGCATCGTCGTCGAGGATACGGCGCTGGCCGAACTGGCCAAGGCCGGCTTCGATCCGGTGTTCGGCGCGCGCCCGCTCAAGCGGGCCATCCAGCAACAGATCGAGAATCCGCTGGCCAAGGCCATCCTGGAAGGCAAGTTCGGCGCGAAGGACACTATCCGCGTCAGCTGCGATCCGGCCACCGGCGGCATCATGCGTTTCGCCAAGGCTTAAGAGCCGGGCAGTCAACGAAAAAGGGCGGAGCCGTGAGGCTTCGCCCTTTGTCTTTGGTAATGGCTGAAAACGATCAGCAGTTGCCCTTCTTGGCCTGGCCCGGCGGGCAGTGGCCGCCATCCTTGTGGTGGCCATTCTTGTTGCCGCGACCGGTGTAATACTTTTCGCCGCGCGGGCCGTTGTGCTGTTTCCAGTAGGCCGGCTCGCGCCAATCGTAGCCGTCCCAGTAGTAGCCACGGTCGTTGCGCGAGCCGAAGGTGACGCTGACGCCCGGGGCATCGATGCGGACATTGCCGAGATTGACGTTGACGTCGACGGCGCTGGCCAGTAGCGGGGTGGCAGCGAGCATTGCTGCGATAATGATTTTTTTCATGGGCGATGTCCTTTCGACGAACAGGGATGGAACACGTCAAACCATACAACGGATTGTCGTTGCTGTAGACAACAAGGATCTGAAAAATGCAGGATGAGCTGAAGAACTGGCGGGCCAAGCGTCATGCCGAACTGGCCGGATCGGACAGCTGGCTCGGGCTGATCGGCCTGTTCTGGCTGGAGCCGGGACGCAACAGCGTCGGGAGTGCTGACGATGCCGTCGTTCGTCTGCCTGGCGGGCCGGCGCATCTCGGCGATCTGCTGTGGCAGGACGGGAAGGTGATCTGGCAGCCGGTCGACGGCGAGGCTCTTGTTTTGCAGACTGACATCGCCGGCCAGCCGACCGTGGTCGAATTTCAGAATTGGGCATTTTTTCCGGTTGACCGTGAGAACCGCATCGCGGCCCGCCTGCGCGACCGCAACTGGGCGGCAGCGCAGCCTTTCAATGGTGTGGACTATTTCGACTTCGATGCGGCCTGGCAGATCGAGGCGGCATGGCAGCCTTTGTCGCCCCCGCTGCGCATGGAGGTGCCGAATGTCAGCGGCGAGCTGAAAATGGTCGATGTCGCCTATCAGGCGCTATTCGAGATTGATGGCCAGACGGTCACGTTGCTGCCGATGTCGGTTGGCGAGCGGGAGGTTTTCTTCGTTTTCCGCGACCGGACGAGCGGCAAGGAGACCTATGGCGCCGGGCGTTTTCTCAAGGCTCGACCGCCGGCCGGCGGAAAAATCCGGCTCGATTTCAATTTGGCCTTCAACCCGCCGTGCGCCTTTACGCCCTTTGCCACCTGTCCGCTGCCGCCGCCTGAAAACTGGTTGCCGTTTGCCGTGCCGGCCGGGGAGCGCAAGTGGAACAAGCCGACCTGATCCGCTGTCGTGGATAGGGGCTATGTCCTTGTTATCTATTAGAAAAAAGTAATGCAAAAATAGGTAAATAGTTAGTGTGCCAAAGACAAAAAATCCCTAAAATGGTGCGCGGTATAACTTTTAGCATAAATGTGCTGGATATACGGGAAGTCGTTGCATATTGACAATATTGTCGGCGGAGTCGGGTTGCCTTGCTGCAGCCATGGACTACCACTCGACGCATACCCAATAGGTGAGAGATGGCCTGGTTTGGAAGCAGCGAAGTGCCAGCCCTGAAGGCGGCGAATGAAGCATTGCAGCAACGTGAACAAAGCCTGATGCAGGAGCTGGATGCAGCCCGACAGGCACTGGCCACCCAGCAGAACATGGCGATGGCCAAGGACACGGAATGCGAAATGCTGAAAAGCGTGTTGCGCAGCCTGTCCAGCTTCGGCGTCACGCTGACCGGTTCGCAGAGCAGTCTAGGGACGATGGCGGCCGTCTTGCACGAAGAAAAGGAGCAGGCGGTCGAGGCGGCCAAGGTGGCCTTGCTGAGCGGCCAGGCAACGACGGAAATTGCTTCCAACCTGCATCAGTTGGCTCAGGATTCGGCCAAGTCGGCGCATGAGGTCGAGTCGCTGGCCCGCCAGGCCGACAAGATCGGCTCCATCGTTCAGCTCATTCACGAAATCGCCGACCAGACCAATCTGCTTGCGCTCAATGCCGCCATCGAGGCGGCGCGGGCTGGCGAGAGCGGCCGGGGTTTCGCGGTGGTGGCCGATGAAGTCCGCAAGCTCGCCGAGCGCACCTCGAAGGCGACCAAGGACATCGACGTCCTGGTCAGCGACATCCGCCACAATTCGACGAATGCCAAGGAGGCGATGGAAATTCTGTCGTCGTCCGCCGACGATTTCAGCAAGCGCGGCGGCAAGTCGACCGATGACATGCGCCGCCTGATGGATCTCTCGCAGAAAATGGAGAAGGTCATCGCCAGCAGCGCCCTGAGCAGCTTCGTCGAAGTCGCCAAGGTCGACCATCTGGTCTTCAAGTTCCGCATCTACATGTCGCTGTTCGGCCTGGAAAACCTGCAGTCCGACGGCGTTTCGACGCACGAAGGCTGCCGCCTCGGCAAGTGGTACTACGAAGGCGAAGGCAAGAACCTCTTCAGCAACCTGCCCGGTTACCGCGAGATGGAAGCACCGCACAAGGTGGTCCATGAGAACGGCAGGCAGGCACTCCGCGCCAAGGAAAATGGCGACATCGAAGCCATGCTCAAATACGTTCAGGCCATGGAGCAGGGTAGCGTGGGCGTCATCGACAATCTCGAGCGCATGGCGCACGCCATCGAATGACCGAGTAAAACCGGCAAAAGGGCTCATCCACGGATGAGCCCTTTTTGTTTGCTAGCGACTGGCGGCTGCCAGGGCCTTGGCGAAGTTGTCGACCGTCTGCGCCGGGTTGTGCAGCTTTTCCAGTCCGAACAGGCCGATGCGGAAGGTGCGGAAATCGGCCGGTTCATCACATTGCAATGGCACGCCGGCTGCCGTCTGCACGCCCTGGGCGATGAATTTCTTGCCGGTCTGGATGTCCGGGTCAGTCGTGTAGCTGACCACCACGCCAGGCGCCTGGAAGCCTTCCGCGGCCACGCTGGGGAAGCCGTTGGCAACCATCAGCTCGCGGATGCGGCGACCCAGTTCGATCTGCTCCTGTTTGACCTTGTCGAAACCATAGGCTTCGGTTTCCAGCATGACGTCGCGCAGGCCGGCCAGCGCATCGGTCGGCATCGTCGCGTGGTAGGCGTGGCCGCCGTTCTCGAAGGCTTCCATGATCTGCAGCCATTTCTTGAGGTCGCAGGCGAAGCTCGTGCTGTTCGTCGCGTCGATGTGGGCCCGGGCACGTTCGCCGAGGGCGACCATGGCGCAGCACGGCGAAGCGCTCCAGCCTTTCTGCGGGGCGCTGATCAGGACGTCGACGTGATTGGTAACCATGTCCACCCAGACTGTGCCGGAGGCGATGCAATCGAGGACAAAATAGCCGTCGACCGAGCGGACCGCGTCGCCGACGGCCTGGATGTAGCTGTCGGGGAGGATCATGCCGGACGAGGTTTCGACGTGCGGTGCAAAGACGACCTCTGGACGATGTTCGCGAATGGCGGCGACGACCTCGTCGATCGGCGGCGGGGCAAAGGGGGCCTGCGAGCCGCTGGCAACCTGGCGGGCCTTGAGGACGATGCTTTGCGCTGGAATGTGGCCCATGTCGAAAATCTGCGTCCAGCGGAAACTGAACCAGCCGTTGCGAATGACCATGACCTTGCGCTGCGTCGCGAACTGGCGCGCCACGGCTTCCATGCCGAAGGTGCCGCTGCCCGGCACGATGATCGCGGCCTTGGCGTTGTACACCTTCTTGATGAGGCGCGAAATGTCTTTCATGACGCCCTGGAAGCGTTGCGACATGTGGTTCAGGGCACGGTCGGTGTACACCACCGAGTATTCGAGCAGGCCATCGGGATCGGGTTGCGGCAGCAGTGCTGGCATGGGGTCTCTCCAAGTGATCGTTATTTGGCGAGAGCATACCGCCAAGGCCGCTGGTCAGGAAGCCCGCATTGCGCGACACTGAAGCTTCTTCCGCGCCAAAGGAGCCACCATGAGCATACACAGCCTGCCTTCCTATCTCTCCAAGGAAAACATCGGCCCCTGGCACATTTATCTGCAGCAGGTCGAGCAGGTGGCCCCCTTGCTCGACAAGACGCTGTGGCCCTGGGTGGAAACGCTGCGCCGGCCCAAGCGCTCGCTCATCGTCGACGTGCCGATCCGGCGAGACAACGGCGTGGTCGAGCATTTCGAAGGCTATCGTGTGCATCACAACACCTCGCGCGGGCCGGGCAAGGGCGGCATTCGCTTCCATCAGGACGTGACCTTGTCGGAGGTCATGGCGCTGGCCGGCTGGATGACCATCAAGAACGCCGTGGTCAATGTCCCGTTCGGTGGCGCCAAGGGCGGCATCCGCGTCGATCCGCGTCAGTTGTCCATTTCCGAAATCGAAGGGCTGACGCGGCGCTACACCAGCGAAATCAGCTCGATGATCGGCCCCGACAAGGACATTCCGGCGCCGGACATGAACACCAACGCCCAGATCATGGCCTGGATGATGGACACCTACTCGATGGGCGAAGGGCGCACCGTGACCGGCGTGGTGACCGGCAAACCGGTGTCGCTGGGCGGCTCGCTCGGGCGTTCGGATGCGACGGGGCGCGGTGTGTTCGTCAGTGCCCGCGAGGCCGGGCGCAAATTGAACGTGCCGATCGAGGGCGCGCGGGTTGTCGTGCAGGGCTTCGGCAACGTCGGCGAGGCCAGCGCGCGGATCTTCGCCCAGCACGGTGCCAAGGTCGTCGCCATTCAGGACGTCAGCGGCACGGTGTTCAATGAATCCGGCCTCGACGTGGTCGCCCTCAAGCGCTACCTCGTCGAACACAAGACCCTGCTCGGCGCTCCCGGAACGACGACGATCAGCAACGACGACTTCTGGGCCGTGCCCTGCGACTTTCTCGTGCCGGCGGCGCTCGAATCGCAGATCAACCGCTACAACGCCGAACGCATCACGGCCCGGATCGTCGTCGAAGGCGCCAACGGCCCGACCACGCCCGAGGCCGACGCCATCCTCGCCGCGCGCGGCATCGTCGTCGTGCCCGATGTCCTGGCCAACGCCGGCGGCGTGACCGTCAGCTACTTCGAGTGGGTGCAGGATTTCTCCAGCTTCTTCTGGACCGAGGAGGAAATCTACGGACGCCTTGACCGCATCATGGCCGAAGCCTTCGCCGCCATCTGGCAGATGGCCGACGAACGGAAAATGCCGCTCCGCTCGGCCGCCTTCGTGATCGGCTGCAGCCGCGTGCTCGAAGCGCGGGCGACCAGGGGGCTGTACCCGTAATTTCGTCGCTTTGACGGTCAACCGGAAAAAACGGCCAAATTGGAAATTCATCAAAAACGCGGCGCCGTGGCCGTTTTGGTGAATTACTTCACAGCAGGCATTCGTACTGTCGGGATATTGTTCGACCCGTGGCGCAACTTAGGGAATTGCGCGAACCCGAACAATAAGGAAAGCTAACATGAAGAAAATTCTTGCCATTGCCGCACTGCTGAGCGTGCCGGCATTTGCCCATGCCAACCTGGTCGTCGATGGCAGTTTTGAGGACTACACCACGGTCGCGCCAGGCAAGTGGAAAATTTTTGGTACCGGCTACGGCTGGACGACAGGCCCGAAGGGGGTCGAAATTCGCAACGCGGTCGCCGGGACGGCTGCCGATGGCGTTCGCTTCGCCGAACTGGATACCACCGAGAACAGCTGGATTTCGCAGACGATCCACACCTATGCCAATCAGGCCTTGGTGCTGTCGTTCGCCTATGCACCGCGCCAGAGTGTGTCTTTTGAAAGCAACAAAATCCAGGTTCTATGGAACGATGTGGCACTCGATACGGTGAGCGGTAACGGTAAACAGTCCCATAGCTGGCTTGATCTGAGCTACGACGTTCATGCCAATGCCAGCGGTGTCGGCGTCCTGACCTTCAAGGCAGTGGGCACATCGGATAGCCTTGGCGGTTCGCTGGACAACGTGGTGGTGACTGCAGTACCGGAGCCCGGTAGCGCTGCGCTGATGCTTGCCGGTCTGGGTGTTCTGGCCGCTGTCGCGCGCCGTCGCAAAGCCGCCTGATCCTCGGCTAACCTGATTCGGGCTACGGCCCCGATGCCATTCAGCGCAAGCTGAATGGCATTTTTGTTTTTTGCGGTGCGGGCGTATCCGTTTCAGCGCCGGGCCAGAATCAGCGAGCCTTTTTCGCGGGGTTCGAGGTCGATGCGTTCGATCGCTGAAAAGCCGGCGGCCGTCAGCCAGGCGCAATAGTCCTCATGGCGGTGGGTCTGGGTGCCGGTTTCGAGCAGGAGGGTCAGGCGAAACGCGGCGTTCATCGCGTCGAGCGAGGTTTCGGCCAGGTATTCGTGGATGACCAGCAGGCCGCCCGGGTTCATCGATTCGCCAATCTGGCGGATGGCAGCGCGGTTTTCGTCGGCGCTGTGGTTGTGGGCGACCGAAAGATAGAACACCAGATCGGCCGGCGCGCCCCAGTCGCTTTCCTGCAAGGTGCCCGGACTCAGGGCGATACGGCCGGACAGGCCGGCTTTTTCGATCTCCGGTCCGGTCTTGGTCAGGGCGCTCGGCATGTCGACAATGAGCGCGTCGAGTTGCGGATATTGCCGGCAGAAGCGGATGGAGTGCAGGCCGTGCGAACCGCCGAGGTCGAGCAGGCGGCGATAGCCGGGCTGTACGGGGACGAACCTGAGCAGATCGGGGCCGAGGTCGGCGGCAAAGGCGCCCATGTACGACGAGAAGAGCGGCCCGAGATGCGGCTTCTCGACCATCGCTTCCCACAAGGTTTTTTCCGGCTCGCCCTTGCGGATCGTTTCCGCCAGGTTGGCCATCATCGACCAGGATTCGTGCGTCCACAGCAAGCCGGGGGTGTAGTCGACCTGCCCGGCGCTGGTGAACCAGCGCTGCGTGCTCGCCGTGTTGGCGAATGCGTCGCCCCGCTTTTCCAGGTAGCCGATGGCGACCAGGAAGTCGACCAGCGTGCTTGTTCCGCGCAGGCTCGACGCGATCTTGCCGGCGAGTTCCTCGGCAGTCAGGGGGCCGTCGACGAGGGCTTCGAACAGGCCGAGGCGGCCGGCTGAAATGATGGCCGACGATTTCATCATCGGCATGTAGACGTCAAGCATGGCGAGTTCGGCCGAGCCGGTTGGCTGGCCGAGGTGAGCGGGGTGGGTGCGGTGCATCGTCGATGGTTTAGCCGAGCGCCCCTTCGATGGCGGCTGCCAGCATCGGGTCGTCCGGCGTCGTGTCCGGTGAAAAACGCCGGATGATAGTCCCGTCGCGGGCAATCAGGAATTTTTCGAAATTCCACAGCACGTCGTCGGGCTGTTTGGGGGACAGTCCATAACTGGCGAGCTTTTCGCGGAAGTCGCTGGCCACAGGGAATTCAGCCTCGGGGCGGGCGGCAATCAGGCAGGCGTAGAGCGGGTGGCGGGGAGCGCTGTTGATGTTCACTTTTTCGAACATCGGAAAATCGACGCCGTATTGGCTCGTGCAAAACGCCTGGATCTCCTCGGCAGAGCCGGGTTCCTGCGCAGCGAAGTCGTTGCAGGGAAAGCCGAGTACGCGCAGGCCGCGCTCGCGATAGGTGCGGAACAGGCTTTCAAGCCCCGCGTATTGGGGCGTCAGCCCGCATTTGGAGGCGACATTGACGACGAGCAACACTTGGCCCCTGAATTCGCCGAGGGTGAGCGGGCGGCCGTCGAGTGTTTTCAGCGGGATGTCGTAGAGGGATTCAGGCATGGCAGTTTCTTTTCGTTGGAGAGAGAAGTTTGGTTATGTTGCCGCATTAATCGTTGTCCTGACGATTGAATCGTGACAAAGTTCCCGGTATGAAAATCGAATGCAAGCGCTAGGGTGGCGGCAGTGGGGACGGGAAGCGAGCGCGGGGAGGAATTTCGCACCGCATTACAAAAAGCGATTCTGAACGAAGCGCCGGATGGCATTTTGTTTGTCGACCACAATGGGTGTGTCGCGTCGGTTAATCCGGGGTTTTTCAGCGTCTGGAAAATCAGCATGCCGGAGGGTTCGCTGGACGAATCGCTCGGCTTTCCCCATGTCGGTTTTTTGAGCGAGGCGGTTTCCAGGGTTGCCGACCCCGATGCCTTCCTGCAACGGATTCAAGAACTCTACGCGAACCCGACGCTGGAGGACAGCTGCCAGTTCCTGCTCAAGGATGGGCGCACCATCAAACGGGATTCCCGGGGACTGTTCGACGCAGCGGGCAAATACCTCGGCCGCGTCTGGTATTTCCGGGATATCAGCGACATTGTCCATTCGCAGCAGGCGCAGGTGGAAAGTGAAAATCGCTATCGCACGGCCTTCCAGACCACGCTGGATGCGATTGCCATCTCGACCCTCAAGGATGGCCGTTACATTGACGTCAATCGCGCTTTCGTCGAGATGTCGGGCTATGCACTCGACGAAATCATTGGCCGGACATCGATCGAACTGGGTATCTGGGTCGATCCCGAGCAGCGTCATCGCTTTGTCGAGAAACTGGCCGGCGGCGAGCATTTGCTGAATTTCGAAGCGCGATTCCGGCGCAAGGATGGTTACGAGTTCTGGGGCATCTTTTCCGTGTCGCGCATGATGCTGGGGGGCGAGCCCTGCCTGCTGTCGATTACCCGCGACATCACGGCCAGCAAGCAGGCCGAGGAGGAGTTGGCGGAATACCGCAAGCATCTCGAACAGCTGGTCGAAAAGCGCACGGCCGAGCTGTCGTCGGCCAAGGAGGCAGCGGAAGCGGCGAGCGTTGCAAAAAGCGTCTTTCTCGCCAACATCAGCCATGAAATTCGCACGCCGCTCAATGCCATTACCGGCATGGCCTACCTGATCCGGCGCAACGGCCTGAGCGAGGGGCAGAGCGCCCAGATGGCCAAGCTCGAGGCGGCCGGCGACCATCTGCTCAGCATCATCAATGCGGTGCTCGAGCTCTCCAAGATCGAAGCGGGCAAGCTGACCCTGGCGACGGTGCCGCTGCGCATCGAGAGCGTGATCGCCAATGTCGTGTCGATGCTGACCGAACGGGCCGGCGCCAGGCAGGTGGCGCTCAAGGTGCAATCCGGTCGGCTGCCCACCGCGCTGCTCGGCGATCCGACGGCCTTGCAGCAGGCGCTGCTCAACTACGTTACCAACGCCATCAAGTTTACCGAGAACGGCAGCGTGACCCTGCGTGCCGAGGTGGTCGACGAGCAGGCCGACAGCGTATTGCTCCGCCTGGCGGTCGAGGATAGCGGCATCGGCATCGACGCCGAGGTCCTGCCCCGCCTGTTCACGGCCTTTGAGCAGGCCGACAACACGACAACCCGCAAATACGGCGGAACCGGCCTCGGCCTGGCGATCACCCGCCGGCTGGCAGAACTCATGGGCGGCAGCGCGGGCGCCTCCAGCCAGCTCGGCCGCGGCAGCACCTTCTGGTTTACGGCCCGCCTGGGCAAGCAGGCTGAAAAAGCCGACGAGACGACCGGGGCGGGATCGCCCGGCTTCGACGCCATACCGGCGACTGGCAGACGCGGACGACTCCTGCTCGTCGAGGACGAACCGATCAACCGTGAAGTGGCGTCGATGATGCTCGAAGACGCCGGCCTGGCCGTCGATACCGCGGAAGATGGCCGCCAGGCGATCGACTGCGTGAGGCGCCAGGAATACGATCTGATCCTCATGGACATGCAGATGCCCAATATCGACGGCCTCGAAGCGACGCGGCAGATTCGTGCCTTGCCGCAGGGCGCCAGGCTGCCGATCATCGCGATGACGGCCAATGCCTTTGCCGAAGACCGGGCGCGCTGCCTGGCCGCCGGCATGAACGACTTTGTGTCGAAGCCCGTGAATCCCGAGTCCCTGATCGAAACGATCGGCCGCTGGTTGCGGGCAGGGGATGTGGCCGATTGAGCGGCTAGTGGCCCCGCGGCTTCCTGCCGATAAAGGCAATTTCACGGTCAACCGGAAAAATTGGCCAAAATCGAAATTTGGGTCGCGTGCCGGGGATGTTTTCTCGTCGATGAAGCACGCCGCCAGCCGTGCTAGAATCGCGGCATTGTCTTGAATTTTTTGGGGAAGCAGCGAAATGCCGGAAGTCAATACCAGCTACGTGTCCGATCATCAGACTTGGATGAATGAGCAACTCGAAAAGAATCCGCAGTGGGTCGAAGACCAGAAGGCCGGTCGCGCGCTGTGGTGGGACAAGAAGCAGGACGTCGACAGCTCGACGCGCAATGCCGCTTCCAAGGTTGTCCAGAAGCCCTATCCCTACGACGTGAATTTCTACGGCGAATAATCGCCGCTGAATTCCTGGCCTTGGCGCCAGACGTAAAAAAGCCGGTCATCGACCGGCTTTTTGTTTGCCTGCTGGCGATCAGTTCGACAGCGGCTTGACGACGCGCTTGACCGCGGTGTCGTCTGGATGCGGGTGGATCGTGAAGCCCAGGCTGCTCATCAGGCGGAACATCTTGGCGTTGGTCGACAGCACGTCGCCGACCACGGCACGGTAGCCCTTGGCACGGGCGCATTCGATCAGCGCCGTCATGAGCTTGCGGCCGACGCCGCATTTCTGCCAGTCGTCGCCGACGGCCAGTGCGAATTCGACCGATTCGCCGTCCGGATTGACGACGTAGCGGGCGACGCCGATCTGGTATTCCTTCTCGTCCGGCGAATCTTCCGGCGGCAGCGTGGCGACCAGGGCCATTTCGCGGTCGTAGTCGATCTGCGTGAAGCGGACGAGCATGGTCTGCGTCAGTTCGCGCAGGGTGTCCATGAAGCGGTAGTAGCGCGATTCGTCGGACATGCGCTTGACGAATTCCTGCTCCAGCTCGGCATCTTCCGGACGGATCGGGCGGATGGTGACGACCTTGCCGTCGTTCATCTGCCATTCCTGGACCAGATGGACCGGGTAGGGGTAGATCGACATGTGGGCGTAGCGGTCGCCGCTGGCGCCGGTGGCGTGGTCGATGACGATGCGCGCGTCGGCGGCGATGGCGCCGTTTTCATCGACGATCAGCGGATTGAGGTCGAGTTCCTGGATCCACGGCAGCTCGCAGACCATTTCGGAGATGCACAGCAGCACTTCCTTGAGGGCGCCCCGGTCGACCGGCGGCATGTTGTGGAACTGGTCGAGAATCAGCGAGGCACGCGTCGAGTCGATGAGATCCTTGGCCAGGAATTCGTTGAGCGGCGGCAGGGCGACCGAACGGTCGCTGAAGATCTCGACGTCGAAACCGCCGGCACCGAAGGTGATGACCGGCCCGAAGATCGGGTCGCGGAAAACGCCGATCATGACCTCGCGGCCGTTCGGACGCGACAGGAAGGGCTCGATCGAGACGCCGTTGATCTTGGCCGTCGGGTGGCGCTTCTGCACGGTGTCGATGATGTCGTGATAGGCGTTGCGGACGGCCGGCGCATTGGTGATGTTGAGGCGCACGCCACCGGCGTCTGACTTGTGCGGCAGGTCCGGCGAATCGACCTTCATGGCAATCGGGAAACCGATCTGCTCGGCCAGCAGCAGCGCCTCGGTCGCCGTACGGGCGACCATGGTCTGGGCGACCGGAATCTTGAAGGCGCGCAGGATGGCCTTGGATTCCATCTCGGACAGCACCTTGCGGCGTTCGGCGAGCAGGGCCTCGATCAGCATCTTGGCGCCTTCGGTCTCCGGCCGGCCGGAATGGCGGGTCGGTTCTGGCGTCTGCAGCAGCAGCTTCTGGTTGCGGTAATACTTGGAAATATGGTGGAACAGTTCGATGGCGGTTTCCGGCATGCGGAAGGCCGGGATGCCGGCATTCTCGAGCAGGGTGCGGGCGTCATGCACCTGCTCTTCGCCCATCCAGCAACAGATCAGTGAGCGGTTCAGCTTGTCGGCGACCTCGATGATGGCCTGGGCGACGGCCAGCGGATCGGTCATGGCCTGCGGCGAGAGCATGACCAGCGTGCTGTCGACGTTCGGATCCTGGGTGACGGCCAGAATGGCGTCGCGATAGCGTTCCGGCGTGGCGTCGCCGCCGATGTCGATCGGGTTGCTGTGCGACCAGTTCGTCGGCAGCGTCTTGTTGAGCGTGGCCATCGTTTCGTTTGACAGCTCGGCCAGCGGAATGGCCATGTCGCCGGCGCGGTCGGCGGCCATGGCGCCCGGCCCGCCGCCGTTGGTGATGATCGCGAGGCGGTTGCCCATCGGGCGGAACTTGGAGGCGAGGGCCTTGGCGGCATAGAACAGCTGTCCGACGTTCTGGACGCGAACGACGCCGGCACGGCGCACGGCGGCGTCGAAAACGGTGTCGGATACGGCGGCCATGCCGGAGTGCGTTGCCGCAGCAGCCGAGCCGGCAGCGTGGCGACCGGCCTTGAGCAGGATGATCGGCTTGATGCGGGCGGCGGAACGCAGGGCGCTCATGAAGCGGCGGGCGTTACGGATACCTTCGACGTACATCAGGATGTAGTGCGTGCGGCTGTCGTAGATCAGGTAGTCGAGGATTTCGCCGAAATCGACGTCGGCTGTCATGCCGATGGAGATGACCGACGAGAAGCCGACCTGGTTGGCCTTGGCCCAGTCGAGCACGGCGGAGCACATGGCGCCGGACTGCGAGACGAGGGCGAGGTTGCCCGGATTGGCAGTGATCTTGGTAAAGGTGGCGTTAAGGCCGAGATCCGGGCGGATGATGCCCAGACAGTTCGGGCCGAGGATGCGCACGTTGTAGGAACGGGCGATTTCCATAACCTTGCGCTCGAGCGCGGCGCCGATGTGGCCGGCTTCGGAGAAACCCGAGGCGATGACGATGGCGTTGCGCACGCCGCTGCGGCCACATTGCTCGATCAGTTGCGGGACGGTCTGCGGGCGGGTGCAGATGACCGCCATTTCAACGCGGGCGCCGATTTCCTCGATTGATTTGTAGGACGGCTGGTCCTGGATTTTTTCGTGCTTGGGATTGATCGCGTACAGGCGGCCCTTGTAGCCCGAACTCAGGATGTTCTTGAAGATGATGTTGCCGACCGAGTTTTCACGGTCTGATGCACCGATGACAGCAACCGATTTCGGTTCGAAAAGCGAGGTTAAATAGTGCTGTTCCAACATGGCAAACCCCTAGCTAATAATAATTTTGTGCAATGCGGAATTCTGGCACAACCACGGGGTGATGTCATGGTGAACCTAGGGAAATCCCTAGTTCTTGAGGCTGCTTTCGATCAGCAGCGACTGCGACAAGGCGCGGTGTACCGGGCATTTGTTGGCGATGTCGAGCAAGCGCTGGCGTTGTTCGTCGCTCAATTCGCCGTCGAGGGTGATCGAACGCGTGATCCGGTCGCGGGAAACGCCGTCCACGGTGGTTTTTTCGTGATTCAGCGTGACGCTGATGCCGGTCAGGGGAAGGCCCTTGCGTTCGGCGTACATGCGCAGCGTCATCGAGGTGCAGGCGCCCAGTCCGGCCATGACGAAATCGAAGGGTGCCGGGCCGGCATCGGCGCCGCCGACGCTGACCGGCTCGTCGGCGACCAGTTGGTGCTGGCCGACAGTGACGGCCTGCTGGTATCTTCCCTGACCATTCTCTGCAACGACGACTGCTGACATGACTGTCTCCTCCAATGAATTGCCCGGGATCATACCGCCATCGCCCTGGGTGGTGCGCCACGCCGGCCTGATTCCGGCCGGCGGGCAGGTGCTCGACCTGGCTTGCGGCGAAGGGCGGCATACCCGGCTGCTGGCCGGGCTGGGCTTTCAGGTTTCAGCGGTCGACCGGAATTTTGAGGCAATTTCGAAATTGCAGTCGGTGCCGGGCGTCCGCGCGACGCAGCTCGATCTGGAAGGCGATGACTGGCCGCTGGCCGGCCGGACCTTCGCCGGCATCGTCGTCACCAACTACCTGTGGCGGCCGCGCTTGCCCGACCTGCTGGCCATGCTGGCGCCCGGTGGCGTGCTGATCTACGAGACCTTCATGCTCGGCAACGAGGCCTACGGCAAGCCGTCGAGCCCGGCCTTCCTGCTGCGGCCCGGCGAGTTGCGCGAGGTGGCCGAGGCCGCCGGCCTGCGGGAAATCGCCTTCGAGGAAGGCTACACGGCCAGCCCTAAGCCGGCCATGCGTCAGGCGGTCTGCGCCGTCCGCGACTGAACGATGGCGGCGGCCAGTTGCTGAATGCCGGCCGGTGACAGGTCGTCGGTGGCGAAAGCCGCCGAGTCGGGCATGCCGCGGTAATTGTGATCCTGCGAACGCCGGTAGAGCGGGTCGTAATGCAGGTCGAGCAGCTCACGTACCAGTGTCGGCCAGTCGGCATCGACGATGAACTGTTGCCAGCGCGCCATGGTTTCCCGGCTTTGCAGCGAGCGCAGCACGTCGAGGCGTTGGCCAAGGAAGGCCGGGCGCGTCAGGAAGTAGTCGTAATCCTTGAGCAGGAAGGCCACGCGGGCGTCCAGCGTGGCTTCGACGGCGACGCATTCGGCAGCGCGGATGCGGCCGATCAGCGCTTCCGGGACGTGCAGGTTGCCGATCTTGCGGCTCTCCGCCTCGACGTAGATCGGGCGCGCCGGGTCCAGTCCGGACAGGGATTGAAACAGGGCCGTTTCGAAGGCCTTTTGCGACGGCTGGGGCGAGTCGGGCAGGACGCCGAGCACCGAACCCTTGTGGTTGGCCAGGTTTTCGAGATCGAGTACCTGTTCGCCGAGCTGGCCGATGGCTTGCAGGATGCGGGTCTTGGCATTGCCCGTGGCGCCGCCGACGACGATGAAGCGGAATTGCGCCGGCAGGGCCTCCAGCGTGGCGATGACGTGGCTGCGCCAGGCCTTGTAGCCGCCGTCGAGCTGGCCGGCATGCCAGCCGATGGCCTTGAAGATGGTGGTCATCGAACCGCTGCGGTCGCCGCCGCGCCAGCAATAGATCAGTGGTTTCCAGCTTTTCGGACGGTCGAGGAAGCGATCCTTGAGGTGGCGCGCGATGTTTTCGGAAACGAGGGCCGCGCCGATTTTCTTGGCTTCGAAAGGCGAGACCTGCTTGTAAATGGTGCCGACCTCGGCGCGCTGCGCATCGTCGAGCACGGGGCAGTTGATGGCGCCGGGAATGTGGTCTTCGGCGAATTCGGCGGGGGAGCGAACGTCGATGATCTCGTCGTAGGCCGCGAGATCGGCCACGGTGGGGCGGTTATGCTTCATCAGGTTATTTTAGCAGGGGCGCCAGGGTCGGCCAGACGTGATCGAGGATGAGCGGCTGCGCTTCGGCCAGCGGGTGCAGGTTGTCAGCCTGGAAGAGTTGCGGCTTGCTGGCCACGGGTTCGAGCAGGAAATCGACGAGCGGCGTTTTCTTGCTCTGGGCGATGCCCTTGAAGCTGACGAAGAAATCGGTGGCGTAGGGGCCGTAATTCGGCGGCAGGCGCATGCCGGCCAGCACGACCTTGGCGCCGGCGGCACGCGAGGCGTCGACCATGGCGTTGAGGTTGTCGCGCATCTGGCCGAGCGGCAGGCCGCGCAGGCCGTCGTTGGCGCCGAGCGCGATGACGACGACGGCCGGCTTGTGTGTGATGAGCGCCGCGCCGAGCCGGGCGCGCCCGCCGGCCGTGGTTTCGCCGGAGATGGAGAGGTTGGCGACGCTATAATCGAGGCGCTTTTCGGTCAGACGCTGGCCGAGCAGCGACGGCCAGGCTTGTTCGGGCCGGATGCCGTAGCCGGCCGACAGCGAGTCGCCCATGACCAGGATGGTCCGGGCGGCGAGGGCCGGGGTGGCGGTGAAGAGCAGGGCAACGAGGAAGAGAGCGAAGCGCATGGCAGGGAAACCGGTGATTGAAGTGTCGGGGCTGGGCAAGACCGTCGATAACGGCGGCGAGCCGCTGACGATTTTGCAGGATATTTCCTTTTCGGTCATGCCGGGTGAAACGGTGGCCATTGTCGGCGCCTCCGGTTCCGGCAAATCGACGCTGCTCGGCTTGCTCGCCGGGCTGGACGAGCCGACGGCCGGCGAGGTGCGCCTCGACGACGTGTCGCTCAATGCGCTCGACGAGGATCAGCGCGCCAAGCTGCGCGGCCGTCTGCTCGGCTTCGTCTTCCAGTCCTTCCAGTTGCTGCCCTCGCTGACGGCGCTGGAGAACGTCATGTTGCCGCTGGAACTGGCCGGGGCGTCGCGCGGCCAGGTGGCCGCCGGCGAATGGCTGGCCCGGGTCGGGCTCAGCCATCGGCTCAAGCATTATCCGAAACACCTGTCCGGCGGCGAGCAGCAGCGTGTCGCGCTGGCCCGCGCCTTCGCGCCGAATCCGCAGCTGGTGCTGGCCGACGAGCCGACCGGCAACCTCGACGCGGCGACCGGCCAGCAGGTCATCGACATGATGTTCGAGCTCAACGCCAGGCAGGGTACGACGCTCTTGCTGGTCACGCACGACGAGGCGATTGCCGCGCGCTGCGGGCGCGTGCTGCGCATCCAGTCCGGCCGCCTGGTGGCCTGAACGGGATTTCGATTTTGGGCAAAATTTCCGGTTGACCGTGAGATTGCCCCGGTTGGCCATTTTTGGAGTGAGGACAGGCATGAGCCGCTTGCAAAGCGAATTTCAACGATTGTTTCGGCTGACGGCTGACGGCGATATCGCGCTGACCGACAGCCATGGCCGCGTGTCGACGCTGGCCATCCGCATCGTCCGCGGCCGTGACTGGCCCAGCGTTGCCACGCTGCTGGACGACCTGCGGGAAAGCCTGGGTCTGCCGCTGCCCGCCGTTTCGGTCGATGCCAAGACCGGCTTCCTGCTCTGGTTCCCGCTCGCCGAGCCGGTAGCGGCGGATGCCGCCGCCCGTTTTCTGGCCGCGCTGTGTCGCCGCTATCTCGGCGACATCGCCGATTTCGATATCGCCCTGCTGCCCGGCGCGGATGCGCAATTGCCCCGGATTCCGGCGCTGTCGCCCGACAACGAACGCTGGTCCGCCTTCATCGATCCGACCATGGGCGCCATGTTCGTCGAGGAGGGCGGGCTGGATTTCGAACCCAATCCGGATCGCCAAGCCGACCTGCTGGCGGCGGTCAAACCCATCACGTCGGCTGATTTCATCCGCGCACTGGCCACGCTGACGGCGGACGAGGCGGCGTCCGGCGCCCCGGTCAAGCACGCGAGCAGCGCAGTCATCGGCCATTTCGCCGACCCGCGCGAGTTTCTGCAGGCCGTCATGAACGACCCGAGCGTGCCGCTCGCCCTGCGCATCGAGGCAGCCAAGGCGCTGCTTGGCCAGGCGCGCTCGACAACGGGCTGACTCGCGTCAGCGCACACCGGGCGCATATAAAACGCCGCTCGCTGCAGGCAAAAGAAAAGGGCCGGAAAACCGGCCCTTGCGTGCTTCCGATATTTGGATTCGGGATTACTTGCTGGCAACCGCTTTGCGTCGCGCCACGGCTCCGACCACGCCAAGGCCGAGCAGGAACATCGCATAGCTTTCCGGTTCGGGCACAGCGGCCGTGTAGGAAATATTGTCGATGCCAACGTTGTAGGCCGAGTTGGACCACTCAATCCACAAACCGCCCTGAGCTGTCACGTTCGGGGTGAAGGTATTGTGCTGCGTAGCGCCCAGACCGACGTTGCCATCGAAAGAGAACAGCGTATTAGCGCCGCCGATGGTCGTGACTCGAACGTGGGTGCCACGCGTGGTGTTTGCGTAAGCACCTAAATCGAAACTGTTCAAGGTCACATTTCCGCCGCCGAGCGACTTGATTTCGATTCGTGCATGGGAACTCGCATCTCCGCCGCCAGCCCAAGCTACGCCAACGAGATCGTTGTAGTTGAAGTTCCACCAATACAGTCCGGCATTCGGCGTATTGACGTCAATGTAGCTGACGTCGATGCTGTTCGCGATGTCGCCGTAAGACTGGCTGAGGCCGTTGTAGTCACTGCAGACGCTGCTGCCACAAGCGGCGTTGGCATCGAACGTCAAGATTTGGGTTGAAGCCTGTGCACCTGCGCTGATGAGCAGCGATGCCAGCAAGGATGCGAATTTGATTTTCAAGATTTTTCCCCGATAAATTCTGGTTGGTAATGCGCTTAGCAAATGCGATTTCAACTATGCATAAAGAATTTATCCAGCAATCCAGATGGGAGTCAATAGTCCAATGGGATCAATGGTGTTAGGGCAATAGCTGCTGAGCGGCGCGCAGGCCACTGCGCACTGCGCCTTCGAGCGTCGCCGGGTAATCGGCCCAGGTGTAATCGCCGGCGAGGACGACATGCGGACAGGCCGTCCGGAAATCGGGGCGTGCCAGGCCGGGCCGGGCCGAGAAGGTGGCGCGTTTTTCGCGGATGACCTTGTGCCAGGGGCTTGGGTCGGTCAAACCGACTTCTTTGGCAAGTTCGGCGGCCAGGGCGTCGTCATCAAGCGCTTCCCAATCACCGTGCCCGCTCAGGACGCAGGCCAGCACGCCATTGCCGCGGTCGACGATCCACTGGCAATGGCCGCCCAGACGGTTGGTCAGCGGAAACGGAAATTTCAGATTTGGGCCAATTTTCCGGTAGACCGTGGCAATCGGCTCGAAGGCGAAATCCGTTGCCGCGCTGGGCCACAGGGCACCGACATGCTGGGGGGCGGCGGCGATGACGGCGGCGGCGAAGGTTTCGCCATCGACGCGCACGCCGTTGCCGGTATCCTCGACCGCCCGAACCCGCGTGCCCAGACGCAGTTGCGCGCCGCGGTCCTGCAGCCAGCGGCCGGCCGGTGCCGGCAACAATTGGCCGAGATCGACGCGGGGCAGCAGCAGGTCGGTATCGGCGCGCCGCGAACTGCCCAGGCTGTCGCGCAGCACGTTGGCGAAAAGCTGGGCCGAGGCGCGTTCGGCCGGTAGATTCAGCGCGGCGAGGCAGAGCGGTTCCCAGAGATGGCGGCGCAGCGCGCCGGTCTGCCCGGCGGCGTCGAGCCACTGCGTGACGGTCATGTCCTGCGCCAGGCGGAAACCCCGGCGTTTGACACCTTCCATCCACCACGCGGTCCTGAGTTTTTCGCTCAGGCCGACGCCTTTGGCAGCAAACAGCCCGACGGCGACGTTGAGCGGTGCTGGCAAGCGCGGCAGGGCGAGGCGAAAGCCGGTATTGTCGATGACTTGCAGGGGCCGGCGGTCGAAACATTCGTCCGGATCGGCGCCGACTCGGCGCATGAGGGCCAGCGTGTCGCGATAGGCGCCGAGCAGGATGTGCTGGCCGTTGTCGAGTTTCAGGCCGTCGATCTCGACGCCACGGGCCCGGCCACCGAGTACGCGCCCGGCTTCAAACAGGGTGACCTCGGCGCCACCGGCCGTCAGTTCGACGGCCGCCGCGATGCCGGCCCAGCCGCCGCCGATGACGGCTACGCGCATCGGGTTGCGCTCCGTTCTGCCAATAAGCTTGCAAATGAAATCGATGGATTCGCTTGCCAGGCAAGGCGCAAACCGCAGCCATAGCTCTTGCTATGCCGAGGATTTGTAACGACGCATGGCGAGCGAAGGCGCGATTTCATGTAAGCGGTTTGGTGGAACGGAGTGCTAGCCCTTGATCCAGGTCTTGAGCGCCAGCCACAGCTTGCGCGTCGGCGGCAGCGAGATGCGCTGGTGCAGGACCTGGAAGTTTTCGCGTTTGATTTCGTCGAGCACGGTGCGATAAATCGCCGCCATGATCAGGCCGGGGCGCTGGCTCTTGCGGTCGACGGCCGGCAACTGGGCGAACGCCTGCTCGTAGTACTTCTCGGCGCGCTCGTACTGGAACTGCATCAGTGCTGTGAAGTTGTCCGAATACTTGCCGTTCAGGATGTCGGCAGCCGGCACGTTGAACTGCTTGAGTTCGTCCATCGGGATGTAAATCCGGCCGCGCCGGGCATCTTCGCCGATGTCGCGAATGATGTTGGTGAGTTGGAAGGCCATGCCCAGGTCGTGGGCGTATTTCTGCGTCTGGCGGTCGGTGTAGCCGAATATCTCGGCGGCGAGCAGGCCGACGACGCTGGCTACGCGGTAGCAGTAGAGCGACAGGCCCTTGAAGTCGAGATAGCGCGACTGGGTGAGGTCCATCTCCATGCCGTCGATGATTTCGAGCAACTGTTCCTTCGGTAGGTTGACGCTTTTATCCAGTCCGGCCAGCGCCTGGCCGACCGGGTGTTGCGGCGTGCCTTCGGCGACGCGCTCGATCTCCTGGCGCCACCAGGCCAGCTTGGTCGAGGCGATGGCCACATCGTTGCATTCATCGACGACGTCATCGACTTCGCGGCAGAAGGCGTAGAGCGCCATGATGGCGCGCCGGCGTTCGAGTGGCAGGAAGAGAAAGCTGTAATAGAAGGAGGAGCCGCTTTTGGCGCACTTCTCCTGGCAGTATTGGTCGGGATTCATGGGGCTACATTCTAATGGAACGGCTGGCCAGAACCAGCCAATCCCACTTCCCGAGCTTCGGCCGACGCGTGAAAACGTCGCCGCGCACCCGACGGATGCGCTCGAGGATGCGCAGTCCGCCCTGCATGGTCAGGCGGATTTCCCAGCCGAGTCGGCCGGGCAGGGCGTGGACGAGCGGGGCACCGCGCTTCATGAGCGCCGTCGCCCGATCGATCTCGAAATCCATGAGCGCCGCCCAGTTGGCCGACCAGCGGCTGTGCGCGATGTCGTCTTCGCTGACGCGGAAATGCGGGAAGTCGGTCAGCGGTATGTAAATTCGGTCTTTTTTCCAGTCGACCGCAACATCCTGCCAGAAGTTGATCAACTGCAGCGCCGTGCAGATGCAGTCCGACTGCTCCAGATGCTCCGGCTCGGTGCGTCCGAACAGGTGCAGCACCAGTCGTCCGACCGGATTGGCCGAGCGCCGGCAGTAGTCGAGCAGTTCCGGGTAATCGGCGTAGCGTGTCTTGACCACGTCCTGCGCAAAGGCATCGAGCAGGTCGCGGAAGAGCTGGATCGGCAGACTGTGTGCGCGAATGACCGCGGCCAGATCGACAAACAGCGGCGTATGCGGCGACTCGCCAGCGGCGATGCGATCGAGTTCGGCCTGATAAGCCGCCAGGCCGGCCAGCCGCTCTTCGGGGCGGACATCGCCTTCATCGGCGATATCGTCGGCGCTCCGCGCAAAGTGGTAGATGACCTCAATCGGCCGGCGCAAGGCGGCCGGAATCAGCAATGAGGCCACCGGGAAATTTTCGTAATGATCGACGGACATGGGAATTGGGCTGGAGAGGCAGGCTCAGTCGGTGCTAGAATTCGCCCCGCCTGCCCAGGTGGCGAAATTGGTAGACGCACCAGATTTAGGTTCTGGCGCCGAAAGGTGTGGGGGTTCGAGTCCCTTCCTGGGCACCATTTTCAGCACTTCGCTGAAAAATTGGTCGGCCGGCATGCGAAAGCCGGCCGCATTCGGATGGCCGCCACCGCCATAGCGCGTGGCAATCTCCGACACATCCAGCGACTTCCCCTTCGAACGCAGCGATGCCTTGACCTCGCCATCGCCTGAAAGCTGCCAGATCAGCCCGAAACTGCCGCTTTGCTCGGCCAGCGAATTTCCGAGTTCCGATGCGAACAGGGCATTGGCATTGATCGCAATGCCGGGCACGGCCAGCCACGATTGCTCGCCGTCAGTCACGGTGGTCTGGCCGTGGCGAACAGCCTGCAAGGCATCGACCGGTTCCCCTCTGAGTTGCGCGGGCATGCGGAGCGGGCTGTTGGCTAGGCGCTCGATTTCCAGCTGATAAAACTGCTCGATGGCGCTTCCTTGCGCCAGCATCGCCTGGTAGCGCGGCGCTGTTTGATCCGGCGTGTCGACCACCATCTGGTGCCAGACAGCCAAGTCGAAGGGGAGTAGTCGAAGCCCGCAACAAAACGGCCGCGTTTCCGGCGAAAACCGCCACATGTCCTGTTCTTCGATATGGCGGATGGCCAGCGGCACCGGCGCGTCAGGGTGGAAATGCTCCCAGGCCAGGCGGGCGCCCGATTTGTCGAGGTCGAATGCGACGGCCAAGGGCAAAGTCGGATGCCGGAAGCGGCTTAGGCCGTGCTCGTCACGTTGCAGTCGCCCGCCCCAGGCCTTCATGGCCGAGGCATGGTGATCGATTTGCGTGACCGACGCCGCGACTTTCGCCATGGCCTCAAGGACATCCGGTGGAAACGAGAAATCGAGAACATGGACGGCATGGCCGGCGAACTCGGAGAAGTCCAGCGGTTCGCCATGATGCATGGGGCGAAAGCGCGCGCCTTCGCCGACCTGGCGCCAGGCAGCATAAGCCGCGCCGAAGCCGTCGAGGCAGTCGGCATGGAAGATGACAAAAACCGGGTGGGGGCTCGGCATGCTCAGTAATGCGGCGGCAGTTCGTCGCGCAGGCTGCGCGGTTCGTTCGGCTGGGCATTCTGGATTTGATCGCGCAGGCTGCGAATTTCGCGGACGAGTAAGTCGATCTGTTCCTGCTGACGGAAGACGATGCGATTCAGTTCCTCGACCAGGTCTTCAGCGTAGCTGATCTTGATCTCGAGTTCGGTGATGCGGGATTCCACAAATAATCCTTTATTCTTCACTGCGCCAGTCGCGCAGTGTTTCCTTCGGCGGTGGCGGGGGAACGTCGTTGCGAGGCGGCCGGAGGAGCGGCAGTGCGCCCCCGAGCACGACAATCAGGCATATCCCGAAAATGATCCAGCCTTCGTTCATGGCTTGCTCCGTTGCTTGACCCGCCAGTGTACTTGGCTTCTCAAAAAATCGCGAAGGGCTGTTGACATCGGCTTTTACGTCTGTAAAATGCGCGCTTCTTTAGGCGGTTAGCTCAGTTGGTTAGAGCGCCACGTTGACATCGTGGAGGTCGTTGGTTCGATTCCAATACCGCCTACCAAAAATTCCCGACGGAGCTGAATTGATGATTTTCCGAACTTGCACCGCAGTTCAGAAACGTTAATCGAGTCAGCCTTCGTTTGACCAAAAAAGTGCGGCTCGCCCCGCACTTTTTTTTCGCCTAGAGATTTGTCATGCCTGATATCAAACTGCCCGATGGTTCCATCCGCTCCTACGAGCAAGCCGTCACCATTGCCGAAGTTGCCGCAAGCATTGGCGCCGGTCTGGCCCGTGCTGCACTGGCCGGCAAGGTAGATGGCGTGTTGGTCGATACCTCGTATCTGATCGAGCGCAATGTCGACCTGGCGATCATTACCGACCGCGATGCCGAGGGGCTGGATTTGATCCGCCATTCGACGGCGCACTTGCTGGCTTACGCGGTCAAGGAATTGTTCCCGGATGCGCAGGTCACCATCGGGCCGGTCATCGAAAACGGTTTCTACTACGACTTCGCCTACAAGCGGCCGTTCACGCCGGAAGATCTGGCGGCCATCGAAAAGCGCATGGCCGAACTGGCCAAGAAGGATATCCCGGTTACCCGCGAGGTCTGGGCGCGCGACGATGCGGTCAAGTTCTTCCTGGATCAGGGTGAAAAGTACAAGGCTGAGTTGATTGGTGCCATTCCGGCCGATCAGCAGGTTTCGCTTTACCGTGAAGGCGATTTCATCGACCTCTGCCGCGGCCCGCACGTGCCGACGACGGCCAAGCTCAAGGTCTTCAAGCTCATGAAGGTAGCTGGCGCCTACTGGCGTGGCGACTCGAAGAACGAGATGCTGCAGCGCATCTACGGTACGGCTTGGGCCAAGAAAGAAGATCTCGATGCCTACCTGCACATGCTGGAAGAGGCCGAGAAGCGCGATCACCGTCGCCTCGGCAAGCAGTTCGACCTGTTCCACATGCAGGATGAAGCGCCGGGTCTGGTCTTCTGGCATCCCAAGGGCTGGGCGATCTGGCAGGAAATCGAGAGCTACATGCGTGCCGTCTATCGCAACAACGGCTACAAGGAAGTGCGTTGCCCGCAGATTCTGGACAAGGCCCTGTGGGAAAAGTCAGGTCACTGGGAGCATTACAAGGACAACATGTTCACGACTTCGTCGGAAAACCGCGATTACGCGGTCAAGCCGATGAACTGTCCGGGTCATGTCCAGGTTTTCAATGCTGGGTTGCGTTCCTATCGCGAACTGCCGCTGCGTTATGGCGAGTTTGGTTCCTGTCACCGTAATGAGCCGGCCGGCGCCTTGCATGGCCTGATGCGCGTGCGCGGCTTTGTCCAGGATGACGGTCATATCTTCTGTACCGAAGACCAGATCGAGTCCGAAGTGACTGCCTTCAATGCCTTGGTCAAGAAGGTCTATGCCGATTTCGGTTTCAATGATGTGGCGGTCAAACTGGCCTTGCGTCCGGATAGCCGCGTCGGTTCCGACGAGGTTTGGGACAAGGCGGAGGATGCGCTGCGTCAGGGGCTGCGGGCTTCCGGTCTGGAGTGGACGGAGTTGCCGGGCGAGGGCGCGTTCTACGGTCCGAAGATCGAATTCCACATCAAGGATGCCATCGGCCGTTCCTGGCAGTGTGGCACCATGCAGGTCGACTTCTCGATGCCGGGCCGTCTCGGCGCGGAATACGTGGGTGCGGACGATACGCGCAAGGTGCCAGTCATGCTGCATCGCGCCATCCTGGGTTCGCTGGAGCGCTTCATCGGCATCCTGATCGAAAACTTCTCGGGCGCCTTGCCGCTCTGGTTGGCCCCTGTCCAGCTAGTGGTTTTGAATATCTCCGAAAAGCAGGCCGATTACGCCGCTGATGTTGCGCAAAAGCTGCACGAAGCAGGCTTCCGGGCTGAGCTGGATTTGCGTAATGAGAAAATTACCTATAAAATTCGGGAACATAGCTTGAACCGGCTGCCTTATCAGCTCGTTGTGGGCGATAAGGAAAAAGCGGACGGACTGGTGGCCGTGCGTACTCGCGGTGGTCAGGATCTCGGACAGATGTCCGTAGGTGATCTGATCAAGCGACTTCAGGATGAAGTCGCGGCGCGTAGTGGCACGGCTTAATTTTTAGTGTTTTCGGGGGTTTCACCATAGCTCAGAACAAGGCGCATCGCCTCAACGAAGAAATTACGGTTCCGGAGATTCGTCTCCAGGGTGTAGAAGGTGAGCAGCTAGGCATAGTCAGCATTCGCGAGGCTTTGTATCTGGCTGAAGAAGCGGGTGTCGATCTGGTTGAGATCGCGCCGACCGCCAAGCCGCCAGTCTGCCGGATCATGGACTACGGCAAGTTCAAGTATCAGGAACAGAAGCGGGCTCACGAAGCCAAGTTGAAGCAGAAGCAGGTGCAGGTCAAGGAAATCAAGCTGCGCCCGGGCACCGACGAAAACGATTACCAGATCAAGCTCAGAAACATGACGCGCTTCCTGGAAGAAGGCGACAAGGTCAAGGTGACCCTGCGCTTCCGGGGTCGCGAAATGGCGCATCAGGAATTCGGTATGCGCCAGCTGGAACGGATCAAGGCGGACCTCGATGAAGTAGGTGCAGTCGAGCAGATGCCGAAGATGGAAGGTCGTCAGATGATCATGATCATCGGGCCGGCAAAGAAGAAGTAAGGTAGTACTGCAAGCCGACTCTTCGGGAAGGCAGGCAGCAAAAAGAAGTGCTTTCGGGTAGTTGAAGTGTTCCCGCAGGGAGCCACCTGGCAGCATGTCATTAAGGAGCATTAAATGCCCAAAATGAAGACCAAGAGCAGCGCCAAGAAGCGCTTCTCCGTTCGCGCTGGTGGTTCCATCAAGCGCGGCCAAGCCTTCAAGCGTCACATTCTGACCAAGAAGACGACCAAGGTTAAGCGTCACCTGCGCGGTGCCACCGCTGTTAACGAGCGCGACGTCGCATCCGTCCGCGCCATGATGCCCTACGCATAAGGAGATAGAAGATGCCTAGAGTTAAACGTGGTGTAACAGCGCGCGCGCGTCACAAGAAGATTCTCGTTCAGGCCAAGGGTTACCGCGGTCGTCGCAAGAACGTATATCGCATCGCCAAGCAGGCGGTGATGAAGGCCGGTCAATACCAGTACCGTGACCGTCGTCAACGCAAGCGTCAGTTCCGTTCCCTGTGGATCGCCCGTATCAATGCCGCAGCTCGTGAGCTGGGCATGAAGTACAGCACCTTCATGAACGGTCTGAAGAAGGCCAACATCGAAGTCGACCGCAAGGTCCTGGCCGATCTGGCCGTTTTCGATCAGCCGGCATTTGCCGCTCTGGCCGCCCAGGCCAAGGCACAGCTCGGCGCCTGAGCGAAAGCGTAATTAAAAAAAGGAGGCGCAAGCCTCCTTTTTTAGTTTCGGCTCCCGCTTTGCGGCTTCACGTCGGCTACGCCGACTAGAGCCTTCACTGAAGCGTGCGTTTTGTTGGTGGTTTTGTTGGTGGACGTCTATGGACAATCTCGATCAAATCGTTAGCGAAGCCCAATCGGCTTTCGCTGCCATTTCTGACCCCGATGCGCTGGAACAGGTAAAAGCCCGTTTCCTCGGCAAGAGCGGGCAGATCACCGAACTTCTCAAGGGCTTGGGCAAATTGCCGCCGGAAGAGAAGAAAACCGCCGGTGCCGCAATCAATGTCGCCAAGACGGCTGTTGAGACGGCGCTCAATGAGCGTCGGGAAGCCATTCGCAAGGCTGCGCTCGAGGCGCGCCTGGCCGAAGAAGCTCTGGATGTCACGCTGCCCGGTCGCGCCGAAGCGCGCGGTGGCCTGCATCCGGTGACGCGCACGCTGGAGCGCATTGAGTCGCTGTTTCGTTCCATCGGTTTCGACGTGGCCGACGGCCCCGAAATCGAGGAAGACTTTTTCAATTTCACGGCCATGAACACGCCCGAGGATCACCCGGCGCGTTCGATGCACGACACCTTTTACCTGCAGAACCCGGACGGCACGGTGGCCGACAAGGTGCTGCTGCGCACCCATACCAGCCCGATCCAGGCGCGCTACATGAAGGCGCATGTCGAACGTTACGGTCAACTGGAAAAAATGCCCGAAATCAGAATCATCGCGCCGGGCCGCGTCTATCGTGTGGACTCCGATGCGACGCATTCGCCGATGTTCAATCAGGTCGAAGGCCTGTGGGTGGGTGAGGGCGTTTCGTTTGCCGACCTCAAGGGCGTGATTGCCGATTTTCTCAAGAGCTTCTTCGAGACCGACGATCTGGTGGTCCGTTTCCGTCCTTCCTTCTTCCCGTTTACCGAGCCGTCGGCCGAAATCGACGTCGCTTTCATGAGCGGTGCGCTGAAAGGTCGCTGGCTGGAAATCGCCGGTTGCGGGATGGTGCATCCGGATGTGCTGCGCATCGCCGGCATCGATCCGGAAAAATATACCGGCTTCGCCTTCGGCTTCGGTCAGGATCGCCTGACCATGCTGCGTTACGGCGTAAATGACCTGCGCCTCTTCTTTGAAGGCGACCTCCGTTTCCTGAGGCAATTCGCATGAAATTCTCTGAATCCTGGTTGCGTACCCTTGTTGACACCCAGCTGTCGAGTGAGGAACTTTCCCATCTGTTGACCATGGCAGGCCTCGAAGTCGAGGGTCTGGAGCCGGTCGCCCCTCAATTCAACGACGTCGTCGTCGCCCAGGTGCTGGAAGTCGTCAAGCATCCGGATGCTGACCGTTTGAACGTCTGCAAGGTCGATACCGGCCGTGGCGAGCCGACGACCATCGTCTGCGGTGCGCCGAATGTCGCCGTCGGTTTGCGCGTTCCGTGTGCCTTGCCCGGCGCCAAGCTGCCCGGCGATTTCGTCATCAAGATTGCGAAGGTACGCGGCATCGAGTCCTCGGGCATGCTCTGCTCGGCCAAGGAACTCGGCATCGCTGAAGAGGCCTCCGGCCTTCTGATCCTGCCGGCCGATGCGCCGGTCGGCCAGTCGATCCGTCAGTACCTCGACCTTGACGATAACCAGTTCGAACTCAAGCTGACGCCCAATCGTGCCGATTGCCTGTCGCTAAGCGGCGTCGCGCGTGAAGTGGCGGCCATTGCTGGCGCCCAGGCCAAGCTTGTTGATGTGCCGGAAGTGGCGGCAAGCATCGCCGATCAGCGCGCCGTAGTCCTCGATGCGCCGGCCGCCTGTCCGCTGTATTACGGCCGCGTTCTCAAGGGCGTCAATGCCAAGTCGCCGACGCCGGAATGGATGAAACGCCGCCTTGAGCGTAGCGGCATTCGTTCGATTTCCGCGCTGGTCGACGTCACAAACTATGTGATGCTTGAACTTGGTCAGCCGCTGCACGCCTTCGACAACACCAAACTCGAAGGCGCCGTGCATGCCCGCATGGCCAAGCCGGAAGAAAAGCTGCTGTTGTTGAACGAGCAGACCATCAGTATCGATGCCGACATTCTGGTCATTGCCGACGACGCCAAGCCGCTGGCCATGGCCGGCATCATGGGCGGCGAAGAGAGCGGCATTACGCTGGAAACCAGCGAACTGTTCCTGGAATCGGCCTTCTTTGCCCCGAAGGCGATCGCCGGTCGTGCCCGTCGCTACGGTTTTGGTTCTGACGCTTCCCATCGTTTCGAGCGTGGGGTCGATTTTGGTGGTACCAAGCGCGCCATTGAACGTGCGACGCAACTGATTCTCGACATTTGTGGCGGTGCCGCCGGTCCGGTGGTCGAGTCAAAGGCGAGCCTGCCCGAACGTAAGGCGGTCCGCTTGCGCACCGCACGTGCGTGTTCGGTGATCGGGATGGCCTTCACGCCCGAAGAAATTGCCGGCTTGTTCAATGGCCTCGGACTTCCTTTCGTGCGCCAGGGCGATGACTTCCTGGTGACCCCGCCGACCTGGCGCTTCGACATCGAAATCGAGGAAGACCTGATCGAGGAAATCGCCCGTCTGCACGGCTACGACAACATTCCGGCTCCAGCACCGCGCGGCAACCTGAAAATGATGGTGCAGCCCGAGGCGCAACGCCCGGCATCCCGCGTTCGCCAGTTGCTGGTTGATCGCGGCTATCAGGAAGTTGTCAATTTCGCTTTCGTCGAGGAAGCCTGGGAAGCCGATTTTGCTGCGAAGACCGCTGAAGCAGATTTGATTCGTCTGGCCAATCCGATTGCCAGCCAGATGGCTGTCATGCGCTCGACGCTGTTCGGTGGCCTGATTTCCAATCTGGTTACCAATCTCAAGCGCAAGCAGAATCGCGTCCGCCTGTTCGAAACAGGTCGGGCATTCGAGCGCAATCCCGCCGCAACGCCGGTTCCCGGCTTCGCACAAAACTGGAAGCTCTCCGGTCTGGCCTATGGCAGTGCCCTGCCCGAGGGCTGGGGTAGCGCTGCGCGCAAGGTCGATTTCTTCGATGTGAAGGGTGATCTGGAGGCCTTGCTGGCACCGGCACACTTGCGATTCGAGAAGCTTGCTCACCCGGCCCTGCATCCCGGGCGTGCAGCGAGGGTGCTGCTTGATGGACGCGAAATCGGCTGTCTGGGCGAACTGCATCCGGAATGGGTCCAGAAATACGATCTTCCCGTCGCGCCGGTCGTTTTCGAACTCGATTTCGATGCCGTCAAGTCCGCGCAGGTGCCGGTGTATGCCGAGGTATCGAAGTTCCCTCCGGTGATACGCGACCTAGCGATTGTCGTTGATCAGGGTGTCGCTTTGCAGACCCTGATCGATGGCTTGAAGGGGCAGGTTTCCACCCTCATTCAGGACATCCAGTTGTTCGATGTTTACGTCGGGAAAGGGGTGCCGGAAAACAAAAAAAGCCTTGCTTTCCGGATAGTTATGCAAGATACTCAACGCACTTTGCAAGATTCGGAAGTTGATGCTGCGATGCAGCAACTGGTGTCCTGTTTCGAACAGGCATTCGGTGCTCAACTGCGTGCCTGACGGAAATAGTAACGATGACGCTAACAAAAGCTGAACTCGCGGACCTGCTTTTTGAAAGAGTGGGCCTCAACAAGCGCGAGGCCAAGGACATGGTCGAAGCCTTTTTCGAAGAAATCCGAAACTCCCTGGAAGCCGGCGATGGCGTCAAGCTGTCCGGTTTTGGCAATTTCCAGTTGCGCGACAAACCGCAACGGCCCGGGCGGAATCCGAAAACCGGACAGGAAATTCCCATCACGGCGCGTCGCGTCGTGACCTTTCACGCTAGCCAAAAGTTGAAGTCAGACGTTGAACTCGCCTTCGATGGAACCGCGGCATAAAACGCCGGGCGGCGATGAATTGCCGCCTATTCCCGCCAAACGCTACTTCACCATCGGTGAAGTGAGCGAGTTGTGCGGAGTCAAACCCCATGTACTGCGTTACTGGGAGCAGGAATTCAACCAGCTCAAGCCGGTCAAGCGACGCGGAAATCGTCGCTACTATCAGCACCATGAAGTGTTGCTGGTCAGGCGGATTCGTGAGCTTCTTTATAATCAGGGCTTTACGATCAGCGGTGCCAGGAATCGGCTCGACGAAGGTGGTGCCGTCGAGGTGGCCGCAGTTGAGTTGCCTGACGCTGCCAAGGTTCCGGGCGGTCTGCGCGGTGAATTGAAGTCGATTATCGAGATGCTGCAGCTATGAATCCCGCGTTTTTTGGGTATAATGGCGGGCTTGTCGGGGCGTAGCGCAGCCTGGTAGCGCACTTGCATGGGGTGCAAGGGGTCGCGAGTTCGAATCCCGCCGCCCCGACCAAGAGAATCAACGAGTTAGGCCAATCTTCGGATTGGCCTTTTTCGTTTCTGGATTTTCACATGGGCCATACGGTTGCTGGAAACAATTTGGCAATGCTGTTCAACTGACAGGCAGATTGCCCCACTGCGTCGATCATGTTTTGAGTTCCCGAATTCGCGCTCAATTGGCTAAATTAATGCGTAATATGCACCGTGGCTGATATATTCGGCGTTCCTCAATGATTACCGCTTGCTGAGTTTTCAGCATGCTTTGATTTCGTCACGGTTTAACACGATGCAGACCCGACTCCATAATTATTCCCGGCAAGGCTTGGTAGTGTTGATTTTGGGGCTTGTACAGGCGGGCTGTATGCATCCTGCTTACAAGGATGGCCTGAATTTCATAGCGGCCGGCAAAAAAGAAGAAGGGGTTGCCTCGCTTGAACAGGCGGCGCGCGAACGGCCGCGCGATGCGGAAATCAAGGCGGCGATGATTCGTCACAAGGGCGAATCGGTGGATGGCTATCTCGATGAAGGCAATCGCCAGCGCGAAGCGGGAAATAGCGATGCTGCGGAAGCCGCCTACCGGCGCGCGCTGGCCATCGATGGCCGCAATACGCGGGCGATTCAGGGGCTGGAGCTGATTGCGGTCGACCGGAAGAATGCGTCGAATTTGGCGCAGGCTGAACAGCTGCTGAAGAAGGGGGATTTGCTGGGGGCGGAGCGCATCGTTCGTACGGTCCGGGCTTATGACACTCTGAATCCGTTGGCGCGCAGTCTGCAGCAGCAGATCGACATCCTGCGCGACAAGGAAATGAATCCATCGGCCAACCCGGCAGCCAAGGCTGCGCTGGCCAAGCCGGTGGTGCTGGAATTTCGCGATGCGTCGCTGAAGTCGGTTTTCGAGGTGCTGTCGCGCTCCTCGGGGCTCAACTTCGTTTTCGACAAGGACGTGAAGGGTGACACGAAGGTCACTTTCTTCGTTCGCAACAGCCCGCTGGAGGACATTCTCCGGCTGATCCTGACGACCAATCAGCTCGAAAAGCGCCAGCTCAATGAAAACAGCTTCCTGATTTATCCGAATACCCAGGCCAAGGCCAAGGAGTATCAGGAACTCGTCGTGCGCAGCTTCTATCTGGCCAATGCCGATGTGAAGCAGGCGCAGAGTCTGGTCAAGACGGTGGCCAAGAGCAAGGACGTTTTTGCCGACGAGAAGCTCAACCTCCTGATCGTCAAGGACACGCCGGATGCCATGCGCCTCGTCGAGCGCCTGATCGATTCGCTCGATCTGGCCGAGCCGGAAGTGATGCTTGAGGTCGAGGTGCTGGAGGTAACGCGCAGCCGCCTCAACGAAATCGGCGTGGATTGGCCGGACAGTGTCGGTTATGGCGCCTTGCAGCAAACCATCACGACGACGACGAGCACGGCAGCCGGCATTTTGCAGAACGTGACGCCGGGCGGCACCTTGACGCCGGGCTATATCAGCCTGAAAGGCGGCTCCAATCTGACGAGTTTCGTGGCCAATCCCGGCGTGACGCTCAACCTGAAGGGAATGAACGCCGATACGAATGTACTGGCCAACCCGCGCATTCGCGTCAAGAACCGCGAGAAGGCGAAAATCCACATCGGCGAAAAGCTGCCGGTGTTTACGACCACCTCGACGGCGAACGTCGGGGTTTCAGCTTCGGTAACCTATCTGGATGTGGGCCTCAAGCTCGATGTCGAATCGAACGTCACGCTTGACGACGAGGTGTCGATGAAGGTCGGGCTGGAAGTGAGCAGCATCGTCAAGGAAGTGATGGGTCCGTCGAATTCGCTGGCGTATCAGGTTGGTACCCGCAGTGCGAGTACCGTCCTGCGCCTGAAGAATGGCGAAACCCAGGTGCTCGCCGGCCTGATCAATGACGAAGAGCGCAAGGCCACCAATCATATTCCGGGGCTGGGCGAGATTCCGCTGATTGGCCGCGCCTTCGGTACCCAGCGCGACAGTTCGATCAAGACCGAAATCATCCTGCTCATTACGCCGCGCGTGCTGCGCAATATTCATCGTCCCGATTTCGGTCAGCCGGCATTGCCGTCCGGAACCGAGTCTGCGGTGGGGGCAGCCCCGATGAACATCCGCCTGCAGGGCACCAAGGCCTTGTCCGTTGCGCCTCGCAGCAATACCGGAGGCGCCGCTGCGGCGAACCGCGTGGCTCCCATGCCGGTCGATCCCGGCATGCCGGTTGCACCGCCGATGGTCGATGGCCTGCAGTTGGGTGGCCCGGACGAAGCGGCCGCCGGTGGCGAGGTCGAGTTGAGTTTGATGGCACCCGGTCAGGCCGGGGCGCTGACAGCTGACGTGTCCTTCGATCCGGCGCTGCTGGAAGCCGTTCTGCCGGCTGCGGTGGCGCCGGGGCGCGTCGCCCTGCGGATCGAGGGCGGGCGTGGCAGCCTGCGCCTGCGCGCTTTGCCGACGGCCAGGGGCGAGACGCGAATCGACGTGACCGGCGCCATGCTCGAAAGTGGCGAACCCTATTCCGGGGCCACCGTTTCGCATGCGCTCAAGCTGAGATAGGCATGATCGGCAAGGCGGGGCGGGGTTTCTCGCTGATCGAACTGGTGGTCACGGTCGCCATCGTCGGCATTCTGGCGATGACGGCCATGCCCTTGATCGAGATGAGTGCCAAGCGGCAGAAGGAAGCCGATTTGCGAGCTGCGCTGCGCGAGATTCGTGGTGGAATCGATGCCTACCGGCGTGCCGTCGATGAGGGCAAGCTCGAAAAGAAGGTCGATGAAAGCGGCTATCCGCATCGCCTGGAAGACCTGGCGAACGGCGTCGAGAACATCCAGGATCCCAACAAGGCCAAGCTCTATTTCCTGCGTCGCTTGCCGAGGGATCCCTTTGCCGACGATCCAGCGAAGCTGCCCGAGCAGACCTGGGGCAAGCGCAGCTATGCCAGCCCGCCCGATGCGCCGCTTGAAGGAGCCGACGTTTTCGACGTCTATTCGCTGGCCAAGGGCGTTGGGCTCAACGGCATTCCGTATCGGGAGTGGTGAATGATGAATTCCCGGAATAAAGGTTTCACCCTGATCGAGTTGCTGGTGGTCATGGCGGTCATCGCCACCTTGCTGACCATTGCCCTGCCGCGCTATTTCCAGCATCTCGACCGGGCGCGCGAAGCCTCCTTGCGCGAGTCGTTGGCGGTCATGCGCGACGCCGTCGACAAATTTCGCGCCGATACCGGGCGCTACCCGGAAGCGCTCGAGGAACTCGTGTCCAAACGCTATCTGCGCAAGGTGCCGCCCGATCCCATCACCGAAAGCACCGAAACCTGGGTCATCGTGCCGCCACCCGACGAGCCGGGCCAGAAAAAGGTCTGGGACATTCGCAGCGGCGCGGAAGGGCAGGGGATTAACGGCAGCGATTATTCGACATGGTGATCCGGCGTCCCGCCCGTGAATTTGACGGTCAACCGGAAATTTTGGCCAAAATCGAAATATCCGACGAGGCTGGATTCACCTATCTCGGCCTCCTGTTTTTCATCGCGCTGGCCGGCATCGCGCTGGCCGGCGTTGGGGTGCTCTGGCAGATGGAAATCCGGCGCGAAAAAGAGAAGGAACTGCTCTTCGTCGGCGAACAGTATCGTGCGGCCATCGGCAGTTACTACAGCAAATCGCCTGCCGGCAACAACCAGTTCCCGGAAAAGCTCGAAGACCTCCTTCTCGACACGCGTTTCCCCATGCCCGTGCGCCACCTGCGCCGGCTTTACCGCGACCCGATGATGGCCGATGGCCAATGGGCCCTGATCCGGCAGGAGGGGCGCATTACGGGCGTGGTGAGTCGATCCGCGGAACAACCCTTCAAGGTGGCTGGCTTTGCGCCAGAGCAGGGGGATTTCGAGGGGGCAGTGAGCTATACCGAATGGCGCTTTATCAGCAACGGCGGCAGTGTGGGGCCGGTGGGGCGCGGTGTGGGCAACCCCGGTGCCGCTCCAGGGAAAGGGCTTATGCCCGGCAGTCCAATGCCCGGACAGATGGGAGCAGCCCCCGGCATGCCCCGTTAATGCCAGCCTTGGGAAGCATTCATGCGGCGATAGTGGGCCAGGACCAGCGGGACATAGCGCTGGGTCTCCGCGTACGGCGGGAGCCGGTTGCCATGGCGAAGCACGGCATTTTCGCCGGCGTTGTAGGCGGCCAGCGCCAGTTCCAGATTGTTGTCGAACATGGCCAGCAGGTCGCGCAGGTAACGCGCGCCGGCGCCGATGTTTTCGCCGGGGTCGCGCAGATTGACCGTGCCGTAGCGGCGGGCCGTGGTCGGCAGCAACTGCATGAGGCCGGTCGCGCCCTTGGGCGAGACCGCATCGCGGTTGTAGCCCGATTCAACGGTGATGACCGCATGCAGCAGTTTGGCATCGACGCCGGTCGCACTGCTGGCGCGCATCACCGAATCGTGGAATGGCCGCTGGCCGTAGGGCAGTGCGAGCACGCCACGGGGTTGCCGCAAGGCGACGCGGGCGGGCTCGAAACGGTCGGCCAGGACAAGCCGGTAACGCTTGTCGTTCGGGATGTTGCTCAGATGCTCGATGCCCTCGTCGTCGACAAAGCCGAATATGCCGCTCGTCGCTTGCCCGTGGATCGGGAACAGCGCAGCAGCCAGGCAGAGGAGGAAGGGACGAAGACGCATGGGCTCAATGATAATCCAGTTGACTCCATAGTCTATGCTGCGCGTGTTACCGCCCATTGACCGAATCATGAACTTGCCGATGTGCGTCGCGACAGTGGGCATCATGGTCGTGTAACGCCGCTTGCATAGTATGATTGGCGGTAGTCTTCTTTCCTGAATGGCAAATACGTGGTGCGCAACCTCTTTTCCCGGATTTTTGATCGCATGTCGGCGCAGCGCGCCGTTTCCCGTGTCCGTCAACGCGGATTCACGCTGCTTGAACTGCTGGTCGTCATGGTCATCATCGGTCTGCTGGCCGGCTATGTCGGGCCGAAATATTTTTCGCAGATCGGCAAGTCCGAAATCAAGGCGACGCGGGCCCAGATCGATGCGCTCGAAAAGGCGCTCGACCAGTATCGTCTCGATGTCGGTCGCTACCCCAATACCGAGCAGGGGCTCTCGGCCCTGAACAAGCGTCCGGCCGGCGAGGCGCGCTGGCAAGGCCCCTACCTGAAGAAGGAAGTGCCGCTCGATCCGTGGGGCGGCGCCTACCAGTACGCGCAGCCAGGCGAACACGGTGAATTCGACCTCTACTCGTTCGGCAAGGATGGCAAGGCCGGTGGCGAGGACGAAAACGCCGATATCACCAACTGGTGAGCACCGGATAAGCAATGGATTACGACGTGATGGCCGTCTTTCCCGGTCGGGGTGTTTCCCGACTGACGGTGTCGGCCGAATCCGCCGAGTCGCTTGTTGCGGCGCCTGCCCTGCAGGGGGCGGTCATCGTTTCCTCGCGGCCGCTCGGGCAGCGCACGGCGCGGGGCCGACGCGGCCAGTTTCCCTTGCCCTTGTTCACCCGGCAGATGCTTTCGCTGCTCAAGGCCGGCCTGACCGTCGTCGAGGGGCTGGAAACACTGTCGGAGCAGGACAAGGGTTCGTCCACCTCCGTCGTCCTCGGCAGCCTGCTTACCCACCTGCGCGAAGGGCAGTCGCTGTCGAGCGCCATGCAGCGCCATCCCGAGGCCTTTCCCGATCTCTACGTGGCCACCGTCAAGGCCAGCGAACGGACCGGCGACATGCCGGAAGCCCTGGCCCGCTACCTCGTCTTCCACGAAAAACTGGCCGACCTGAAAAAGAAGATTGTCAGCGCCGCCATTTATCCCGTCCTGCTCATGACCATCGGCACGCTGGTCACGCTCTTCCTGCTCGGTTTCGTCGTGCCGCGCTTTGCATTGGTCTTCGCCGATAGCGGACGCAATCCGGAAGGCCTGTCCAGCCTGCTCTTTGCCTGGGGCGGCTTCATCAACGAGCACGCCGTCGGCATGGCGGTCGGCGCCGCGCTGACCGTGGCTGCCCTGGTCGGCCTGTTTTCGCTGCCCGCCGTGCGCGCGTCCGTTGCCCAGGCAGCCTGGCAGGTGCCGGCGCTGGGCGAACGCATCCGGCTCGTCTTTCTTGCCCGTTTCTACCGGACGACCGGCATGCTGCTGCGCGCCGGCATTCCGCTCAAGACCACGCTCGGCATGGTCGCTGACATCCTGCCGGCCGCCTTGCGGCCCGGGCTGCGCCAGGCCATCGCCGACATCGAGCAGGGCCAGCCGTTTTCCCGTGCTGCCGAAAGCGGCGGCCTGACCACACCGGTCGCCTTGCGCATGATTGCCGTGGGCGAGCGCAGCGGCCAGCTGGGCGACATGATGGAGGCCGTCGCGGCGTTTTACGACGAGGAAATCAACCGCCTCGTCGATACCTTCACCCGCCTCTTCGAACCGCTGCTCATGGCAGTGATCGGTGGCGTCATCGGGGGCATCGTGCTGCTGCTGTACATGCCGATTTTCGAACTGGCCGGCAACTTCCAATAGGATGGCGCATGAATTCACCCCGGGAGGCGCACGTGCCGATTGAGCATCAGGAACGCGAGTTGCTGCTCGCCGAGGCGCGCCAGCTGGCGGCAGCCGGCGGCGGCCTGCCGGCGGTCATGGCCGCCCTGCAGGGCGATTTTGGTCAGAACGAGGAAGCGGCTGGCGAATTGACGGCGCAGGTTTTCGGTTTGCAATCCATCAGCCTGGCCGAGCTGGCCGACTATTCGCTGGCCCTGTCGCTGGCGCCCTTTGCCGAATTCATCCGGCGCCAGGCGCTGGTGCTCGAAGCTGGCGATGCCTACCTGGTCGCCACGCCCAATCCCTTCGACGTCACGCTGCGCGACTGGCTCGAAGGCATGGTGCCGCTGGGCAGGCAGTTGCGCTGGCGGGTGGCGCCACCGTCGGTGCTGGCCGCCTTCCTGGCGCGCGAGGAAACGCGGGTCAGGGCGCTCGATGGCAGCCTGAGCGGCGAGGGCGGCCAGATCGCCATCGGATCGGTGGCCGAAGACCTCTCGCTGCAACGCATTTCCGAAGACGGCAGCGCCATCGTCCGCCTCCTGCGCTCGACGCTGCACGACGGCCTGAAAGCCGGGGCCAGCGACATCCACATCGAGGCCAACAGCCGCGGCCTGGCCATCAAGTACCGCATCGATGGCGTGCTCAATTACGCCGGGGCGATCGACGGCAGCGACACGGCCGAGCAGATCATCTCGCGCATCAAGGTGCTCTCCGAACTCGACATTTCCGAGCGCCGCGTGCCGCAGGACGGCCGCTTCAAGGTCAGCTGGCAGGAACGCGAGATCGACATCCGCGTCTCGATCATGCCCAGCATCTGGGGCGAGGATGCCGTGCTGCGCGTCCTCGACAAGCAGGCGCTGACCGATCACCTGCAGGGCCTGCGCCTCGACGCCATGGGTTTCGACGCCGACATCCTGACGCGCATCCGTCGTCTGGCCAGCGAGCCCTACGGCATGGTGCTGGTCACCGGGCCGACGGGCAGCGGCAAGACGACGACCCTGTACGCCGCGCTGAGCGAGATCAATCACGGAGACGACAAGATCATCACCATCGAAGACCCGGTCGAGTACCAGCTGTCCGGCGTGCTGCAGATCCCGGTCAACGAGAAGAAGGGCCTGACCTTCGCCCGCGGCCTGCGCTCCATCCTGCGCCACGACCCGGACAAGATCATGGTCGGTGAAATCCGCGATGCCGAGACGGCACAGATCGCCGTCCAGGCCGCGCTGACCGGTCACCTCGTGTTCACCACGGTGCACGCCAACAATGTCTTCGACGTCATCGGACGCTTCCTGCACATGGAAGTCGATCCATACAACCTCGTGTCGGCGCTCAATGGCGTCATTGCCCAGCGCCTGATTCGCACCCTGTGCCCGGCCTGCGCCCAGCCGGCAACGCCGACGCCCGACGAACTGGGGGCTGCCGACATCGGTATCGTTTCGGCCGGCGAGTGGCAATTCCGGCGTGCTGTCGGCTGCGGCAGTTGCCGCGGCACCGGTTATCGCGGTCGCAAGGCCATCGCCGAGATGCTCGTCCTCAATGACGAAATCCGCGAACTGATCATCGGCCGGGCGCCCATCCGCCAACTCAAGGAAGCCGCCCGCCGCAGCGGCACCCGCTCGCTGCGCGAAAGCGCCCTCGATCTTGTACGCAACGGAATTACCAGCCTGGAAGAAGCCAATCGTGTCACTTTCGTGGCTTGACCGCCTGACCCTCTTCATTCACCCGCAGCAGCTCGTGCTCGAACGGCAGCCGTGGCGGGGCGCCGCTTCCCGTCAGGTCGCCGAGGTCGCTTCCCCGGCGGCTGGCGAAGCCGACTGGCAGCCGGTGCTCGCCGCCGCCGAGACCTTGCTCAGGGCGAGCGGTCGGGGCGGGGCCTTGCGCATCATCGTGGCCGATCACTTCGTACGCTACGCGCTACTGCCATGGAGCGAGATGCTGACCGGCAAGCAGGCGCGCCTGGACATGGCGCGCGCCCTGCTCAGAAATGCATTGGGCGACAAGGCGGATGCCCTGGACATTGCGCTGGATCGCACGGCCTTTGGCAAGAACGGTATTGCCGCCGGCATCGACCGCCAACTGCTCGGCGGGCTGCGGGCCCTGGCCAAGACGCGACGCCTGCGCCTGGGCAGCCTGCAGCCCCGGCTCATGGCCGAACTGGCAGCGACCGGGGCGCCGCTGAACGACGGCTGGTTTGCCTGTCTCGACAACGGCTGGCTGAGCCTGGCCGGCGTGCGCGACGGCGCGATAGCCAGCCTGCGCAATCATCGGGCGAGCACCGCCGATCCCGCTCTGCTCGCCGGCGAACTGGCCGGACTGCTGGCGGCGGAGTCTTCGACGGTCAACGGGAAAAAAGTGCTGATTTCAACATTTTCCGTCACGCCACCCGCCTTGCCGGGGGGCTGGGAAACCAGCCAGGTAGCCACGGTCTGCGGAGCGTCCCATGCGTGATCCCGGCCTCGATTTTCAACCGCGCCGTCCGGGACTGCTGACGGTCGTCCTGCTGCTGGCCGGCGTGCTGCTCTGCGCCGATGCCTGGCTGGAAGACCGCAATTTGCAGGGGCAGCTCGACGAAGCCGCTGCGCGCCTGGCCCAGGCCAAGCGCCGGGCCGATCGCCTCGATGCCGGCCGGCGCGACAGCCAGCCGGAGAATGTGTTTTCCGCCGAGGAAGCCAAGGCCCTGCGCCAGACCATGGGCTTGATCCGCGTCGACTGGGAACGGCTGTTCCGCAGCATCGAGGATGCGACCGGCGAGGATGTCGCCTTGCTCGCCATCCGCCCCAGCGCGAGCGGCAAGTCGGTCCAGCTTTCCGGCGAGGCGCGCAACATGGCGGCGGCGCTGGCTTTCGTCGATGCCCTGCGCCGCGAGCCCTTGAGCAATGTCGTGCTGCTATCGCACCAGATCCGGCAAAGCGACCCGCAACAACCCATCCTTTTCGAGATTTCCGCAACATGGTCGACCGGCTCCTGAACCGCCTGCTGGCGCGTTTGCGCTATGCACTGGCCAACCTGCCGGTGCTGCCGCTCATTGCCTTGCTGCTCGTCCTCGGCGCCACGCTGACGCACTTGTTCCGCCTGCCGGCGCACGAAGCGGCCATCGAGGAAGCCGAGCGGCGCGCCGCCAGCCTTGAACGCAGCACCCGGCGCGCTGCCCTGGAGCGCCAGGTCGACCGCGTCAGCCCGGACGACACCCGCCAACGCCTGCTTGAGCGCTTTCCCGACGAGCAGCAGCTCAACGGCGAACTTGGTCGCATCATCGAGATGGCCGGCCAGGAAGGCCTGCTCGTTCCGACCGGCGAATACCGGCTGGTGCCTGGCAAGGACGGCCTGTTCGACCGCTACGTCCTGAGCCTCCCCGTGAAGGGAAGCCACGCCGTCATTCGCCGCTATGTCGCCAGCGTACGCAAGCAGTTTCCCGACATCGCGGTCGAGGACATCAGCCTGCGTCGCGAGAACATCGGTAGCACCGAGCTCGAAGCCCAGTTGCGTTTCGTCATCTTTCGCCGGAGTCGGACGACATGAGCCCGAAACAACGCTGGGCCATCCTCGCTAGTCTGCTGGGCGCCACCCTGCTGGCGGCGTATCTCGTCGACGACGAAGCAGCGCCGGAAAAGCCCAAACGCAAGGCCAGCGTGGCGACCCGCTCGGCCGCTTCGTCGGCCGCCGCCGATGTTCGGCGGGATTCCAGAAATGCGCCAGGTTCCGAACTGGCCAGTGCGCCGTTGAGCTTCCCGGAACCGGCGTCGGCCGAGGGCGACGGCGAGCGGAAAGTCATCGATCCCTTCCGCAGCAAGAGCTGGTACGTCGCTCCGCCACCCCCGCCGCCACCGAAACCGACGGCGCCGCCGCTGCCCTTCCAGTATCTGGGCAAGCTCAAGGAGGACGACGGCATCCGCGTTTTCCTCAATCAGCAGGGGAAGCACATCATCGCCAAAGTCGGCGACGTGATCGATGGCGTTTACAGCGTCGAAGATATCTCCGGCGGGCAGATGACGCTGCTCTATCTGCCGCTCAAGGAAAAGCAGATCCTGGCGATCGGTTCCGACAAATAAGATTCGCTGAAATTCGCCGGCTGAAACGAAAAATCCCGCACCGAGATGCGGGATTTTTGTTGTCGGGCCGGATGACTTACTTTGCCTGGCGCTTTCGGGCAGCGAAGCCGATCAGGCCGAGGCCGGCCATCAGCATGGCCCAGGATTCGGGTTCCGGCACCGGTGCTCTGCTATTGCAATCGACTGCGCCGACGAAAGCCCTGCGTGTTTCGGAAAGATGACGATGGCCGAATGGCCAGCACGCCGGCATGTTCATTCGCTCGCCACTAAGGGTTTTCCTTACCCCATATCGACGCATCGACAGGCCAATGTCGTATTAGGATGTCATTCGGTCGGCTCTCACGGTCAACCGGAAAAAATCCCCAAAATCGAAATGGAGACAAAACATGAAAAGACAAAATGTCACGTCGGTGCGCCCGGCATTGCGCTGCCTCAGCGCGCTGGTCATGCTGCTCGGTGCCGGCGCGGCCCACGCCGATCGCTGCAGTGTATTGATCCAGGCCTTCGGCAGTCAGCTGGCCGATGTCAGTTGCGTCGACAGCACCGATCTGACGACGGCCAATCCGGCCACCACGCCTGCCAACAACTCGCTGCCCGGCCTGCCGCCGTTCGCGTTCACGCCGCAGACCGACCGCGCGACGATTGCCCCCGATGCCGCCAACCGGACGCCCATCGCCGGGCCGGTGCCCGGCGTCCAGCTCAATGCCCGCATCGCCAGCGACCCGACCGGCCAGGCCCGCTTCCTGTTGCGTCTGCCGGCGAAGTGGAATGGTCGCCTCGTCGTCGCCGGTGCTTCCGGCACGCGCAGCGAATTCAACGGCGACTTCGCGTGGAGCGATTACGTCGTCCAGAAGGGCTATGCCTACGCCTCGCAGAACAAGGGCGTGCTCAACCTCAAGTTCAGCGATGCCAGCGATCCGCTGGCCTGCCGCCTCAACCCGACCTCGCCGCTGTGGGTCCAGTTCTACGATAACGGTCCGGGCCAGGAATTCACGCGCTGGCGCGACTACATGGTGCTGGCGTCGAAGCTCGCCCACAAGGGCGCGGCAGCCAACTACGGCAAGTCGCCGCGCTACACCTACGCGGTCGGCACCTCGAACGGCGCCTATCAGGTGCGCCGGGCCGTCGAGTCGGCGCCGGACTGGTTCGATGGCGGCGTCGATTGGGAAGGCACCTTCGTCGATGAAAACGGCCCGAACCTGCTCACCGACCTGCCGGTGGCCGTGCGCAACTATCCCGACTACGTGGCCAGCGGCGCCGACGCCGCCAGCACCGCCGCGAAGAACATCCGTGGCGCCGGCTTCCCGCCCGATCTGGGCAGTGGTGCAACCTCGCTGTGGGCCATGAATTCGGCGTCCTTCTGGGAAGTCACGCTCTGCCAGTGGCAGAAACGCGTCGATCCGGCCTACGACACCTACGGCAGCGGCCCGGGCGACTACAACTACATCGGCCGCCTGCCGGTCTCCAAGGCCGACGACGCCGTCGCCGATTTCGCCACGACCGGCCGCATCAAGCGTCCGCTCATCACCGTCGCCGGCACGATGGATGCGCTGCTGCCCATCGACCACCACGCCCGCGCCTACGCCCGCAAGGTCGCCGCCAGCACGACCGAGCGCGGGGACGATGACGACCGCCATCGTCACGGCCATCGCCGCGATCCGGCCTACCGCCTCTACGAGGTGCAGAACGGCAACCACATCGAAACCTACAAGCTGACGCTGCCGCAACTGGAACTGATCCAGCCGCATGCCCAGCGTGCCTTCGACCTGCTGGTCAGCCACGTCGAGCAGGGCAAGGCGCTGCCGCCCGATCAATGTATCGGACGCGGCGCTGCCATCGCCGATGCCCCGGCCCAACCGGGCCATTGTGCGGAACTGCTGGCGCCCTGAGCGACAGGCTTCACAGCGCGGCGGCACGGCTACGACACCCGTAGCCGTGCCGTTTTTGTTGGCGGCAGGCGAATGCTTAGAATGTTGTCCGGGGACAGGGGCGCTTTGACATTCCGCTGAAATGTTCCCGAAACACGAGGTGACTAGACTGCGCTTGCGTTCAGCCCGGGCGCCAGTCGATGCCAACCTCATCTTTGCCAACGGAGTTTCCAACATGTCGAATGACATTTCGCGCAGCGCCATCGCCGCTGCAATCGCCTCACTGTTTGCGTTGACAGGGGCAATGCCAGTCAGCGCTGCCCAGCCGGTCGTGCAAGGACCGGAGTCCGTTCAGGACTGGTTCAACAACGGCCAGCGCTTCATCCATCAAAGCAAGCATCTGCATGGCGAGCATCGTCGTGCCAAGAACGTCATTCTCTTCGTCGGTGACGGCATGGGCATTTCGACCCTGACGGCTGCGCGCATTCTGGAAGGCCAGCTCAACGCCAAGCCGGGCGAGGAAAACCGCCTGTCCTTCGAGAAATTCCCCTACGTCGCGCTCTCCAAGACCTACTCCTGGGACCAGCAGACCTCCGATTCCGCACCGACGATGACGGCCATCATCACCGGCTACAAGGCGCGCGAAGGCCAGCTGTCGGTCAACCACCTGACGCCGCGTGGCGAGTGTTCGGCTGCCGTGATTGCCGCCAATTCCCTGCCGACGCTGCTTGAACAGGCGGCTGCCGCAGGCAAGGCGACCGGCGTCGTCTCCACCGCCCGCCTGACCCACGCCACCCCGGCTGCGACCTATTCGCATACGGCCGTCCGCGACTGGGAAGCCGATTCCAACATCCCGGCCTCCTGCGGCACGACCGGCGTGGTCAAGGACATCGCCCGCCAGCTCATCGAAGTTTCGCCGACCGTAAAGCAAAGCCTGAAGGTCGCGATGGGCGGTGGTCGGACCTACTTCATGCCGAAAACGGCCTTCGACCCGGAATACCCGACGACCAAGGGGCGTCGCAACGACGGTCGCGACCTGACCGCCGAATGGGTCAGCTCGCGTGGCGCCAAGGCTGCCTACGCATGGAACAAGGCCCAGTTCGATGCGGCCGATCCGGCCACCACCGATTATCTGCTCGGCCTGTTCGAGCCGTCGCACGTCCAGTACGAGGCTGATCGCGCCAGCGACCCGGCCGGTGAGCCGTCGCTGACCGAGATGACCGAAAAGTCGATCAAGATGCTGCAGAAGAGCCGCAAGGGTTTCTTCCTGCACGTTGAAGGCGGTCGCATCGACCACGCGCACCACGCCGGCAATGCCAAGCGCGCGCTGCTCGACACCATCGAACTCTCCAATGCCGTCAGGAAGGCAGTCGAGATGACCGATCCGGAAGAGACGCTGATCATCGTCACGGCCGACCACAGCCACGTGTTCACCATCGCCGGCTACCCGCATCGTGGCAACGACATCCTGGGCCTGACCAAGGAAGTGCCGGCTGTCGATGGCAGCCCGACCTCGCCGACCAAGGCTGGCGATGGCCTGCCTTACACCACGCTGGGTTACCAGAATGGTCCGGGCGCCGTCAGCGGCGCGCGCGCCGATCTGACCAGCGTCGATACCGCCGCCCTGGGTTATCTGCAGCAGGCGGTCGTACCGATGGGTTCCGAAACCCACGCCGGTGAAGATGTCGCCATCTACGCCACGGGTCCGAAGGCTCATCTGGTTCATGGTTCCATGGAACAGAACTGGATCTACCACGTCATGAAGGAAGCCTTCGGCTTCTGATGTCAGTTCCGGCCAGGGGGGCATTCAGCCGCCCTGGCCATGGCAAAACAAGGAGCGCCTGCGGGCGCTCTGCGCGTTTGAGAAGGAATGCTGTTGTGAATCTCAGAAAGACTGCCCTGGCTGCCGTACTGACGGCGATTTTGTCGACCGGCACCGCCATCGCCCACGAGGGACACCATCATCCGGAGCCGGCCGCGTCGCGGCAGGCCGGATCAACCATTGCGCTCGCGCCGCTGGCTGCCCGCTTCGAGCTGACGGTCAACCAGACGCTGGCGGACTGGTATCTGTGGCGCGAAAACAGCGTCATCGAAACGGCCAACAGCGTGACCGGCCAGAACGATATCTGGCATCGCGTCCGCGACAACGATTACACCTATCGCCGCGTCTTTCACCGCGACCAGCGCGTCGTCGACTACACGGCCGGCGAAATCCGCACCCGCCATGCCGAACCTGACTGGGCCAAGCTGGCCTCGGTCATCTCGCCGCAACTCCTGCGCGAATTGAAACGCGGCAGCAGCAAGATGCTGTTCGGCCAGAAAGCCGTGCGCTACAGCGGCGTGGTGGGCGGCCAGAGCATCGACCTGTGGTGGCTCGAGTCGGCCGGCATTCCGGCCCGCCTGCACCTGGCGCGGCCCGGACAGCGCATGACGCTGGCCCTCCGCGAGCTGCATGCCAGCGCACCGGCTGCCTGGCCGCGGGCGACCGAAGAGCGGATCGCCGATTACGGCCTGATCGATGCGGCCGATTTCGGCGACATGGAAAGCGATCCGTTCGTCGCGCGCCTGATGCAGCAGGATGGCCACCACCACGCGCACTGATCGGGGCTGGCGACGGGCGTCCGGCCTGGCCCTCCTGTTGGCGTTCTCGCCCGCCATGCCGGCTGCCGAAGCGGAAATTTACGTCACGACGGGGCCGGATGGCATCGAGGTGTATTCCAACCTGCCGCGCAAGCCGCCGGGGCTAAGGGTGGCCGCTGCGGCAAGCAATCCGGAGCCTGCCCAGATGGCCGTACTGCCATCCCCGGGGCGTCGGGACGAAGGGCTGGCGAGCCATGTTGCCGAGCCGGGTAAATCCTTTTTGCTCGATGATTGAATGGCGTCGGATTATCGAGCAAATATGACATTTCAAATTTGGGCCTTTTTTCCGGTTGACCGTCAAATCGCGAAATCGCCGGCAATGCCACGCCCAATTCACCCGGGCTCGGGACATCCGCGCGGAAGGGGAGTAAACTGTTTCCTGTGAACCGCGGTTTGATATTCGCTTATTAAAAAAGCCGGCAAATGCCGGTTTTTTTAATAAGCGGCGTTGAAAAAATGTTTCAAACAAATTAAATTACCGCCACTTATCTAAATAAGGAAATAATCATGGATCTTTCCACACTGTCCGTCGCTCAATTACGTGATTTGCAACAGCAGATTCCGGCCGAAATCAAACGTCGCGAAGCTCAGGAAAAGGTAAATGTCCTGAATGAATTGCGCGCCATCGCCAAAAACCACGGTTATGCCATCGAGGATTTGCTGGGCAAGGAAATCAAGGTCAAGGGCACGACGGGTAATAAGGTCAAAGTCAAATATCGCCATCCGCAAAATGTCGAGCTGGAATGGACCGGTCGCGGCCGCAAGCCGAAATGGGTCGAAGCCTGGATGGCTGACGGTGGCGCACTCGATAATCTCCTCGTTTGATTCCGGATTGATTCATGCGCATTTTGCTGAGTAATGACGACGGTTATTTTGCACCCGGACTTTCCGCACTCGCCGATGCCCTGGAAGGGCTCGGCGAAGTCGTCGTCGTTGCGCCAGAGCAGAATCGGAGCGGGGCCAGCAATTCGCTGACCCTCGATCGCCCCCTGCATTTGAAAAAGGCGGCCAGCGGATTTTATTTCGTCAATGGCACGCCAACCGATTGTGTCCACCTGGCCGTCACCGGCATGCTGGATCATTTACCGGATATTATTGTTTCCGGCATCAATAATGGCGCCAATATGGGCGACGATACGATTTATTCCGGTACCGTCGCGGCGGCCACCGAGGGATTCCTCCTCGGTATTCCGTCCATCGCCATTTCCCTGACCAGTTTCGAAGGAAAATATTATTCGACGGCAGGGCAGGTTGCCCGGGAACTGGTTGAACGTTTTATTCGCGATCCCATTCGCGAACCGGTTTTATTGAATGTCAATGTGCCGGATATTCCCCATGCCGAATTAAAAGGCATGGAAGTCACGCGACTCGGTCGGCGCCATAAGGCCGAACCGGTGGTCAAAATGACTTCCCCGCGCAACGAGACGGTTTATTGGGTGGGCGCTGCCGGCGCAGCGGCCGATGCCGGTCCGGGCACGGATTTCAACGCCGTCGAGCGCGGCGCGGTGTCGATCACCCCCTTGCAGATCGATCTGACGCACGCGGCGCAACTGCCTTCGATTCGTCAGTGGATGAAGTGAGTCTCGGCGTGTTGCACGGTATTGGCATGACCTCTCAGCGGACGCGGGCGCGCATGATCGAGCGCCTGCGCGAAAAAGGCATCCGCAATGAAACGGTGCTCAAGGCCATGGCCTCGGTGCCGCGCCACGTCTTCGTCGAAGAGGCGCTGGCCTCGCGAGCCTATGAGGACACTGCGCTGCCGCTCGGCATGGGGCAGACCATTTCGCAGCCCTATGTCGTGGCGCGCATGATCGAACTGCTCCTCAATGGACGCAAGACGCTGGGCAAGACGCTGGAAATCGGTGCCGGCTGCGGTTACCAGGCGGCGGTTCTCGCCCAGCTGACCAACGAAGTCTACGCTGTCGAACGTTTGTCGCCGCTGCTCGAAAAGGCCAAGGCCAACATGCGGACCCTGCAGCAGTTCAATGTCCGCCTGAAGCACGCCGATGGCCAGTTCGGATTGCCCGAAGCCGGGCCGTTTGACAGCATCATCGTGGCCGCGGCCGGGGCCAGTGTGCCGCCGGCATTGCTGCAACAACTGGCTCCCGGCGGACGACTGGTCTTGCCAGTAGGGGCTGCTGAGCAGTATCTTAGCTTCATTGAGCATACGCCCCAGGGCTATATCGAAACCCGGCTGGATGCCGTGCGTTTCGTCCCGCTACTTTCAGGAACACAATGATTCGAATTGCCGTCGCCGTCTTTCCAGTGCTGTTTTTGGCCGGATGCATGTCCCAGCAACCCGTACCGGCCGTTGATCGCTCGGTCTCGTCTGCCCGGACCGCAGCCCAGCCGAGCGGGCCCGGCTACTACACCGTCAAGCGCGGCGATACGCTGTACCGTATCGCCCTCGACAACGGCCAGGATCCGCGCGACATCGTCAACTGGAACAACATCGCCAATCCGTCGGCGATCAAGGAAGGCCAGATCCTGCGCGTGGCGCCACCGGGCGCCGCCGAACCTTCTGCCGATGGTGCCGTCGCCAAGCCGATCGCCATCGGCTCCGGCATCGAATCCCGCTCGCTCGATCAACCGGCCGGGAGCACGGCTGCACCCATGCCTGCGATAACGCAGAACGGCAGCGTCAAACGCGAACCGCGCGTCGGCAAGGAACCGTACTCGGACGAAGCCTACGCCCGCCTGAACAAGGCCGGCGGCGATGTCGCCAAGCCGGCGGAGGCCAAGCCCGAGGTCAAGACGGAAGCCGCGCCGGCGGCGGCTGTCGGCCCGGACGACGTGCCCTGGATGTGGCCGTCGTCGGCCAAGGTCTCGGCGCCCTATAACGAATCGGGCAACAAGGGCCTCGACTTTGCGGGCAAGGCCGGCGATCCCGTCCTGGCTGCCGGCGAAGGCAAGGTGGTTTACGCGGGCAGTGGTCTGCGCGGCTTCGGCGAGCTGGTCATCGTCAAGCACAACGCCACCTACCTCTCGGCCTACGCCCACAATCGCAAGATTCTCGTCAAGGAAGGCCAGCAGGTCAGTCGTGGCCAGAAGATCGCCGAAATGGGCAACACCGACGCCGATTCGGTCAAGCTCCACTTCGAAATCCGCAAACAGGGCAAGCCGGTCGATCCGGCGCTGTATCTACCGAAAAGATGAACGATAGCGGCGAGGGCATGGACGACGAGTTCGAGGAGCCAGCCGAGGAAGCCGTCCTGCTGCCCGAGCCCGAATCGGTCGTGCCCGAAATCGAGCTGCTGGAAGACGTCACCCAGCTCTACCTGAGCGAAATCGGCGCCAAGCCGCTGCTGACCCCGGAAGAGGAACTGGCGACATCGCGTCTGGTTCGGGCCGGCGATTTCGCTGCCCGCCAGCGCATGATCGAGCACAACCTGCGGCTCGTCGTGAATATCGCCAAGCATTACCTGAATCGCGGCATCCCGCTGCTCGACCTCATCGAGGAAGGCAACCTCGGCCTCATCCACGCCCTCGAAAAGTTCGATCCCGAGCGCGGTTTCCGCTTCTCGACCTACGCCACCTGGTGGATACGCCAGAGCATCGAGCGCGGCATCATGAACCAGTCGCGCACCATCCGGCTGCCGGTGCATATCGTCAAGGAAATCAACGTCGTCCTGCGCGCCATCCGGCACCTGGAGTCGGCCGACAAGCGGGATTCGACGGTCGAACGCATCGCCGCCCTGATCGACTGGTCGGTCGATGACGTTCGCCGTACCCTGTCGCTCAACGAACATATCGCCTCGCTCGACGCGCCGCTCGATATCGACCCCAGCCACACCATCGCCGAAGTGATCGCCGATGATGGCGCCGGCGACCCGGAATCCCTGCTGCAACTGAGTGAAGTCGGTTCGCTGGTCGACGACTGGCTGGGCCAGCTGACCGAGCGTCAGCGCTCGGTCATCGAACGCCGCTATGGCCTGAACGGCGCCGATGTCGCGACGCTGGACGTCATTGCCCACGACCTCGGGCTGACCCGCGAACGGGTCCGCCAGATTCAGATGGAAGGTCTGGATCGCCTGCGCAAGATCATCAAGCGCGGCAATATTTCTCGCGATTCGCTGCTGTAGTCGAACCGCTGGCACACATCCGGCTGCGGATTTCCTCAGCGAGCTGGAAAACCGACATGGCGTAGAAGCTTGAGCGGTTGTAGCGCGTGATCACGTAGAAATTCTCGAAGCCCAGCCAGTATTCCGTGTCGCGTCCCGGCGAGACGAGATCGATCAGGGCGACCGTCGCCTGCGGGTCGATATTGGATCGTATGCCTTTCTCGGCGAGGTCGGCGACCTTGAGGCTGGGCCGCAGGCCGGCCTGTATCCATTCTTCGGCCGGCGTGGCTGCAGTCATGGCGTGCACCGCCACCGGCTGCCCGGCCTGCCAGCCATGCTGTTCGAGGAAGCGGCCAACGCTGCCGATGGCATCGTCGACGCTGTTGGCGAGGTCGACGCGCTGGTCACCGTCGAAATCGACGGCGTAGCGTCGCTGGCTGCCCGGCATGAACTGCGGGATGCCTATGGCGCCGGCAAACGAGCCCTTGACGGCCATCGGGTCCAGATTGTTTTCGCGGGCGAGCAGCAGGAATTGCTCAAGCTCGGTGCGGAAGAAGTCGGCCCGGCGCGGGTAATTGAAGGCGAGCGTAGCCAGGGCCTCGAAGACGCGGAAACCACCCGTGTTGCGACCGTATTCGGTTTCGACGCCGATGATCGCGACAATGATTTCGGCCGGCACGCCGTAGAGCGCTTCGGCCTTGGCGAGTTGGGCGCCATTCTCCTGCCAGAAGCGGACGCCCCCATCGATACGGCGGTCGTTCAGGAAGCGCGGGCGATAGCGTTCCCACGAACGCTGCAGCGGCGAGGCGGGCGGCTTGATGAGCTTGAGGACCGTGGCATTCGGACGGAACTGGGCGAACTGGGCGATCAGCTCGTCGGCCTTGAAGCCGTGCCGGGCTTCGAGGTCGCGGGCGAATTCGATGGCGGCGGGGTCGTCGGCGAAGGTCGGTGCGGCGGGCGCGGCCTCGGTGAAGGTGGCGGCCAGGGCCAGGGCCAGGAGCAGGGCAAACGTCGGTTTCAGGTTCATCGTGGCAATTGCGCGATGGCGTCGCGCAGCGGTTGCAGGGGGTTGTCGGTGTTGCCGTAGCGCGCCGCCAGATAGGCATCGACCACGCGCTGGAAAGGTTCGGCCAGGTCGGGCTGCTCGGCGCGAACGCGTTGGAGCAGGGCGTGTGGCGTTTCCCAAGGCGCGCAGTCTACCTTTCTTCGGGCCAGATGTCGCAAGGCTTTGTGCCAGAGGCGAACGACCGGGTCGCGCTCCGGTCGCTGGTAGAGCGCCCAGGCCATGAGGCCGGCGACGAGCAGGCCGCAGGCACTGCCCAACGCGATGGCCAGGCTGCGCCAGTCGGTATCGACCAGGCCGAGCCGGGCCAGCACTTCGCGCTGGCGATCCGGGTCGTAGCCGAGCACCTGCTGGTTCCAGGCGTTGTTGATGGCTTCCCAGCGATAGCGCAGGGTCCGCACCCAATCGGCGCGCATCTGGATGAACACCGGCAGCGGCTCACCGGCCCCCAGCGCGTCGGCAATGCCGGTCTCGATGCGGTCGGGCGACACGGCGGCGGTCGGATCGACGCGCACCCAGCCCTTGCCGTCGAGCCAGACCTCGGCCCAGGCATGGGCGTCGGACTGGCGAACGACGAGGTACTGGTCGAGCGGGTTGTATTCGCCGCCCTGGTAGCCGCCGACGACGCGGGCCGGAATGCCGGCGGCGCGCATGAGGGTGACGAAGGCCGCGGCATAGTGCTCGCAGAAGCCGCGTTTGCTCTGGAACAGGAACTCGTCGACGCCGTTCCGGCCGAGCAGCGGGGGGCGAAGGGTGTAGGTGAAGTCGGCGGCGAACAGGGCGAGCGCCTTGGCAATCACGGCCTCGGGCGCATTGCCGGCGCGCCATTGAGCGGCCAGGGCGCGGGTCCGCGGGTTGCTGTCGTCGGGCAGGGCCAGGTTGCGGCGCAGCACCGGGGGCTCTTCGCTCGGGTTGAAGCGGTAGTCAAGGCTGGCGGCGAGCCGGAAACGTTGCCGCTCGTTGATCGGCTTGCGGCTGATGGTGGTCAGCGAGCCGGTCAGGATGGCGTCATCGGGCAGCGCGGTGGGCGCGTCGAGGGCGAGCAGCCAGGGCTGGTTGTGCGGCTCGAGCGTGGTTTCGTAGCGAATGGGCGGCGAGAGGGTCTCGAGTTTGGCTGCCGGATGGCGACCTTCGTAGCGGCGCCAGGTCGTGCCGTCGAATTGCTCCATGACCGGGCCGCGCCAGTAAAGTTTTTGCTTGGGCGGCTGGCTGCCCTCGAAGCGGACGCGAAAGGCGATTTCGCCGCTCTGTGCCAGTTGCGCAATGCTGCCCGGCGACATGGTGTCGGACAGGCCCGTCTTGCCGGCGTGGGCATCCGTGGGCAGGCCCCAGAGCGGCCCCGAGATGCGGGGGAAGAGCAGATAGAGCACGAGCATGAAGGGTATGGCCTGCAGGCAGAGCATCCCGGCGTAGCGCAGCGTGTCGCGCGTTGCGCTGGCCGGGCCGCCATGCAGGCGGACCAGCGTGGCCGTGACCAGCCACATGGCGGCCAGCAGCCAGACGCCGGTCGGGATGCTTTGCGAGTAGAAGTAATGCGTGAGCAGCAGGAAATAGCCGAGCGTGACGATGACCATGGCGTCGCGCCGCGAGCGCAGTTCGAGCAGCTTCATGCACATGAACATGACGAGCATGGCGACGCCGGCGTCGCGCCCGAACAGGGAGCGGAATTCGGCCAGGATGCCGGCACAGCCGCCGGCGACTAGGAGCACGATGATCCAGCGGCCGGGCAGGCGTTCGTCCTTCCACCAGAGCCAGACCGCCCAGCCAAGCAGGACGGCGCTCAGCGAGGTGAGCCACACGGGTTGGTGGATGGCATGTGGCGCCGTGGTCGCCAGCGCAGCGGCGAACAGCCAGGGCGTGGCGTGGCGGTCGAGGGCTTCGCTGGCCGGCGTGCTCATGGGCGGCAAAGGGCGAGGGCTTCGAGGCAGCGCTGGCGATGCTGGTCGCCGCCGGCGACAGGCAGCGTGGCGTCGGGCAGGCGCAGGCCGAAATGGGTATCGGCGGCGTCGGCGGCGAGCACCCAGCCGGTCAGGATGCCGATGCGCGTTTCAACGGGCAGGGTGTCGTCGGTCAGCGCCCAGTCGAACATCAGCTCGACTTGGGCGCCCCCGGCGAACTGCTTGATCAGCAGTGGGCCGTCGCCGCCGTTGCGGGCGCTGGCCTTCCAGGCGACGTGGCGGGGCGAGTCGGCCGGCTGGCGTTCGCGGAAGCCGGCGAAATCCTCCTGACCGCCGTCGCCGGTCCGCTCGCCGCCGGCCGGTGTGGGCAGGCCGCTGGGTAGCGGTGCCGCGATCGGCTGCGGATAAACCAGGCAACGCATGGCTGGCTGCAGGTAGGCCCAGGCCGTGAACAGGCCGAGCGGATAGCGCGTCGACAGGCGGATGCGGGGCAGGTCGAGCCAGCCGCGTTGTTGCGCGGTGACGGGAATTTTCAGTTTTGCGGCTTTTTTCCGGTTGACCGTCACATGCACCGGATTGCCCTTTTCCGCCTCCAGTTCGAGGCCGAGACGGGGGCTGTGGCGATCGTTGTCGAGCGTCAGCTCGAAATGCGCCTTTTCACCGGCAAAAACCGGCGCGCTGCGGCCCGGCGCGATGATCAGCCCGTGCAGGTTGCGAAAGGTGTGGATCATGCCGACGATGCCGAGCCCGACGAGCAGGAAGACCAGGGCATGGCCGAGGGCGAGGTTGTAGTTGATGGCGCCGATGAGCATGACGACGAGCGCCAGTGCATAGAGCAGGCCGCCGCGCGAGGGGACGATGAAAACGCGGCGCTGGCCGAGGCGCAGCGGGGCCGTGCCGTCACTCTGCCAGCGAAACAGCTTCTGCTTTAGCGTGGCGACGATGCCCACGGCGCTCAGGGAATGGCGACGCTGCGGATCAGGGCGGCGATGTCCTCGGCCTGCGCATAGCCACCACCCTGCGCCGAGCGCAGGCGATGGCGGGCGACGGCCGGGAGGACGGCCTGCACGTCGTCGGGCAGCACCATGTCGCGCCCGGCCAGCCAGGCCCAGGCGCGCGCAGCGGCAAGCAGGGCGAGGCCGGCGCGCGGTGACAGGCCGTGCTGGAAGGCCGGGTTTTGCCGGGTGGCTTCGACCAGCGCCTGGACGTAGTCGATGAGCGGGCCGGCAGCGTGGGTGGCGGCTGCTTCGCGCTGGAGGTCGGGCAACTGCTCGGCGCCGAGCACGGGCGTCAGTTGTTCGACCCGGGCGCGCTGGCCGCCGGCGGCGAGCAAGGCGCGTTCGGCGCCGCGCTCCGGGTAGCCGAGTTCGAGGCGCATCAGGAAACGGTCGAGCTGCGATTCGGGCAGCGGAAAGGTGCCGATCTGGTGCGCCGGATTTTGCGTGGCGATGACGAAGAAGGGCGTCGGCAGCATCCGCGTCTGGCCCTCGGCCGTGACCTGGCCTTCCTCCATGGCTTCGAGCAGGGCGCTCTGCGTTTTCGGTGTGGCGCGGTTGATTTCATCGGCCAGCACGAGCTGGGCGAAAACCGGGCCGGGCAGGAAGCGGAACGTGCTCTTGTCGCGCTCGAAGACCGACACGCCGGTGATGTCGGCCGGCAGCAGGTCGCTGGTGAACTGGATGCGCGAGAACTGCAGCCCGAGCAGCCGGGCCAGCGTGTGCGCCAGCGTCGTCTTGCCCATGCCTGGCAGATCCTCGATCAGCAGGTGGCCGTCGGCCAGCAGGCAGGCGACGGCGAGGCGGATCTCGTGGTCCTTGCCGAGGATGATTTGTCCGGCCTGTTCGAGAACGCCGTCGAGGGCCCGCGGGCGCCCGGCGAGGCCGGAAAGTGTGTCTTTCAACATAAAGGATTCCGCTGAGTCTGTTCAACCCCATTCTAATGCTTGAAGCGGCGCGTTGAATGGGACCATAATGACTATTCGACGTGCGCCGTTTCGTGCGCCGCTTCGCAGAGAGAGAACAAGTGACGACCACTGCCATCATCACCCATCGTGACTGCCAGTTGCACGACATGGGTTCGCATCACCCTGAATGCCCGCAGCGTCTGACCGCCATCAACGATCACCTGATCGCCCAGGGAATCGACGCTTATTTCGTTTACTACGACGCGCCGCTCGCCACCTTCGAACAACTGATGCGCGTCCACCCGGCGTCGCATCTCGAGCGCATCAAGCGTGCGTCGCCGGAAATGGGCGTCGTGCACCTCGACCCCGATACCGCCATGAATCCGCACACCTGGCAGGCCGCGTTGCGGGCGGCCGGTTCCGGTTGTCTGGCCGTCGATCTCGTCATGAAGGGCGAAATCGAGAATGCCTTCTGCGCCGTGCGCCCGCCCGGCCACCACTGCGAGAAGGCGAACCCGATGGGGTTCTGCTTCTTCAACAACATCGGTGTCGCGGCCCGGCACGCCCTGAAGGCGCACGGCCTTGAGCGCGTGGCGATCATCGACTTCGACGTGCATCACGGCAACGGTACCGAAGACTGCTTCGCCGGCGACGATCAGGTGCTCATGTGCTCCATCTTCCAGCACCCGTTCTACCCGTACAGCGGTACCGACAAGCCGGCGCACAACATGTGCAACGTGCCGCTCGCCTCCGGTTGCGGCGGCGAGGAATTCCGCGATGCCGTCACGCAGGTCTGGATGCCGCGCCTGCGCGAATTCAAGCCGCAGATGATCCTCATCTCGGCCGGTTTCGATGCGCATTTCGAGGACGACATGGGCAACCTCCGCTTCCTCGAGAAGGACTACGCCTGGGTCACCGATCAGCTCAAGGCGCTGGCTGCCGAGATGTGCAACAAGCGCATCGTCTCCATGCTCGAAGGCGGCTACGTGATGACCTCGCTGGCGCGCAGCGTCGGCGCGCATCTGCGCTCGCTGGCCGAACTTTAGTAATTGTTTCCTTTCGGAAAAACAGGAGGGTGGGTTAAAATCCCGCCCTCTTTTTCCTGTTTCCAACGTTTAACCGGATGAATCCATGGCGTTGATTGTTCAAAAATACGGCGGTACGTCGGTCGGTAATCCCGAACGCATCAAGAATGTCGCCAAACGCGTTGCCCGATTCCACGCGCAGGGCCACCAGGTTGTGGTGGTCGTCTCGGCGATGAGTGGCGAAACCAACAAGCTGATTGCACTGGCCAAGGAAGTTCAGGCCAGCCCCGACCCGCGCGAGCTCGACCAGATCTGCTCGACCGGCGAACAGGTCACCATCGGCCTGCTCTCCATGGCGCTGATGGACATCGGCGTCCCGGCCCGCAGCTACACCGGCGGCCAGGTCAGGGTCCTGACCGACAGCACCTTCACCAAGGCCCGCATCCTGTCGATCGACGAGTCCAACATGCGCGCCGATCTGGACGCCGGCAAGGTCGTCGTCGTCGCCGGTTTCCAGGGCGTTGACGAAGACGGCAACATCACGACCCTCGGTCGCGGCGGTTCCGATACCTCCGGCGTTGCCCTCGCTGCCGCGCTGAAGGCCGACGAGTGCCAGATCTACACCGACGTCGATGGTGTCTACACCACCGACCCGCGTGTCGTGCCCGAAGCCAAGAAGCTCGACACCATCACCTTCGAGGAAATGCTGGAAATGGCCAGCCTCGGCTCCAAGGTGCTGCAGATCCGCTCGGTCGAATTCGCCGGCAAGTACAAGGTCAAACTGCGCGTTCTTTCCAGCTTCCAGGATGAAGGGGAAGGTACGCTGATCACTGTTGAGGAAGACAAGAACATGGAACAACCGATCATCTCCGGCATCGCCTTCAATCGCGACGAAGCCAAGCTCACCATGCTGGGCGTTCCCGATACCCCGGGCATTGCCTACCAGATCCTCGGCGCCATCGCCGATGCCAATGTCGACGTCGACATGATCATCCAGAACGTCGGCCACGACGGCACCACCGACTTCTCCTTTACCGTCAATCGCGGTGACTACGCCAAGGCCCAGGGCATCCTGGAAGGCGTCAAGGCCAAGCTCGGCGCCCGTGAAATCACCGGCGACAACAAGATCTGCAAGGTCTCGGCCGTTGGCGTCGGCATGCGTTCGCACCCGGGCGTCGCCTCCAAGATGTTCAAGGCGCTGGCTGATGAAGGCATCAACATCCAGATGATCTCGACCTCCGAGATCAAGATTTCCGTCGTCCTCGACGAAAAGTATCTGGAGCTGGCCGTCCGCGTCCTGCACCGCACCTTCGGTCTCGACCAGTAAGGTTTGACCAAAGGGCGCGGAGGCTATATCATCCGCGCCTCTTGATGGACACGTGGCCGAGTGGTCGAAGGCACACCCCTGCTAAGGGTGCATCCGGGCAAAACCTGGATCCAGGGTTCGAATCCCTGCGTGTCCGCCAATAAATCAAGCAAACAAGCGCCTCCCGGGGCGCTTTTTTGTTGCCCACGCTGTCCTGGCCGGTGAGCGCATTTCCGCCAGGACGTTTTTTCGCGAGTTTGTTGCATGACGACCAAACTGAATTTCACGGTGGATTTTGAGGACGGTGTCTTTGTCGCCCGTTGCCTCGAACTGGACATCGCGACCGATGGCCTGACCAAGGACGAGGCCGTGGCCAATCTGCGCGAGGCGCTCGACTGCTACTTCGCCAATCCCGACGAGCGCCTGGACCGGCAGCTCGGGGCGGACGCCGACGAGGATTAACCCCGGCCCGGCTGGTACGAAATATGCCATGTCTATCTCGTTCATCAACTTCGCAGACGAGAGGGGGTCATCATGTTATCGACCGAAATGCTTGTCGTACTGGGCGGGAGCGCTGTTCTCCCCTATGTTGCGGAAGCGATTTGGAGCTGGGTCAAGGACCGGCAGGAGCACCGTTAACGTGCAGCCTGCCCTGATTTGGGTCATTTGAGGCCATTTTCCGGTTGATTCCGTGGCTTTCACGGTCAACCGGAAAAAATGGCCAAATTTGAAATTTTCGCTCAGGCCGGGGCGGGTGAGGGCGACGCTGCGCTCAGGTTGAGGTTGTTGTCGTGATAGACCTCGAGCGTCGTCCGGTGGGCGACGCTGACCAGCGTGCAGTCCGGCAATCTTTCCACCAGCAATTGATACATCCGCGCCTCGGTCGCGTTGTCGAGGGCGCTGGTCGCTTCGTCGAGGAAGAGGATATCCGGCTTGAAGAGCAGGGCGCGGGCGAAGGCCAGGCGTTGCTGCTCGCCCGGGGACATCCGGTTTCCCCAGCGTGCCACCTCATTCAGGCGATGGGCGAATTGCGGCAGGTTGCAGTCGATCAGCGTCTGCGTGCAGGTGGCATCGTCGACGGCGCTGGCCGGCAGCGGATAGGTCAGGGCAGCTTTCAGCGTGCCGTCCGGCAGGTAGTTCTTTTGCGGGGTGAACATGACGCGGGCTTCGCGCGGCAGGCGGATATGCCCCTTGCCGAAGGGCCACAGCCCGGCGATGGCGCGCAGCAGGGTGCTCTTGCCGGTGCCCGACGGGCCACGGACCAGCCAGCGTTCGCCGGGCGCGAAAGCCATGCGGTCGACCTCGGTCAGCAGCTTGCCGTCCGGCAGCGTTAGCACGATGTCCTGGCCTTCGACGATGGGCGCCGGCGACTGGTTGTCGAAACCGATGCCTTTCGGGGCCGGCTGGTTGAGGGCGCTGTCCATGCCATTCAGACGCTGGACGACGGCGGACAGCTGGAAAAGGTCGCTGTAGGAGCGCGCAAACCAGGCGATGGCGGCGGCCGTTTCGGTGAAGGCGGCAATGTCCTGCATCAGCGTCCCGATGCCGAGTTCGCCGGAGAGCACTTTCGGCGCGATGGCAATGATCGGGACGAGCACCGAGACTACAGCGAAGGTGCCGGACGCCATGTTGAGGAAGATGTGGTAACGCATGAGATCCGCCCAGTTGCGGCGGATTTCCGAGAAGAGGTGGCCGAGACGGCTTTGTTCGACCGGCTCGCCGCGATACAGCGCGATCTGCTCGGCTGAATCGCGGACTTTCGAGAGGGCGAAGCGGAAATCGGCCTCGACCTTGTGCTGCTCGACGGTCACCCCGGCCAGACGGTGGCCGGCGAGGTGGGTGACGATGGTTTGCAGCACGCCCCAGAAGATGGCCAGCCAGAACATGTAGCCGGGCACCGTGAACGAGCTGTCACCCACCTGGAAGGTCATCGGCCCGGCCGTCTGCCAGAGGATCCAGCCCATGGTGCCCAGCGTACCGAGATTGGCGACGAAACCGAGGGTGAGCTGGATCATCAGCTTCACGTATTCGGTCATGTCCTGCGTCAGGCGCTGGTCGGGGTTGTCGAGCAGGTTGTCGCGCTCGATGCGGTAGTAGCTGCGGTCCTTGAACCAGCGGCCCATCATGTTGTCGGTCAGGCTCCAGCGCCATTTCATCTCCAGGCCCTGCTCCATGTAGCTCTTCACGACGGCGACGGCCACGATGAAGGCGATGCAGGCGAACAGCAGCAGGAGGTTCGAATTGAAGGCCTCGGCATTGCGGTTTTGCAGCGCGTCGTAGAAACCCTTGGTGAGCTGGGTGTTCCAGGCCATCAGCCCGGTATTGATGGCGACCAGGGTAAGCAGCCCGGCCAGCAGCAGCCAGGCGCTTCGGCGGCCTTGGGAATGCAGCCAGAAAGGTTTGGCCAGGCGGAAGATTTGTGCGGTTCGTGTGGTCATGGCGGGTCGGGGGGGATTGGTGTTGTTGTCGGATGGCAGGGCTGGCTTGGAGCCGGAAGGCTGGGACCCTACAATGGCCTGAAGTATGAACGAATCGTAATTACCCGGGATAAATGATGCTTGCTCAGACTTGGTACGCAAGGAGCCTGATTGGTTTCCTGGTTTTCTCCATTCATGCCTCGGCACGAGCAACGGCCGATGGCCCGGATTTCTACGCGGTCAATGAAGCGGCCGCCGGATCGCCGCTGGTCGTGCGGGCGCAGCCTGATGCCGGCGCCGTGGCGATCGGCAAGCTGCCAACCGGCGCGCGCTGCCTGCGCAGCCTGGGCTGCCAGGGCGGCTTGAGCCTCGCCGAATTCACTTCGCTGTCCGCCGCCGACCAGCAGCAACGCGCGGCGGCGAACCCGCGCTGGTGCAAGGTCAACTACCTCGGCCTCATCGGCTGGGTCGAGGGGCGCTTTCTGGCCGAAGCGGCCTGCCCAACGCCATCTCCCGAGGAGCAGCGGGTTGAAACGCTCGACCTGGGCAAGGGGGCTAGGGTCGTCAAGGCGGTGTTGCGCGGGCGTCAGTCGGTCGAATACCGGATTGCCGGCCGGGCCGGGCAGAAACTCGATGTGACGCTGAGCGCCTCGAACGGCATGACCTATTTCAACCTCAGTCCGCCGGATACCGGCGTGGCGATGTTTGTCGGCAGCACATCGGGCAATCGTTTCACCGGCTGGCTGCCGGCCGATGGCATTTATACGGTGCAGGTGTACCTGATGCGGGCCGCCGCCCGCCGCCACGAAAAGAGCGGCTACAGCCTGACACTCGGCCTCTCCGGCCAGCCGCTGGCGCCAAGGGCGGCGAGCAGCGATGCCCTGATTCCCGGAACGCCTTACCACGCCTCGGGCAGCGTGCCCTGCGCCAACGGCGGGCCGAGCCTGGACCAGCGCTGCGATGCCTTCGTGATCCGCCGCGGTTTCGCCGGCGGCGCCACGCTCGATGTCCGCCTGCCGTCCGGCGCGCTGGTGCCGACGCGGCGCATCCTCTTCGTCAAGGGCTTGCCGGTGGCCTCGGACTCGACCGAGGCGCTTACCTACACCCGCCAGGGTGACCTGACGACCATCCGCATCGGCGCCGACGAGCGGGTCGAGGTGCCGGATGCCCTGATCGTCGGCGGCTGACCGATTTCACGGTCAACCGGAAAAAAAGCCCAAAATTGAAATCCTGCCGGCGGGTGCTCAGGGGCGCTTGCCGGCCTTGCCCTCGAAAATCGAGTTCAGATAGGCGCCGATCAGGTCGCTGTTCAAAATGCTCAGGTGGTCTTCGTCGAAGCCGCGCAAAGAGGTCGCCTGCTGCTGCGCGGCGTGGCGCAGCTGGCTTTCCAGCGGAATGGTTCCGTCGCCGCTGGTGCCCGAAAGTGTGCTGACGTTGCGATAGCCGAAGAGGATGTGATGCTCCACGCCGTCCGGCAGGGGCGACGCGAACAGCGCGTTGAGGAACTCGCTTTGCGGCGACATGCTGCGCCACACCGGCATGACCACCGGCGCGTACTCGACCCCGCTCTTGGCTGCCTGGGCGCCACCGAAGGGCGACGAGATCGAGGTGAAGGTGCGCACGAAATCGCACTCGTTTTCCTTGCGGCAGGTGTTGAGCAGCGAACGCGAGACCAGCCCGCCCATGCTGTGGGCGACGATGTGCATGTCCTTGAAGTGATGCTCGACCCACAATTCGTTGATCATGTTGAGCAGGCCGGTGCTGATGGTCGGGATTTCCAGGCCGGACGGGTAATAGAACAGCCAGGGCTGGTATTTCTTGCGGTCGATGTGCTTGACCAGGTTGATGAAATCGCGCGGTGTGCCGTTGATGCCATGGACGAACAGAATGGGCGTCTTGTTCGGCGCGTAGGGTTCGAGGAAGTAAATGCCGGAATAGCTCGCCTTCAGGAACTGCATGGGCTGCCACATGCCCATTTCGGCGCGATCCTGATTGAAGCGCGGCTGGTTCAGGTCGATCACGTTGCCGAGCTGGATGTCGATGCCGGCGACCAGCTTGTTGCGCAATTCGAACAGGCTGCCTTGCGGATACGGGGTGTTCGGCGTCGGCGGATTGCCGGCGCTGATGTTCAATGCGATGTCGGTCACCGGCTTGCCTTCCAGCGGCTCGTCCGGCAGCGCCTGCCAGGCATAGGCCTCGCCGGGGTTGAAGGCAATGTCGTGATTGATGTCGTGGAAGGCGAACAGGCTCCGTGCCTGCGGGCTGACCAGGATCTCGAACGGGCCCGGGTGCTCGAACACCTTGTAGCTCAGCGACTTGCCATTCCGGTCGAGGACGACGATCACGATCGTGCAGTTCGGGCAGGGGGTCGAGCCCACCGTTCCGGAGACGCGGGTCACCGTTTGCCGATAGGTCTTGAGGTCGCGCTTGAGTTCGAGAAATCCGGCGCAGCCGGCCAGGTTGGCGATGATCAGGATCAGCGTGAGCAGTCGAAGCATGGCGAGTCGGGAAGGAGGTTGGGGCAGGCGTTATCTTATCGGCATTTAGCGCCGCTTCAATCCGGTTTGCGGGCCGGCGCCGGGAACCAGTCTTCCGGCCTTACCACCTTGGGCTCCGCCGGGTCGCCCCGGTAATGCGGCGACATGATCTGCACGCCGTATTCGTTGAAGATGTCCTGGATATTGGCGTGCAACTGGCTCAGCACCTCGGCGCGTGGCCGCGGGCTGCGCGGGATGGCCTGGGCGACCAGCCGGTATTCGGGGTAGAAGTCCGAGAGATTGGTCTGGAAAACCACCGGCGACGGGGTATCGACAATGCCCGGCGTCCGCTTCGCCGCCTCGGTCAGCATCGCCTCGACCTGCCGCCAGGGCGTGTCGTAGCCGATGGTCACGGTGGTATCGACCACGTAGCCGGGGCCGTCGACGGCGCGCGAATAATTTTTGGTCACGGCGCCGGTGATCATCGAATTGGGCAGCGTCAGCTCCTCGCCAAGCCCGGTCCGGATGCAGGTCGTGAACATGCCGATCTTCACCACCGTGCCTTCGTGCTCGCCGATGCGCACGTATTCGCCGGGCCGGATGGTCCGCGTGTAGGTCAGGATCAGCCCGGCTGCCCCCTGACCGACGATGCTCGACGCGCCCAGCGACACCATCAGGCCGAGCAGTACCGATAGCCCCTTGAAAGCCTCGGTCTGCGCGCCCGGCAGGTAGGGGTAGGCCATGGCGATGGCGAACAGCCAGATGCCGATGCCGAACAGGCGCCGTGTCGTCGGCATGGTTTCCGGCGCCAGCCAGCTGACCGGCGACCCGGCATGCGACACGCGTTCGAAAAAGCGCCCGAGGAAGCCGATGAAGACGCGGGCCATCATGAAGATCGCCAGCGCCACGCCCAGCCCCGGGATCGCCCCGAGCATGCTTTCGAGCAGGCCACCCGCGACATTCAGCAGGTATTCGTTGAGGCGCTCGCCCCACGGGCGCGTATAGGGAAAGCGCGAAAGCACGAAGCTCAGCCATTCGTAGCTGACGAGCAAGGTGAACAGCCAGCGCAGCAGCGTCAGCAGACGGCGCAGGAAGGGGATGAGGTATTCGCCCTCGATGACCTGCATGTTGCCGATCTTGAGGTTTTCCACCTTGCGCGTGGCCTGGCTGAGCAGGACGTTGCCCAGCCAGTTGTGGAGCCGTCCCAGCGTCCACAGGATCACGGCGAAAACCACCGTCGATATCGCCGTGACGCCCAGCGCCTTGAGCAGCGACTCCATGTTCCGCGACTCGCGCGTCTCGGCAATGATCTGTTCCAGGCGCTGCGCGGCCTTTTGAGCAACCGCTTCCGGCGTTTCCTGCAGGAGCGGGTCGGCGTCGCCGGCGGTGATGACGAAGGCCAGCCGGTCATTGAGGACGATCAATTGTCCCTCCGGATTGGCCTTGACCGTCACGCTCAGTTCGCCGCCCTGGCGCAGCATCTCCTCGATCACGGTTCGCGCCCGGTCCGCCCGCACCGTTGGCGTGGCGCCCAGGAAGTAGGAGCGAAACACCGTCAGCGTCCGGTTGAAGACGATCAGGCTGGCTTCCGGCGCGGGCGCCTGGGCCGCGGGCGACTTCGTTTCCGGCACCGGGGTTGCCCAGGCCGACCAGGAGAACACGATGGCCGTCAGGAACAGGCCGAACGCATGCAGGGCAGGTCGCATTTCATGTCTCCAAAAATCGTGCCGGGCTCGAACGGGGCGGTCCCCAAACGGGTGTAAGCATGCATTTTCGTGGTCGGCTTTGCAAATCGCTGACCGGAGAAAGCGCCGGATTCGCCTGCTTGGCGGGGCGTGAAGCGTATCGATAGCCGTCGCCGTGGCGATAGCAAGTGGTCCGGCGCCCCGTCAATCGTCAGTTTGAACGGTGGCTTGCATCAGCGACGCCGCATACAGGCGTTTCTCGCTGGCCGACAACAGCTTGATCCGGTATTCCGCCTTCGATGCCGATGAACGGTCCGGATGGACCTCGTAGCCGAGCAGCCGGCGCGGCGCGTGCGAGCGCGTGTAGCGGGCGCCGCTGCCGGCGCAGTGCGCGGCATAGCGGGCAGCGACATCGACCGCGATGCCGGTGTAGATGCTGCCGTCGACGCACTCGATCATGTACAGGAACCAGGGCTTGCTCATGGTTCGTTGGCGCGGGCCAGGGCTTGGCGGATGCGTTCAAGCGTCGCTTCGACCGGCGCGTGGCGCGCCACCTCCAGGCCGAGGTCGCGGGCAATGGCATTGACCTTGGCCGGATTGAGCGGCATCCCGCCGCGATCGACTGCCGCAATCAGTTGCCGGGCACGCCCGTAGTCCGAAAGCGGGGCCGGGCGACGGAAAAACAGTCCCCGAAGACGCGAGAAAAGGCCCGCAAGCCAGCGTGATCCCATACACTTGCTTCTGGATAAAACCCCAAGGATACATGGATGCAGCAGGCAATGACGACCAGACAGACGGAGCACGAGGCATCTTGAGCGACGTCACGATCAGTCGCAGCGATCTGGCGACCACCGAACTGCCCGTTTATCCGGGCATCACACTCGACCGGATCACGCTGGTCACCGATGCCGAACTTGCCGGGCGAGCCATGGCTGCCTTGCTGGCGGCGCCCGCCATCGGCTTCGACACCGAATCGAAGCCGACTTTCCGCAAGGGCGAAGTGTCGACCGGCCCGCATCTCGTGCAACTCGCCACCGACGAACGCGCCTACCTTTTTCCCGTGGCCTTCGCCGGCAACCACGACGCGCTGCGCCAGATCCTCTCTGCGCCGACCGTGCTCAAGGTCGGCTTTGGCCTGGGCAACGACCGCAGCGCCCTGCGGGCACGCCTCGGCATCGAACTCAACCACGTCCTCGACCTCGGCGAAGCGATGCGCGGGCCGGGGCATCGCGGCACCGTCGGGGCCAAGGTCGCGGTCGCCCATTATTTCGGCCAGAAACTGCACAAGTCCAAAAAGGTTGGTACCAGCAACTGGGCCAGCACGCGGCTTAGCGAGGGA
>Ga0316605_10000088_pt1 | contig 99649 bp, 85 predicted proteins | sample OWC_soil_day20_n_FD_207666 | JGI IMG/M metagenome (GOLD analysis project Ga0316605, IMG submission 207666) | Wetland soil microbial communities from Old Woman Creek delta, Ohio, United States - OWC_soil_day20_noCT | ecosystem: Environmental > Terrestrial > Soil > Wetlands | place: USA: Ohio...
AAGACGTAGAACGTGGTCAAGTCTTGGCTAAACCAGGTACAATCACACCGCACACAGGTTTCGAAGCAGAAATCTACGTGTTGGGTAAAGATGAAGGCGGTCGTCACACACCATTCTTCAACAACTATCGCCCACAATTCTATTTCCGTACTACGGACGTAACGGGTGCTGTGACTTTGCCAGCGGATAAAGAAATGGTGATGCCGGGTGACAACGTGTCTATCAGCGTTGAGTTGATTGCCCCAATCGCGATGGAAGAAGGCTTGCGCTTTGCGATTCGTGAAGGTGGTCGTACCGTTGGTGCGGGTGTGGTTGCGAAAATTACCAAGTAATGTTGTAACCTTTCAGGTCTAACCTGAAAGGGCTGGACGGGATTCTGCTTTTATGATAGAATCCCGCTTCTTTATTTGTAGTTTCATTCAGTTTTGGTTTGTAGGGGCGTAGCTCAATTGGTAGAGTGACGGTCTCCAAAACCGTAGGTTGGGGGTTCGAGACCCTCCGCCCCTGCCACATATCAAAACTGTTTTATTATTAAGAGAATGGGCTATGAGCCAAACTCAAATTATTGATGCCAATGCTTCTAAGTGGGGTGTTTGGGTTTCAATTCTGATTATCGTCGCTGCGTTTGTGGCGTATTTATTTCTCCCGTTGCAACCTGCGTATTTAAAATCGCTGTTATTGCTGGCGGGTTTTGTTGTGGCGGCTGTGGTGTATTTTGTGTCTCCTTCGGGCAAGGCGTTTGTTGCGTTCGCTAAAGATGCGCTGCGCGAAACCAAAAAAGTGGTTTGGCCGACCCGTAAAGAAGTTTTGCAAATGGCGGGCGTGGTGTTCTTGTTTGTATTTGTCATGGCTTTGTTCATTTTGGGTGTTGACAAAACAATTGAATGGGTGCTGTACGACTTGATTTTGCGTTGGAAAAAATAATGGAAAAACGTTGGTACTTCATACAGGCTCATTCGAGCATGGAAAAAAACGTCGAGCGCTCATTGCATGAGCGCATTGCGCGTTCTGGTATGGAAGATTTGTTTGGCCGTATTTTGGTGCCAACGGAAGAGGTCGTCGAAATGCGCAATGGCAAACGCGTGGTTGCCGAGCGTCGTTTGTACCCTGGTTATGTGTTGATTGAAATGGCGATGACCGATGAGTCTTGGCATTTGGTCAAAAGCACGCCGAAAGTCTCTGGTTTCGTGGGTGGTTCTGGCAACAAGCCGCGCGCATTGCCACCGCAAGACGTGGAAAAAGTATTGAATTTGATGAATGGCGAGCGTCCGCGTCCGAAGGTTGAGTTTGTGGTTGGGCAAGAATTGCGCGTGACCGAAGGGCCGTTTGCGGACTTCAACGCATTTGTCGAAGAAGTGAATTACGAGCGCAACAAATTGCGCGTGACCGTCACAATTTTTGGTCGCTCAACGCCTGTGGAATTGGGTTTTGATCAGGTTGAAAAAATCGTTTAGTTTAATAGTTTAATGGTTTTTGCAATCAATAAATAGTTTTAAGGTTAAGTGACTTTACCTGTGCAAACTTTGGTTTGCAAATAAATAAGTCGCAAGAGGAGCCAAAGTAGTCTGTGTTTAATCGTGTGCTTAAGTGCATCAGGCGAAATGGCGTTACCACTCAAAGGTAGAGAAAATGGCAAAGAAGATTGTCGGCTTTATTAAGCTGCAAATTCCTGCGGGTAAAGCAAACCCGTCACCTCCAGTCGGTCCAGCGTTGGGTCAACGCGGTCTGAACATCATGGAGTTCTGTAAAGCGTTTAACGCAGCAACTCAAAACATTGAACCGGGCTTGCCCGTACCTGTTGTGATTACCGCGTACGCGGATAAGAGCTTCACGTTCATCATGAAAACCGCGCCGGCAACGACCTTGCTGAAAAAAGCGGCTAAGTTGCAAAAAGGCTCGGCTCGTCCACATTCGGACAAAGTCGCGACGATTACGCGCGAGCAGGCAGAAGAAATTGCAAAAACCAAACAACCCGATTTAACAGCGGCGGATTTAGACGCGGCTGTGCGTACGATTGCAGGCTCTGCACGTAGCATGGGCATCATCGTGGAGGGTGTGTAACATGGCAAAATTATCAAAACGCGCTAAATTATTGGCAGCAAAAGTCGACGCAAACAAATTGTATGTGGCCGATGAAGCCTTGGCATTGGTTAAAGAATGTGCCAACGCAAAATTCGAAGAGTCTATTGACGTAGCGGTTCAACTCGGCGTGGATCCTAAAAAATCCGACCAAACCGTTCGTGGTTCTGTGGTATTGCCAGCAGGTACAGGCAAAACGGTTCGCGTCGCCGTGTTTGCGCAAGGCGAAAAAGCGGAAATCGCTAAAGCCGCAGGTGCTGAAGTGGTTGGTATGGAAGATTTGGCTGAGCAAGTTAAAGCGGGCAACATGGATTTTGACATCGTCATCGCGACCCCAGACGCCATGCGTGTGGTCGGTACTTTGGGTCAAATCTTGGGGCCACGTGGTTTGATGCCAAATCCGAAAGTCGGTACGGTGACCCCAGACGTTGAAACTGCGGTGAAAAACGCCAAAGCAGGTCAGGTGCAATTCCGTGTGGACAAAGGCGGTATCATTCACGCGACCTTGGGTCGTGCAACCTTTGAAGTTGATGCGTTGAAATCAAACTTGCAGGCTTTGGTTGCAGAATTGATTAAACTCAAACCCGCGTCATCTAAAGGTGTTTACATCCGTAAAGTTGCCTTGAGTTCGACCATGGGTGTGGGTGTGCGTGTCGATACAGGTACGGTTCAATAAAAACCGATGTTTGTCCACCAGAAACAGTTGTGGGCAAATAAAAGAGAGCTTTGGGTCGTTGTTGTTTGGTGAAAGTTGAACAACAGCGAGCTTTCAAAGACCGTTGGTGCATAGAGATTTTTCTGTGCTTAATTGAGTTGTCAGTCAAACTTAGCCAACGCAGAATAGCGGCCCCGAAAATGAATTGCCGTTGTTTGATTGATTTTATTGGTCGAGCAACACGACTCGTTGAGGAAGTCGTTGGGTGTTGGGTTTATGTGGATTGGGCGACCAAGAGCATATTCACGACAGTTCCTTTTAATGATGTAGGAGTTGATAAATGGCACTAAATCTTGATGGTAAAAAAGCCGTTGTCACGGAAGTTGCGCAGTTAATTGAAAACGCACAAACTGTGGCAGTTGCTGAATATCGTGGGATTAGCGTAACAGCTCTGACAGCATTGCGTAAAACTGCCCGTGAGCAAGACGTACAAGTTCGTGTGTTGAAAAACACATTGGCGCGTCGTGCCATCGCGGGTACTTCGTTCGAAGCATTGTCTGACAATTTGGTCGGTCCTTTGCTCTACAGTATCTCCAATGATGCTGTGGCTGCGGCAAAAGTCTTGAATGATTTTGCTAAAACCAATGATAAATTGGTTTTGAAAGCAGGCGTTTACAATGGTTCTTTGTTGGATGCGGCGGGCATTAAAGCCTTGGCAAGTATTCCTTCGCGCGAAGAATTGTTGTCGAAGTTGGCATACGTGATGAAAGCTCCAGTTTCCAGCATGGCGCGCGCTTTGGGCGCGGTTGCGGAACAAAAAGCGTCAGAAGCGGCTTAATAATAAACTCATTTATTTTTAAGCGTACGTTTGATTTCATATTTAAAAATTTTTGGATGGTTTCATCCGAGCAATATTGGAGTAATACAAAATGGCAATTACTAAAGACGATATCTTAGAAGCGGTCAGCGCGATGTCTGTAATGGATTTGAATGATTTGGTTAAAGCATTCGAAGAAAAATTTGGTGTATCAGCGGCAGCCGTAGCCGTGGCAGCAGGTCCAGCAGCAGCAGGCGGTGCAGCAGCAGAAGAGAAAACTGAATTCGACGTGATCTTGGCTGATGTGGGCGCGAACAAAGTATCTGTGATTAAAGCGGTTCGTGAAATCACTGGTTTGGGCTTGAAAGAAGCGAAAGACTTGGTTGATGGCGCACCTAAAGCAGTTAAAGAAGGTGCATCTAAAGCGGAAGCTGAAGACGCTAAGAAAAAATTGGAAGAAGCGGGCGCGAAAGCCGAACTCAAATAATCGAGTGCTTTTCCAAAGATGGGCTGATGCCGTGTTTTGCGGTGTCAGCCTTTTCCCGTCTTATGATGGGGTGTGTTTGTGGTGAAAATAAGTGCGTGTGCATGTGTGAATGTTGTTTGACTTGATTGAAGAATGTTAAGTTAAATGAATGATGTCTTTGGGTGAGTCGGTTGTTGTCCCAAGCGTTTATTTAATTTTGCTTTCTTTTCAAAGACAAGAATCCAAATTTGGTCGGGTATGTATCCAGTCCGACAAAGCGTAGGGTGTCTGTTGATGCGTTTTTCTATGTTTTGTGCTGAATATATATTGTCCGCCAGCGGTGAGTAGTGGCTCGCCACCAAATGCTACAAGATTGGTCTTTGCGTGTTGCGTGTGTTGATTTTCAGACGCAATATTTGTTTCAAATTGTTTTCTTGTTTGATTACCCATTCAACCCTCTCTTATGGAGTGCCCCATGGCAAAAGCTCAGGCTTACTCATTTACTGAGAAAAAGCGCATCCGCAAAAGTTTTGCGAAGCGCGAAGTTGTGCAGCAGGTTCCCTACTTGCTCGAAACTCAGTTGCATTCTTTTTATGAATTCCTGCAATCCGATGTGGATCCGATGCAACGTGCGAACTCGGGTTTGCAAGCCGCATTTACCTCGATTTTCCCGATTGTGTCGCACAATGAAATGGCGCGTTTGGAGTTTGTGAGTTATCAATTGGCGCCACCAGTGTTTGATGTGAAAGAATGTCAACAACGTGGCTTGACCTATTGCTCGGCATTGCGCGCGAAAGTGCGCTTGGTCTTGATGGACAAAGAAGCTTCAAAACCGACCATCAAAGAAGTCAAGGAACAAGAAGTTTATATGGGCGAAATGCCCCTGATGACCACCACAGGTTCGTTCGTGATTAACGGTACTGAGCGCGTGATTGTGTCGCAGTTGCACCGCTCACCGGGTGTATTCTTTGAGCACGATAAAGGCAAAACCCACAGTTCAGGTAAATTGCTGTTCTCAGCGCGCATCATTCCTTACCGTGGTTCATGGTTGGATTTTGAATTTGATCCAAAAGACGTGTTGTATTTCCGTGTGGATCGCCGTCGTAAGATGCCAGTGACGATTTTGCTCAAAGCCATCGGCATGACCCCTGAGCAAATTTTGGAAACCTTCTTCGAATTCACCGAAGTGACGTTTGCCAAAGAAGGTGGTTTTATTCCCGTGAATGTGGATCGCCTGCGCGGTGAAGTCGCGCGTTATGACATCGTCGACAAAGCGGGTAAAGTTCTCGTGGCGCGTGATAAGCGCATCACGGGCAAACACATCCGTGACATCGAAAAAGCAGGCTTGCAAGAAATGGCTGTGCCTGAGGATTATCTCTATGGTTTGGTTTTGGCGAAAAACATCATCGATACAGATACAGGCGAAGTGATTGCCAAAGCCAATGATGAGTTGACCGAAGAATTATTGGTGAAATTACGTGCGAACGACGTGCGCCGTGTGCAAGTGCTCTACACCAACGAGCTCGACCACGGCGCGTATATTTCCAGCGCATTGCGTTTGGACGAAACAGCCGATCAAAACGCTGCGCGCATCGCGATTTATCGCATGATGCGCCCCGGTGAGCCGCCAACCGATGATGCGGTCGAAGCTTTGTTCAACCGCTTGTTCTACTCCGAAGACGCGTATGATTTGTCGCGCGTGGGTCGTATGAAATTCAATCGCCGCTTGGGTCGCGACACCGATGAAGGTTCAATGGTTTTGGACAACCAAGACATCTTGGACGTGGTTAAAACCTTAGTTGACTTGCGCAATGGTATTGGCGAGGTCGATGACATTGACCACTTGGGCAATCGCCGTGTGCGTTGCGTCGGCGAATTGACCGAAAACCAATTCCGTTCAGGCTTGGCACGTGTGGAGCGTGCGGTCAAAGAGCGTTTGGCACAAGCCGAATCAGAAGGTCTGTTGCCCCATGATTTGATTAACTCAAAACCGATTTCATCGGCGATTAAAGAATTTTTCGGTTCATCGCAACTCTCGCAATTTATGGATCAAACCAATCCATTGTCAGAAATTACCCACAAACGCCGTATTTCGGCTTTGGGTCCTGGTGGTTTGACACGCGAGCGTGCGGGCTTTGAGGTGCGTGACGTACACCCAACGCATTATGGTCGTGTGTGTCCGATTGAAACGCCTGAGGGGCCAAACATTGGTTTGATTAACTCAATGGCGATTTACGCACGTTTGAATGAATACGGTTTTATCGAAACCCCGTATCGCCGTGTCGAGAATTTAAAAGTCACCAACCAAATTGATTATTTGTCAGCGATTGAAGAGGGCAAATACGTGGTCGCGCAGGCGAATGCCGACATGGATGCCAAAGGCAAACTCACGGGCGAGCTGGTCTCTGCGCGTGAAGCGGGCGAGTCGATGCTGGTTTCACCTGAACGCATTGATTACATGGACGTTGCGCCATCGCAAATTGTCTCGGTTGCGGCATCGCTGATTCCATTTTTGGAACACGATGATGCGAACCGCGCATTGATGGGCTCGAACATGCAACGTCAAGCCGTACCGTGTCTGCGCGCTGAAAAAGCCGTGGTCGGTACTGGGATTGAACGCACCGTTGCAGTTGACTCGGGCACTGCGGTTCAGGCTTTGCGTGGCGGCGTGGTTGATCATATTGAAGCGAACCGCATTGTGATTCGCGTCAACGATGACGAAACGGTTGCAGGTGAAGTCGGCGTGGATATTTACAACATGATTAAATACACGCGCTCGAACCAAAACACCAACATCAACCAACGCCCGATTGTGAAAAAAGGCGACATCGTTGCGCGCGGTGACGTGATTGCCGATGGTGCTTCGACCGATTTGGGCGAATTGGCCTTGGGTCAAAACATGATGGTTGCGTTCATGCCGTGGAATGGCTATAACTTCGAGGACTCGATTTTGATTTCTGAGAAAGTGGTCGCGGATGATCGTTACACCTCGATTCACATCGAAGAATTGTCTGTGGTCGCACGCGATACCAAACTCGGTGCGGAAGAAATCACCCGTGATATTTCGAATCTAGCAGAAATGCAATTGTCGCGTTTGGACGAATCAGGCATTATCCACATCGGTGCTGAGGTGAAATCAGGCGACGTTTTGGTCGGTAAAGTCACGCCAAAAGGCGAAACCCAACTCACACCAGAAGAAAAACTGCTGCGTGCGATTTTCGGCGAAAAAGCTTCAGATGTGAAAGACACTTCATTGCGCGTCCCAGGCGGTACGGTGGGTACGGTGATTGACGTGCAGGTGTTTACGCGTGAAGGCACACCGCGTGATGCGCGTGCGCAGTCGATTATCGATGAGGAATTGAGCCGTTATCGCCATGACCTCGAAGACCAAATGCGCATCGTGGCGCGTGATGCGTTTAGCCGTTTGCAAAAATCTTTGATTGGTAAAGTCGCCAATGGTGGCCCGAACAAATTGGCCAAAGGCACGAAAATCACTACCGAGTATTTGGAAGAATTTGCCGATCCGTACAAATGGTTTGACATTCGCATGGCGGATGAGTCCATCGCGGCGGATATGGAAGCGGTGCGTGAGTCGTTGGAGCAAAAACGCGCGCAGTTTAACAACGCATTTGAAGAGAAACGCAAAAAACTCACCCAAGGCGATGATTTGCAGGCAGGCGTGATTAAGATGGTCAAAGTGTATTTGGCTGTCAAACGTCGCCTACAACCTGGTGACAAAATGGCGGGTCGCCACGGTAACAAAGGTGTGGTCTCGCTCATCGTTCCCGTCGAAGATTTACCACACATGGCAGACGGTACGCCTGTGGACATCGTGTTGAACCCATTGGGTGTGCCATCGCGGATGAACGTCGGTCAGGTGCTCGAAGTGCATTTGGGCTGGGCGGCCAAAGGTTTGGGCTGGCGCATTGATGAAATGCTCAAGCAACAAGCGAAAATTGCAGAAGTACGTAAATTCATCGACGGCATCTACAACTCGTCGGGTCAAGCTGAAGACATCAAAGGCTTGTCTGATGACGATTTGATGGAATTGGCACGCAATCTGCGCAATGGTGTACCGTTTGCAACGCCGGTATTTGACGGCGCGGCAGAAGCGGAAATTCACAATATGTTGAATTTGGCTTTCCCTGATGACGACGAGAAAACGCAAAAATTGGGCTTTAACGAAAGCAAAACGCAGATGCAATTGTACGATGGCCGCACAGGCGATCCGTTTGAGCGCAAAGTCACTGTCGGCTATATGCACATCTTGAAACTGCACCATTTGGTCGATGACAAGATGCACGCGCGCTCGACTGGTCCATACTCATTGGTCACGCAGCAACCACTTGGTGGTAAAGCGCAGTTCGGTGGTCAGCGTTTCGGTGAGATGGAGGTTTGGGCACTTGAGGCGTATGGCGCGTCCTACATCTTGCAAGAGATGTTGACCGTCAAGTCCGATGACATCAATGGTCGTACGAAAATGTATGACAACATTGTCAAAGGCGATCACGAGATTGATGCGGGTATGCCAGAGTCGTTTAACGTATTGGTCAAAGAAATCCGTTCACTGGGTGTGGACATGGATTTAGACAATAACTAATAAGGAGCTTGAACTATGAACAATCCAATGCTCAATCTATTTAAGCAAATTCAAGCGAATGACAACTTTGACGTGATTAAAGTTGGCTTGGCTTCGCCTGAGAAAATTCGCTCGTGGTCGCACGGTGAAGTGAAAAAGCCTGAAACCATCAACTACCGCACGTTCAAACCTGAGCGCGATGGGCTGTTTTGTGCCAAAATTTTCGGACCTGTTAAGGATTACGAATGTTTGTGTGGCAAATACAAACGCCTCAAACACCGTGGCGTGACCTGCGAGCGTTGTGGCGTGGAAGTCACTTTGACCAAAGTGCGTCGCGAACGCATGGGTCATATTGACCTCGCCTCACCTGTATCACATATTTGGTTTCTGAAATCGCTGCCATCTCGTTTGGGCATGGTTTTGGACATGACTTTGCGTGACATTGAACGTGTGTTGTACTTTGAAGCATTCGTGGTGATTGAGCCAGGGATGACGCCGCTCAAACGTTGCCAAATCATGACCGAAGACGACTACTACGCCAAGTCCGAAGAGTACGGCGATGAGTTCCGTGCTTTGATGGGCGCGGAAGGTATTCGCGAGTTGTTGCAAAAATTGGACGTCGTAGGCGAAGTGGAACGATTGCGCGAAGAACTCAAAACCACCAATTCAGAAGCGAAAATTAAAAAATTCGCCAAACGTTTGAAAGTTTTGGAAGCCTTCACTCGCTCAGGCATCAAGCCTGAATGGATGGTGATGGAAGTCTTGCCTGTGTTGCCACCTGATTTGCGCCCGCTCGTGCCATTGGACGGCGGTCGTTTTGCGACTTCGGACTTGAATGATTTGTATCGCCGCGTGATCAACCGCAACAACCGTTTGAAACGTTTGCTCGAATTGCGCGCACCCGAAATCATCACCCGCAACGAAAAACGCATGTTGCAAGAAGCGGTGGATAGTTTGCTTGACAACGGTCGCCGTGGTAAAGCGATGGCGGGTGCGAACAAACGCGCGCTCAAATCACTCGCCGATATGATTAAAGGCAAAGGCGGTCGTTTCCGTCAAAACTTGTTGGGTAAGCGTGTCGATTACTCAGGTCGTTCGGTGATTGTGGTTGGTCCGCAACTCAAATTACACCAATGCGGTTTGCCAAAACTCATGGCTTTGGAATTGTTCAAACCCTTTATTTACAACAAACTCGAAGCGCAAGGTTTGGCGAACACCATCAAGTCGGCCAAACGCATGGTGGAAATGCAAGAGCCTGTGGTTTGGGATATTTTGGAAGACGTGATTCGCGAGCATCCCGTGATGCTCAACCGCGCGCCGACTTTGCACCGTTTGGGGATTCAAGCGTTTGAGCCTGTGCTGATTGAAGGTAAAGCGATTCAATTACACCCGTTGGTTTGTGCGGCGTTCAACGCCGACTTTGACGGTGACCAAATGGCGGTTCACGTGCCTTTGAGTTTAGAAGCACAAACCGAAGCACGTACCTTGATGATGGCATCGAACAACGTTTTGTTCCCAGCGTCGGGCGAGCCTTCTGTTGTGCCATCGCAAGATATTGTCTTGGGTCTGTATTACGCCACCCGCGCGAAAACCAATGCCAAAGGCGAAGGCATGATGTTTGCCAACGTCAACGAAGTGCAGCGTGCGTACGCGGCAGGCGAAGTTGGTTTGACCACGCGCATCACTTGCCGTATTGCCGAGTTTGACAAAGTGGATGCGGCTGAAGGCACAGATGAGCCCACATTCGTCAAACGCATGAAACGTTACGAAACCACTGTGGGCCGTGCATTTTTATCAGAAATTTTGCCACAAGGCTTGTCGTTCGAAATCATGAACAAAGCATTGAAGAAAAAAGAAATTTCTAAGTTGATTACCACTGTGTTCCGTAAATGTGGTTTGCGCGAAACCGTTTTGTTTGCCGATCGTTTGAAATCCAACGGTTTTGCTTTGGCAACCCGCGCAGGGATTTCAATTGCGATTGATGACATGTTGATTCCAAAAGTCAAAGAAAGTTTGATTGAAGCGGCCTCCAAAGAAGTCAAAGAAATCGAGCAACAATACTCATCGGGCTTGGTGACTGCGGGCGAACGCTACAACAAAGTGATTGATATTTGGGGTCGCACTTCGGATCAAGTCGGTAAAGCGATGATGGATCAACTCTCGACCGATCCCGTCAAAGACCGTCATGGCAACGACACCCGTGAAGAGTCTTTCAACGCGATTTACATGATGGCGGACTCAGGTGCGCGTGGTTCGGCAACGCAGATTCGTCAGTTGGCGGGGATGCGTGGTTTGATGGCCAAGCCAGATGGTTCGATTATTGAAACGCCGATTACCGCGAACTTCCGCGAGGGTCTGAACGTATTGCAATACTTTAACTCGACCCACGGGGCGCGTAAAGGTTTGGCTGATACGGCACTGAAAACCGCGAACTCGGGTTACTTGACCCGCCGTTTGGTGGATGTGACGCAAGACTTGGTGGTGGTTGAGGACGATTGTGGCACGAGCAACGGCGTACACATGAAGGCCTTGGTTGAAGGCGGTGAAGTGATTGAGGCTTTGCGTGACCGCATTTTCGGTCGTGTCGCAGCGGCAGACATCATTAACCCAGAAACCCAAGAAACCGTGTTTGAAGCGGGTACTTTGCTCGAAGAAGACCAAGTGGAGCGCATCGAAAAACTCGGTATTGACGAAGTGAAAGTACGCACGCCATTGACTTGTGACACACGCTATGGCTTGTGTGGCAAGTGTTATGGTCGTGACTTGGGTCGCGGTGGTTTGATTAACAAAGGTGAAGCGGTTGGCGTGATTGCGGCGCAATCGATTGGTGAACCAGGGACTCAGTTGACCATGCGTACCTTCCACATCGGTGGTGCGGCTCAGCGTGCAACCGTGCAGTCATCAGTTGAAGCGAAATCAAATGGTATCGTGGGCTTTACCAGCACCATGCGTTATGTGACCAACAATGCTGGCGAGCAAATCGTGATTTCTCGTTCGGGTGAATTGGTGATCAGTGATGAGCATGGTCGTGAACGTGAACGTCATAAATTGCCATACGGTGCGACCTTGCTACAAAAAGATGGTGACACCATCAAAGCAGGTACATTGCTCGCAAACTGGGATCCATTGACTCGTCCGATTATCACCGAGTATGCGGGTCAAGTGAAGTTTGAAAATGTCGAAGAAGGTGTGACGGTTGCCAAGCAAGTCGATGAGGTCACAGGCTTGTCCACCCTTGTTGCGATTGATCCGAAACGCCGTGGTTCAACCACTGCTAAAGTTATGCGTCCGCAAGTGAAATTGCTCAATGAAGCAGGTGAAGAAGTGGTGATACCGGGTACAGAACACGCGGTAACCATTGGCTTCCCAGTGGGCGCGCTGATTACTGTGCGTGATGGTCAAGCGGTCGGTCGTGGTGAAGTGCTGGCGCGTATTCCAATGGAATCGCAAAAAACCCGTGATATTACCGGTGGTTTGCCACGCGTTGCCGAGTTGTTTGAAGCGCGTTCGCCTAAAGATGCAGGGATGCTGGCGGAAGTCACAGGCACGGTGTCATTTGGTAAAGAAACCCGTGGTAAACAGCGTTTGGTGATTACCGATTTGGATGGTGTGCAACACGAAACTTTGATTGGTAAAGAAAAACACTTGACTGTGCATGAAGGTCAAGTGGTCAATAAAGGTGAGGTCATCATTGACGGCCCAGCTGATCCGCAAGACATCTTGCGCTTGCTCGGTACAGAAGCGTTGGCGACCTACATTGTGGATGAGGTTCAGGATGTGTATCGCTTGCAAGGTGTGAAAATCAATGATAAACACATTGAGGTCATCGTGCGTCAGATGTTGCGTCGTGTACAAATCACCGATGCGGGCGATACCAAATTCATCCCAGGTGAACAGGTGGAACGCTCGGATATGTTGATTGAAAACGAACGCATGGTGGCATTGGATCGCTTGCCAGCGAAATACAACAACGTATTGCTCGGTATCACCAAAGCCTCGTTGTCAACCGACTCGTTCATCTCAGCAGCATCGTTCCAAGAGACCACACGTGTCTTGACCGAGGCGGCGATTATGGGCAAGCGCGACGAATTGCGCGGCTTGAAAGAAAACGTCATCGTCGGTCGCTTGATTCCAGCAGGTACGGGCTTGGCATTCCACCGCGCCCGTGCGAACAAAAAAATCCACGAGCAGCAACGTGCTGAGGCAGAAATTTTCTCTGCCCCCGAAGTTGAAGTCATGGATTTTACGTTGGATGATACCGCAACAGAAGTGGTACAAGACGCAACACCTGAGCAAGAATAATCCGCTTGAGTGTCGTAACGAAAAAGGCAAATCGTAAGGTTTGCCTTTTTTATAAATAAAATCATACAAAACCAAACAAGCACCTAAAAATCAGTGAAATACGTGGTGATAACGACCCAACATCACTATAATTTCGCTATTTGCTTAGAATGATTCAAATGACAAACACAGCACAAAACCCAACGCAACCCGCCATGCAGCCAAGCGTGTCAGCAGCAAAGCCAACTCCCAGCGCGTCATCACCCGCAAAAGGTGAGCGGCGGGTGCAAATTTTGCAAATGTTGGCGCAGATGTTGGAGCATCCCGAAGGTGAAAAAATCACCACGGCAGGATTGGCAAAACGCTTGGAGGTCTCAGAAGCCGCGCTGTATCGGCATTTCGCGAGTAAGGCACAGATGTTTGAGGGTTTGATTGAGTTTATTGAAACCAGCCTGCTGGGTTTACTGGCGCAAATCAATCAATCTGATGCCAGCGCGGTGCAAAAAATTCAAAAGTCTTTGCACATACTGCTCGCGTTTGCGCAGAAAAACCCAGGGATGGCGCGGGTCTTGATTGGCGATGCATTGCTACATGAAAATGCGCGCCTGCAACTGCGCGTGACCCAACTGATTGATCGTGTGCAAGCCTCGCTCAAACAAGGTTTTCGGGATGCGGCGATGGAAACGGGTTGGCAACCTGCGGTGGAAGTCGGTGTGTACAGCGAGTTTTGGATGAGTTGGGTCATCGGACGTTGGCATGCGTATGTGCGCAGCGGTTTTAAGGTTACGCCGACTGCGCATTTGGAAGCGACCTGGGCGGCGATGAACGCTTTTTAATCATATTGGAATATTGATGAGTCAGAATTTGACCAGTGCAGCATCCGTAGCCGTACCCGTGATTGCGATTGATGGCCCGACCGCATCGGGCAAAGGCGCGGTCGCGCAAGCGGTCGCGCAACGTTTGGGCTTTCATTATTTGGACAGCGGTGCTTTGTATCGCTTGGTGGCTTGGCAGGCGATTCGTGCAGGTTGGACGAGTGACACGGTACTGGATGTGGCGCATGAGCAACAGTTGGCGCAATGGGCGAGCACTTTAAACGTCCATTTTGAAGGCGAATCCATCGTGCTAGATGGCGAGGAGGTCGGTCAAGCAATCCGTGCCGAAGAAGTGGGTAATATGGCCTCTAAAATCGCGACCGTAGGCACCTTGCGCGAGGCTTTACTCCAACGGCAACGTGATTTTGCGCAGCCTGCGGGCTTGGTGGCGGATGGGCGCGATATGGCGAGCGTGGTATTTCCAAATGCCACCGTGAAGATATTTTTGACTGCGGACGCCCAAATTCGTGCCGAAAGACGCTATAAACAATTGATTGACAAGGGTTTTTCTGCTACCATAACAGACCTTGATAAAATCGTTGCGGATTTGCATGCGCGTGACGAACGGGATAGAAACCGTGCGTTCGCACCGCTCAAACCCGTTGCCGATGCGTTTGTTTTGGACACCTCACACATGAGTTTAGAGGCGGCCATTCAAACCGTTATCGACCAATTTTATCAAGTTGTGTCGTAAAAAACCAATGGGTTTTATGTAGGGTCGGATGGTGCGTTGCGCTGTCCGTTTTATTAACTCCAGCGTCTTGGGTCAAAAGTTGGGCATGTCGCGCAACGCTCAAGTTCTCTGTGTAACTTTAAGTGAAATTATCAATGACATCTGTTGCCAACAACGAAAGCTTTGCAGCTTTATTCGAAGAATCATTAGCGCGTCAAGAAATGCGCTCAGGTGAAGTCATCACCGCAGAAATCATGCGCATCGACCACAATTTTGTGGTGGTCAACGCAGGTTTGAAATCAGAAGCATTTATCCCGGTAGAAGAATTTTTGAACGATCAAGGCGTACTCGAAGCCGAAGTGGGTGCATTCGTATCCGTCGCGATTGATTCACTCGAAAACGGTTTTGGCGACACTGTGTTGTCACGCGACCGTGCGAAACGTTTGTCTGCTTGGTTGGATTTGGAAAAAGCCTTGGAATCTGGCGAATTGGTTACAGGTACTGTAACGGGTAAAGTCAAAGGTGGTTTGACGGTCATGGCGAACAGCATTCGTGCGTTCTTGCCGGGCTCTTTGTTGGATTTGCGTCCAATCAAAGACATGTCGCCATTTGAAGGCAAAACCATGGAATTTAAGGTCATTAAATTAGACCGCAAACGCAATAACGTCGTATTGAGCCGCCGCGCAGTCCTCGAAGTGACTATGGGCGAAGAACGTGCGAAATTGGCAGAAACCTTGAAAGAAGGCGAAATCGTTAAAGGGATTGTTAAAAACATCACCGATTACGGCGCGTTTGTTGACTTGGGTGGTATTGATGGTCTGTTGCACATCACTGACTTGGCATGGCGTCGTGTGCGTCACCCATCAGAAGTATTGACGGTTGGCCAAGAAGTTGAAGCGAAAATCTTGAAATTTGATCAAGACAAACACCGCGTGTCTTTGGGCATCAAACAATTGGGCGATGATCCTTGGTCTGGTTTGGCCAATCGCTACCCACAAAACACCCGTTTGTTCGGTAAAGTCACCAATATCACCGATTACGGTTCATTCGTAGAAATCGAGCAAGGCATTGAAGGTTTGGTACACGTCTCTGAAATGGACTGGACGAACAAAAATGTCGATCCGAAGAAACTCGTGACTTTGGGCGATGAAGTGGAAGTGATGATTCTCGAAATCGACGAATCGAAACGCCGTATTTCTTTGGGCATGAAACAATGTAAAGCCAATCCTTGGGATGATTTTGAAGCAAACTTCAAAAAAGGCGATAAAGTTAAAGGCGCAATCCGCTCAATCACTGATTTCGGTGTATTCGTCGGTATGGATGGCGGTATTGATGGTTTGGTACACATGTCAGATTTGTCTTGGCACGAAGCCCCAGAAGCGGCTTTGCGCAACTACAAAAAAGGTCAAGAAGTTGAAGCTGTTATTCTGTCGATTGACGTGGACAAAGAGCGTATTTCTTTGGGCATCAAACAACTCGAAGGCGATCCATTCATGAACTTCACCACCCTCAATGACAAAGGCTCATTGGTTAAAGGCGTGGTTAAATCGGTTGAGCCCAAAGGCGTGGTGGTGACTTTGGGTGATGATGTTGAAGGCTATTTGCGCGCATCAGAAATCTCGAATGACCGCGTTGAAGATGCAGGTACTCACTTCAAAGAAGGCGACGCAGTGGAAGCCGTGATTGTATCGGTCGATCGTAAAAACCGTTCTATCCAGTTGTCGATTAAGTCTAAAGACCAAGCTGAAACTCAAGCAGCGTTGAAAAACATTGCTGAAGATTCAGGTGCTGCAGCCTCAGGCACAACCAATTTGGGTGCTTTGTTGAAAGCCAAATTGGAACAACAATAATCAAATGATCGGACTACTCGCAATCTTGCGGGTAGTCCTTTTTTGATTGGATGTGCGCAAAGTCATGTGTTGACTGTGCTTCGTGTTTGAATGTTTACTTGAAAATACCCATGACCAAATCTGAATTGATTAATAATCTCGCAGCGCGTTTCCCGCAATTGGTTGCACGCGATGCTGAAATGGCCGCCAGCGCGATACTCACCGCGATTTCCCACACCTTAACGGTGGGGCAACGTGTGGAGATTCGTGGCTTTGGTAGTTTCACGGTAAACCAACGACCAGAGCGCATTGGACGCAATCCTAAAACGGGCGATCAAGTGACCGTGCCTTCTAAAAAGGTGCCGCACTTTAAAGCCGGTAAAGACATGCGTGAACGCGTGGATCAGCAGAAGTAATTTTTTTGCGCCGTTGCACATACAGGCAGTACAAAAACCAGCGCAATGCTGGTTTTTTTATGTGTGCAAGATGGGTGAAAACACAGGCAATCCTGCGCATAAATGGCTACAATGGCCGAATTAAAACACAACAGAGGTCAATATGAAAATCATCACTTGGACAGTGCGCATTATTGTGCTATTAATTTTGGTCTGGTTGGCATTGCAAAACAATCAAATCGTGGTGTTTAGTTTGATGGATGGTCTGCAATTTAGTTTGCCACTCATCGTGTTGCTGTTTGCTTTTTTTGCTTTGGGCGTGTTGTTGGGGGTATTGATTCTTCTGCCCAAACACTGGAGTTTAAAGTGGGAAGCGCGCAAATTGCGTAAAGAAAATGAGCAAAACAAACTTGCTTTGGCGCAACAGGAAAGACAGTTGGGAAGTGCTTCCAGTCAGCCAATCCAAGCGGCTGAGCCCATGACCGATTTGCCTCCATTCACCATGTAAAGAGTTGCTGATATGGAATTTGAAATCGAGTGGTTACTGGTTTTGCCCCTGTTTTTTGCGCTCGGTTGGTTGGCGGCGCAGTGGGACAGTCGCAAGCGTGCGCAAGAATCCAAAAAACTGCCCAAATCCTATTTTCAAGGGCTCAATCATTTGTTGGATCAAGAGCCCGACAAGGCGATTGAAGCACTGATTGACGTGACGCGTGTGGACACGGGGACGGTTGATTTGTATTTCGCGCTCGGACATCTGTTCACGCAGCGCGGTGAAGTTGAGCGTGGCATTCGTGTCTACCAAAATTTGATAGACCGCCCCGATTTGTCAGAAACCCCACGTTTGAGTGCAACTTTTAAATTGGGCTCTGCGTTTTTAAGCGGCGGTTTATTTGATCGCGCCGAGCAGTGTTTTATTCAACTGATCGGCACGTCGCGCGAGTTTGAAGCGCGCCAACAGCTCGCCCATATTTATCAATCACAGCAAGAATGGCAACAAGCGATTGGCATGGTGCAAGCCTTGAAAGAAACTGCGCAAAAAAACAACCCAAATTATTCCAACCACTCAAGCAGTTCAGACAAGCAAAACACACAGGCGTTGGCACTCAGTTTGTCGATGGCGCATTTTCATTGTGAGTTGGCAATTGAAGCCATGCACCGTAAAGATTGGTCCGTGGCACAAAATGAAATTCAAGCCGCGTTGACTGAGCGTCCGCAATCCATCCGCGCCCAATCTTTACAAGGTCAATGGTATGCGGCACAGGAGCGTCACAACGAAGCCTTGGCTGCGTGGCAAAATTTGGCGCAGGCGCAGCCGGAGGCGATTCCCTTATTGGTCAACGATATGATGAAATCCTTTGTTGCGCTCAACCGCAGTGCCGATGGGGTTGAATATTTGTATCAGCAGGCTTTGGATACAGGCTCGATTGATGTGCTCGATGCGTGGCAATTGGCACAAAATCAATACGCCGACAGCACGCAATCTTTGGCGCGTTTAGATGCTTTGTTCACGCGTCACCCGTCGCTCAATGCTTTGAACCAGTTGCTCAATGCACGCATTAAGGAAGAAGAAGTCGGTAGTGAGGACGAGCGATCCAAAGCGGCATTGATACGCGGTTTGATACAAAAACAGGTGAAGCAACTCTCACGTTATCGCTGTACCCATTGTGGCTTTGAAGCGGCGCATTATTATTGGCAATGCCCTGCGTGTACGCGTTGGGAGACTTATCCGCCGAAACGTTTGGAAGAGATTGAAAACATCAAACGCACACGCGATAACCCAAACAACTACTGATATGTCTCAAAAATCCATCCCACCCACATGGCTCAAGCCCGATGGCTCGGTGTTGTCTTGTGTGGAAAAAATTAAAGTACTCAACGAAAATATCGACGAATTGCGCGAATTGGCACAAGACGCGATCGATGATGCGGTGTTGATGGGCGGTACGCAAGCGCAAATCAAACAGGTATTGTTGGACATGCTCAAAGGCATCCATAGTCAGTACCCTGAACAAAAATAAGGTAAATTAAGACCATGGAACACGTTCAACCGTCACCCAGTACGTTTAATCCGCGTGAACTCACCATGTCGGTTTTAATGACCCCCGATAGGGCGAATTTTTCGGGTAATGTGCATGGTGGTGAATTACTTAAACTATTGGATCAAGTGGCTTACTCATGTGCCAGTCGTTATGCGGGCTGTTACGTGGTGACGCTTTCTGTGGATCAAGTATTGTTTAAAGAACCCATCAAAGTCGGTGAAATGGTGACCTTCTTGGCATCGGTCAATTATGTTGGACGCACTTCAATGGAAGTCGGCATTAAGGTCGTAGCAGAAGACATTCAAAACCGCAGTGTGCGCCACACCAATAGTTGCTACTTCACTATGGTCGCGATGGCAGATGGTGTGCCGCAAGTCGTTCCAGAACTGACCATCGAAAATGATGAACAAGCCAAACGCCAGCGTGAGGGACTCATACGCAAACAAATGCGTGCTCAGGTCGTCAAACAAACCTGTGAATAAAAAATGCGACACCACGTGTCGCATTTTTTGGAGCAAGCCCAACGATTATTTCGCGCCAGCCAAAATCCAGTCAACCATGATATCCACTTTTTCTGGAGTGACAGCAGGGTTGGCTTTGTTGGGTGTCATTGCCACGGGACCCCAAACACCAGAGCCACCTTCCATGATTTTTTTAGCCAAATAAGTTTTGGCATCTTTTTGCGTTGCATATTTTTTAGCCACATCTTGGTAAGCAGGGCCGACCAATTTAGCATCGGTTTTGTGGCAAGCCGCACAACCCAAAGAAGTCATCAGGGCTTTTGGATCCATTGAGGTAGCAGCGGCAGCTGGGGCTGCTGGAGCAGGTGCTGCGGCTGGTGCAGGAGCCGCAGTAGGAGCGGGTGCAGCAGTTGGTGCAGGAGCAGGCGCATCGCCGCCACAAGCAGTTAACAGTGAAACACCCGCAACGGTCAAACCCATTGCGAGTAAACGGAAAGAAGCAGAGGTACGCATAAAATCTCCTTGTTTAACAGCAAAAAAATAAATTCATTCGAATCAAAACTCCGCCACGCATTTTATATCCCAGCGTATTGGTCGGACATTTCAATTCTATCACTATTTACTGAAACTTCGCACAATAAATATGGTGAAATGATGCAAACTTGCATCAGTCTTTTGATTTAAAGCCGCGCATTCAGACCCAAATCATTCAGCGCGGGCAAACACTGTAAAATCGGTTAAAATAACACGTTAATATTGACACAGAACGCCAGTCTTGTGTCGCAAGAAAGTCACTTATGAATGCACCACTTGAACCGAACTTGTTGAGCAATTTGCAAAACGCAATGCCTCAAACACCCGCGCGACTGCGCGAAATTCCGTACAACTACACCTCATTTTCTGACCGTGAAATCATCATCCGCCTCCTCGGTGATGAGGCTTGGCATCTGTTGTCTGAGTTGCGCGCAGAACGACGTACGGGGCGTTCGGCACGGATGTTGTACGAAATTTTGGGCGATATTTGGGTGGTCAATCGCAATCCATATTTGCAGGATGATTTACTTGAGAATCCCAAGCGTCGTGCGGCTTTGGTTGAAGCTTTGAAACACCGCTTGCATGAAATCGAAAAACGTCGTGTGGCGGACTTATCGGTCAATACCGATATTGAGAGCAATCAACGCGCCGAAAAAGTACAAACGTTAATGCGCAAGGCACACGATGCCGTGGCACATTTTGCTCAGCAATTCGATGAAATGGCGCGATTGCGCACCGCAGTACGTACGAAGTTCGGCAAACACACCGCCAAGGGCAATATCAAGTTTGACGGGCTCTCGCGCGTCTCGCATGTCACCGATGCAACCGACTGGCGCGTGGAGTATCCGTTTGTGGTGCTCACGCCCGACACCGAAGCCGAGATGGCGGGCTTGGTCAAAGCGGCGATTGAATTGGGCTTGACCATCGTGCCGCGCGGTGGTGGTACGGGTTATACGGGCGGTGCAGTGCCATTAGATGCGCGCTCGGTGGTCATCAATACCGAAAAATTGATACAAATGAATGCCATCGAAAAATGGCGCGGCAAACTGATGACCAACGAGGTCGATACCATTGTCACGGGCGCGGGTGTGGTGACGCGTCGTGTCGCTGAGGCGGCTGAGCGCGCGGGTTTGGTGTTTGCGGTAGATCCAACCAGTGCCGATGCGTCCTGCATCGGCGGCAACGTGGCGATGAATGCGGGTGGCAAAAAAGCGGTTCTGTGGGGCACGGCACTGGACAATTTAGCCAGTTGGACGATGGTCGATGTCAACGGCAATTGGTTGGAAGTTACACGCATAGACCACAATATGGGCAAAATTCACGATGTGGATGTCGCCATTTTTGAATTGGTGCGCTTCTCGCCCGACCGTCAAAAAGAAATTGGGCGTGAAACTTTAACCATCGCTGGCGCAACGTTCCGCAAAGTCGGCTTGGGCAAAGATGTTACTGATAAATTTTTATCGGGTCTACCCGGCGTACAAAAAGAAGGCACGGACGGGCTGATTACCAGCGCGCGCTGGGTGTTGCACCGCATGCCCAAATTCACGCGCACCGTGTGTTTGGAATTTTTTGGGCAGGCGCGCGAATCGATTCCGAGCATTGTCGAGATTACCAATTACCTTAAACAAACTGAGAAAACCAGCGGCACACGCTTGGCAGGTTTGGAGCATTTGGACGAGCGGTATTTGCGCGCGGTGGGTTATGAAACCAAATCACGCCGTGGTGAATTGCCGAAAATGGCCTTGTTTGGCGACATTGTCGGTGACGATGAAAATGCGGTGGCGCAAGCGGCCTCCGAAGTCGTGCGCATGGCGAACACACGCACGGGCGAGGGCTTTGTTGCGGTCAGTAGCGAGGCGCGCAAAAAATTCTGGCTCGATCGTGCACGCACGGCGGCGATTTCGCGCCACACCAATGCATTTAAGGTCAACGAGGACGTGGTGATCCCGCTGCCGCGCATGGGCGAGTACACCGATGCGATTGAGCGCATCAATATTGAATTGTCCACCAAAAACAAATTCAAAATTTTGGCGAGTTTGGATGCTTATCTCGCAGGGGATTTACCCATTGTCAAGAACGAAGAGATTGGCAATAGCGATTTGTCAAAGGCAGAAATCATTGGTAACCGTGTGGACGATGCGCGCACGGTGATTGCCAAAGTCAAAGCGCGTTGGCAGTATTGGATGGCGTATATTGACGCGCCCTTGGCAGATATTTTTGACACCGTGGCAACGATGGTTGATGCCAATACGCGTGAGTTGTTGCAAGCCCGCTTGAAGACACATCCTGATGTGAGGTTGTTTGATGTGATTCAAGACCGCACGATACGATTTTCGTACAAACGCGAAGTGCGCCCAGAGTTACGACGGATCTTCACGGGGCTCTCGTTCAGTAAAATTCTGGACGAATTGCACGCGGTGCATCAAAAAGTTCTGCGCTCGCGCGTGTTTGTTGCGTTGCACATGCACGCGGGTGACGGCAATGTGCACACCAATATTCCCGTGAACTCGGATGATTACGACATGCTGCACGAAGCAAACGAAGCGGTTGCGCGCATCATGCAGATTGCGCGTGATTTGGACGGCGTGATTTCGGGTGAGCATGGCATTGGGATTACCAAGTTGGAGTTTTTGACCGATGCGGAACTTGCGCCATTTCGCGCGTACAAAAATAAAATCGACCCGAACGGCAACTTCAATCGTGGCAAACTCATGACAGGCGGCGATTTGCGCAATGCCTACACACCATCGTTTGGTTTGATGGGCGTGGAATCTTTGATTATGCAGCAGTCCGACATCGGTGCGATTGCCGCGTCGGTTAAGGATTGTTTGCGCTGTGGTAAATGTAAACCTGTGTGCAGCACCCATGTGCCTGTGGCGAATTTATTGTATTCGCCGCGCAATAAAATCCTCGCGACCTCCTTGCTCATCGAGGCGTTTTTATACGAGGAGCAAACGCGCCGTGGGATTTCGATTGCGCACTGGAGCGAATTTGAAGACGTTGCCGACCATTGCACGGTCTGCCATCGTTGTGAAAAGCCCTGTCCTGTTGATATTGACTTTGGTGATGTGACCATCGCCATGCGCAATTTGTTGCGCAAGATGGATAAAAAAACCCCGAATGTCGGCACGAAATTGGCGATGACCTATTTGAACATGCGCGACCCATCGAGCATTCGGATGTACAAAAAAATCGTACTCGAATGGGGCGGTAAAGCGCAAAACTGGGCGCATAACATCGCAAAAACCATGCGCATCACCCGCGCGCAAACCAGCGCGCCTGCGCCCTCGATTGGGCGTGCGCCGATGCGCGAGCAAGTGATTCATTTCATCAATAAACCCATGCCAGGTAATTTACCGAAAAAAACCGCACGCGCTTTGCTGGATGTCGAAGATTCAAAGTACGTGCCGATTATTCGCAATCCAGCGACCACCACGTCGGATACCGAAGCGGTGTTTTATTTCCCTGGTTGTGGCTCGGAGCGATTGTTCTCGCAAGTTGGTTTGGCCACGCAGGCCATGCTCTACCATGCGGGGGTGCAAACCGTATTGCCACCGGGTTATTTGTGCTGCGGCTATCCGCAAGCCGCGACGGGCAATGATGACAAGGCCGATCAAATCACCACCGACAACCGCGTGTTGTTCCATCGCATGGCGAACACTTTGAACTACCTTGACATCAGCACGGTGATTGTCTCGTGTGGCACGTGTATGGATCAGTTGCAAAAATATCAATTTGAGAAAATTTTCCCGAATGCACGCTTGCTCGACATTCATGAGTATTTATTGGAAAAAGGCATTAAATTGGACGGTGCGCAAGGTGTGCGCTATATGTACCACGACCCTTGCCACAGCCCGATGAAAACCCACAACCCAATTAGAGTGGTGAATGAATTGATGGCGACGGATGTCGCGCTCAATGACCGCTGCTGTGGCGAAGCAGGCTCATTCGCCGTCAGTCGTCCTGATATTGCCACGCAAGTGCGTTTCCGCAAAGAACAGGAAATGCGTGCAGGTGCAGACGCGATTCGCGCGGATGGCTTCACAGGCGAAGTCAAGGTGTTGACCTCATGCCCCGCGTGTTTGCAAGGTTTACACCGTTATCGCAACGACATTGAGGCTGAGCCTGATTACATCGTGGTGGAAATGGCAAAACATCTTTTGGGCGAGAACTGGATGGCCGACTATGTCCACACTGCGAACAACGGCGGTATTGAGCGGGTTTTGGTGTGATTGAGTTCGGTTCATACCTACACGCTTTGTGCTATTTTTCGGCTTACAATGAGCGCATTAATACTCAACCATAGCGTCGTCATCCCATGCGTTTTTCTTTACAGAAAAAATTCTTCTTAGCGTTTTTTTCCATCGGGGTCATCTTGGTGCTGCTCACTGCGGGCGTGATGCACCATGAAGTGCGCGAAGGTTTCGATGAGTATGTGACCAACGCCAAACTCAAGCGCTTGAGCAGGGTGGAATCGGTCTTGGTGCACATGTATAACCAAGACGGTAGTTTGGAGGTGTTGCGTAAATCAGGTGCGTGGACAGACTTGCTCACCTCGATTGAAGCGGTGCGCCGTGAACAATTCGCCGCGCGCGGATTGGATGCGCCCCCCCCCAATCGTAATCCAGAAGCAGTTGCGCGCGAGGATAAAGCGATTGCCTCATCGGTCAGCATCATGTTGCAAAATCGAGCGGTGGACGTGGAAAAATCTGCGAACCCCATTCCAATTTATGCACGGGGTGTGGCATTATTGGATGCGCGCGGGATGTTTTTGGCGGGCGAAACAGTCGACGCGCAAAATGCGCGGTTTGAGCCCATACGCAACGAACAAAAACAAATCATTGCGTATTGGTTGGTCAGCCGTGATGGTTTGGCGTATGACAATTTAGCCCGCACATTCATGGATGAGCAGTTTAAAGTGTCGCTATTGATGCTGGCAATTGCGGCGGCATTATCCGCCCTCATTGCTTGGAGTTTGTCCATGCATTTTCGCCGACCGATTGCGGATTTGCAGACAGGTTTTCGTGCGGTTGCGGCAGGGCATTTGAGCACACGATTGGATGCTGGGCAAGGCAATGAGATTGGTGACATTGCCACGCATTTTAACCGCATGACCGCACAGTTAGAGGCTCAAGAATCGGCGCGTCGTCAATGGGTCGCAGACACCTCGCACGAATTGCGTACACCATTGACAGTGCTGAGAATGCGTACCGAAGCGATGCGCGATGGCATTGTGCCCAACACGGATGAAGAGTGGCAGCGCAGCATCAAGTGCATTGAGGATTTAACGGTGTTGGTCAATGATTTACAACTCATGGCGCATGCGACTTCGGGACAGTGGGATTTACATCTCGAACCCATTGAGGTCAACCAATGGTTGACTGGTGTGGTTGATAGTCATAAACCTGCATTTGAACAGGCGAATTTAACGTTGAGTTTTTTACCAATGACGCAGCCCGTGGTGATTCATGGTGACGAGCAACGCTTGCAACAAGTGATGCGCAATATTTTGGTCAACTCTTTGCGTTACACCGATGCGCCCGGGCGGGTGGTGGTGAGTGTGACCAAAGGCGCAGCAAGTATTAAAATTTGTGTCAAAGACAGCGCCCCAAGTGTACCCGTTGCGTCATTGCCGCATTTGTTTGAACGGTTTTATCGGGTGGATGGCTCGCGCAATCGTGCCACAGGTGGTTCAGGTCTGGGCTTGGCAATCAGTCAAGGGATTGTTGCCGCGCATCAAGGCAGTATAAGCGCAGAACACTCAGATTTGGGCGGTTTGCAAGTGAGTATTGAGTTACCATTGCCGTTAGCAGCCACTGAGGTAAAAACGGCGAAAAAGTTAAAAAAAGCAACCACACCCACAGCATAAATATCTGTGTGTGTGAGATTTAAAACATAAACAAGGAGTAGACAGATGGAAGATTTTGAACGCAAAAGCCAAATATTATTGGTCGAAGACGAAGCCATGATTGCACAAGTGCAGCAGGCGTATTTACAAAACGCAGGTTATTTGGTGCATTGGCATGACAAAGGTGATGCGGTGATTGAAGCGGTGAAAATTCAGAAACCCGATTTAATTTTGCTCGACATTATGGTGCCTGATAAAAAAGGTCGTGATGGCGTGGCACTGTGTCAGGAAATTCGTGAGTTTTCGGATGTGCCGATTATGATGATTACCGCCAAGGTTGAGGAGGTTGATCGTTTGATTGGCTTTGAAAATGGCGCGGATGATTATTTGTGCAAACCCTTTAGCCCCAAAGAAATGGTGGCGCGCGTGAAAGCACTGTTGCGCCGTCGGGTGAGCGGTGCGACGGGCCAATCTGCGTTTGTGTTTGATGCGGCGGCGCAAGTGATTCGCTACGGTGAGCAAAAGTTGGACTTAACGCCAACCGAGTTGCGTTTGTTCAATACCCTGTTGGCGCAGCCTGAACGGGTATTTTCGCGCGATCAATTGATTGCGCAGGCATATCACGATAATTTGGATGTGTTTGACCGCGCTGTGGATAGTCACATCAAAAATTTGCGTAAAAAAATTGCTGCAGTCTTGCCTGATGTGGATGTTGTGCAGTCGGTGTATGGTATGGGCTACCGTTATTCTCCCCCAGAAGAAAACACACCATCGGTTACGCCTGCATGACGTGTTGTTAAAATATAATTGCAACAAACCCCGATGAAAAATCGGGGTTTGTTGTCTGTAATGACGAATACTTAATTAATTGGTCTGAGCGGGTGCGTTCATTCTTGGGTGGCTTTTATCCCAAGTTTTTTTCATATTTTTGGGCTGAGCGACTAAGCTACCGCCGCGCTGAGTGCAGGTTGCATCCGTGGTTTTCGAAGTGTCTCTAAAGTCAGGTATTTGAACCGCGTCGCCCGATGCTTTGCCAACGCATGCTTGTTTGGCAATGTTCATGTGCTCAAGCATTTGTTCGGGCATGGCATGTAGTTCACCTTTTGGCGACATCATGCACACCGCAGGAATGGCTTTTCCTTCAGGCGTGCTGAGGTTCACTTGAGTGCCCTCGGTTTTGCCTTGACAGGCAGTGACAGCCGCTTGGCGCATTGCGTCAAAATGACCATGACCTCGTTGTCCGCGTGGATCGCCATCGCGTCCGCCCATTGAACCACAGGCTACTAAGCTCGCACTGGCGGCGATGAGTGATGCAATCAATACTATGCGTTTCATATCAACTCCTTAAAAAAATAATCAATCCCGAATACACTTAGCCTCACACGTTGCCATCATGCTTGTGATTGCGTGTGTGGGGGTATAATAGATCGCCAACATTAAGTAAATGTGTGGGTTGTGTAAAGTTTTGTAAAGCCCACACCATTCATCAGAGGACAATCCTATGCTGCAACTGAGTTACCCCATCATTGTGAACACGCTACACGTCAGCAGTTTGACTGCTGAACAACTGTGGACAGGTTTGTTATTGCGGGTGATGGAGCCTGTGCGTTTTACTGTGGGTTTGGATGGCGCAGATGTATTGCAAATTGATGACGAGACCTTTCAACGGGTTTTATACTTTGGTGAACACGAGATTTACGATGAGGTTAAATTGGTGCATGCACACAGCGTACAGTTCACCACGGTGGCGAATGAGCGTGCGCCGCAGGGACGACTGCGTTATGAAATTCAAAACCATGCTGAGCAGGGATTGGTGTTGTTGTGTGAATACCAAACCGAATTTCCAGAGCCCGACAGTGACGAGGCGCGACAATTGTTGGAAATGGTGAAAAACGCTTATCGCATGGCAGATGAAGAGATGCTGCGTATCATTCGAGAAGAATCACTTTTGGCGCGGCATTGATAGCCATATTCAACAAAAAGGCCATCAAGTTTGATGGCCTTGTGCTTGGGTCAATGCGTTTTACCCACACGCACCCACATGCCCACAATTGGTACAAAACTCACAACCGTCTTTTTTAATCACGGTGTGGCTGGCGCACTCAGGACAGAGTTTGCCTGCAATCGGTGCGATTTTCGCAGGGGTCTCTTCGATGAATAAATCCCCTTGTTCAGGCATCATCACCCCCATGTTTTCAACTGGATAGCCCTCGTCGGTGAGGATGCCGAGCATGGCGTAGCGGTGGATTGCCAAACGTGCCAAATACGCGACCGTCGAAGGCCAACTTTGTGATTTTTCACTGTTGGGCAGGCGCGCAAAAAAATCACCTTGCGCTTCGGCATAGTTGAGCAATTTGCGCAGTTTCATGCCGATCCAAGCGGGGTCAATCACGCGCATGTCGTGCGAGAGCATTTTGCACAGACCGTCCAACTCGCGTGGATACGTGCCTGCCAGCCACATTGAATACGGGCGGCGTGCACCGTTGGGCAATATCAATTCTTTGATAAACAGTACAAAATCATCCCCCGTTTGTGGATTGATGACATCTACCGACCAACTGATGGTGCCGTCAGGCCCTGATTTGGGCTCTTTGCGTGCGAACATCGCATCCAACACGGGTGTCGGTTCTGGCACTTCAGGTGTTGGAATATCACCAATGCGGTGGCGCAATACTTTCGCCAAAATCGCGCCCGCACTGCTGGCGGTGGCAACGGTTTCGTTGTCCAATTCGACGGTGTAGTGTTGCTCGCCCAAGGTTTTTGCCAAAGATTCGAGTTTCATTGCCAACCATGCGGTGTCTTGGCAACGCATGTCCATTGACAGGGTTTTTGCCACCGCACCCAATCCACGCGGATGATTGCCATTGACCCAACATTCAAACGGATGGGCTTCGTCTTGCAGGTGACCGACGAAGACCGCGAAGTCGTCTTGAGCGTGCTCAACCATATACGTCCATGAGGGATTGCCGCCCTTCATTTTTGGACGGCTTGGGTATCTCAGACTTGCCAATGCGGGCGTGGGCGCACTTTTCAGGCTGATGCGCCGTTCGGTATCGTTCTCAGATGTGCCCGATAAATCCTGTGGGGTTTCTTTGGACGGCTCAACCGAGAGCACAGAGCCCAAAACTGAATTGGGACGATAAGTGGTGATGCCTTTTAAGCCTGCTTTCCACGCCGCCATATAGAGGTTTTCAAAATCAGCAAATGGGTAATCCACGGGCACGTTGACGGTTTTTGAAATCGCGGTATCGACAAAAGGCCCTACCGCAGTACACATCAGCATGTGGTCGTTCGCACTCATCTCCAACGCCGATACGAAGTAATCAGGCAGGTTGCTCACATCATGCCCCATCATGCGATAGACGCGGTAGGCGTGGTCTTCAACCAAGTATTCTTTGTGCGAGCCATCGGTCATGCGTTTTTTGCGTGTGTAAAACCAGCTAAATGGCGGCTCAATGCCGTTGGAAGCATTGTCCGCAAACGCCAATGAAATCGTGCCTGTGGGCGCAATCGACAACAGGTGTGAATTGCGAATACCGTGAATGCGGATGCGCGCTTTGATGGCTTCGGGTAAACGGCTGGCGCAGTGTGGTTCTGCCAAATATTTATCTGCATCGAACAACGGAAACGCGCCTTTTTCAATCGCCAAATCCACCGAAGCATTGTATGCGGCATCGCGCATGGCTTCGGTGATTTTGCTCGCCATCGCGCGACCCTCAACTGAGTTGTATTTGAGTTTCATCATGATGAGCGCGTCGCCTAAACCTGTGAAACCCAAGCCAACGCGGCGTTTGTTTTGCGCTTCTTTTTGCTGCGCTTCGAGTGGCCAAACGGTTAAATCCAATACATTGTCGAGCATGCGAATCGACAGCGCGGTCACTTGTGCAAAGGCGTCAAAGTCAAAGGTCGGCGCATTACCAAATGGGTCACCGACGAATTTGCATAAATTAATCGAGCCCAAATCGCAACAGCCGTAGTCGGGCAAAGGCTGCTCGCCACATGGGTTGGTTGATTCGATGACTTCGCAATACGATAGGTTGTTGTCGCTGTTGATTTTACTCATGAACAACACACCGGGTTCGGCGTGGTCATAAGTCGATTCCATAATTTGTCGCCACAAATCGCGCGCACGGATTTTGCGATAGACCCATTTGCCATCGCCGCGTTGGTAGTAGCCTTGGAATGCAGACGCATCGGGCTCTTTGGCATGTGCCAATTCCCAGTCGGCATCGGCGGTGACTGCCTGCATGAATTCATCGGACACACCCACCGAGATATTGAAATTGCGCAAGTCGCCGTGGTCTTTGGCACGAATGAAGTCCTCGATGTCAGGGTGGTCACAATCGAGCACACCCATTTGTGCGCCGCGGCGCGCACCAGCGGACTCAACCGTTTCGCACGAGCGGTCAAACACACGCATATACGATACAGGGCCTGAGGCCAATGAATTCGTGCCTTTGACGCGCGCGCCTTTCGGGCGAATTTTTGAGAAATTGTAACCAACACCGCCGCCGCGACGCATGGTTTCCGCCGCTTGCAACAATGCGAAGTAAATCCCCGGTTTGCCATCGTCACCGACTTCAGAGACCGAATCGCCAACAGGTTGCACAAAACAGTTAATCAAAGTCGCTTGCAAATCTGTGCCCGCGGCCGAATTGATGCGCCCACCGGGGATAAAGCCGCCGTCCAAAGCCTTGTAAAAATCTTCAGCGAGTTTGGCGCGCAAGTCCTCTGACTCGCAATTGGCAAGCGCAGTGGCGACACGTTGGCGTACTTGTTCCACCGTGGTTTCATCGCCCTTGGCGTATTTTTCAATCAACACCTCACGGCTGATGTCCTGCTCAATGGGTTGAGTCAATTGGGCGATGTTGTCGAAATTCACGGCGAAACTCCTTGCTAATAGGTGGGTACTGAAATGATTGTGTGGATAGTTTGTTTTTTAGAATCGATAATGCGATAGACGCTATCATACCCAAAAAAAAACATTCACGCTGTGCAAACATACAGAAATATCAAGAATTGCTTGTATTAAAAATCCTTTTAAAACAGATGGTTACACTATATATGGCTGTATGCGGTGGTTATTAAGCGGCTATTTTTATGTGACTTGGCGCATTTAATTCATCGGTTTAATGATTTGAAAGTAAGGCGAAATATCAAAATCGCGCGGGGTATATAGGCTGTGCTTACGAATGCGTTGCCATTCTTGGTAATTGCGCGCGTAAGTGTCTTTTTGTTCGGCTTTGATGAGGGGCAAAATCGGGTAGTGCACAGATAAAAATGCTTCGGCAATCAAGGTCGAACAAATCGCCCGTGTTGGGTCGCCACTGCCAAAAGCAATCAAACGCCGTCGCCAAGATTCAGGCACGGGTGGTTTAGGCATCAAATAACGTACCAAATCGGAGACTTTTTGCAAATCATATTGATGCCCCAATTTGGCAAGAATGATGTTGATGACTTGGTTTTTTTCATCTTCAGTCAAACCCACAGGTCGGCAAATGCGCGTCGGTATCAAACTGTATTTATCCAGTGTGAGTAAGCGCACACCTTCAAGAATATCGGCTTCAACCAAGCAAGGTTCATCGGGCGCGCAACCAGCGGGGTCTTTGATGCACAACGCCGAATGCGACCAATTCGATTGGGTCAGATATTGAATCGCCAAACTAAAGCGGGTATTGCCTTCAACCAACAGCACATCGCCCTTGCGCAAGGTGGCGCGCAAAGCCTCGGGTTGACACAGCGCAATCGAGGGCGTGCCCAATCGCTGTTTGGAAAGGTAGTGTGCCAGATGTTGTCCCAACCATTTTTTGAGTGAATGCAGGGGCATGGTGGTTCCTTTTTATTACAGTGTGCAGATGGTGGGGTTTTTAGTCGAAAGCAATAAATCGGGCATCTGCACAACTGTGATACAACGTTTAGCTGTACAGTTTTAGCCATGTTCATTCATTTAGATAACATTGGCAAAAAGCCATTTACCCCTCATCAAAGCAAAACTTGCTCAATCGTGCACATGGTAAACGATTTTTTGTTTTGTGGTGGGTATTACCATTCGCACACACATATATATATGGCATAGAACTTAAACTGTACAGTTCATCTAATTTCCATTTCATTATCGCTGTTGACTATGTAGAAAACTCACTATATACTCAAAAATCGAACGAACGTTCGTGTCAGTTAGTGACCATATATACCAATAAAAGGAGACAAAAATGGGAATGTTTGATTATCGGAATTACACCAGTAGTGAGTCAGCGGAATTGCTTGCAACTGCTTATCGTTTGGCAACTTATACAAATACTGCAGGCTTTTTAGGTTTACCTGTTGAGCAAGTGCTTCCATGGGTTGCGGATATAGCTTTAAATACTGGGTTTTATCCGAATACAGCTCAAGTCGGAATACCAGTAGGTTGGCGCGAACTCAATCCAAATGAGTTGGGGCTGCCTGATAGTGCCGTTGATTTTTCTGGTCACTACACCATTACTAGCCCTCTGACTGGTATTTTGCCCACTGGACTTCAAGCTAAAGTTTTTGGCGAATACGATGCACAAGGTCATTTGACACGCGTCTCTGTATCGTTCACTGGAACAAACTCGATTGCAGACTTGCCCGACTACTTCCAACTAAATACTGGTGAAATGGTTCCTTATCTAGAACCGTTGCTCACTGCAGTCAAAAATTTTGTAACAGAACAAAATTTAACAGCAGAAGATGTCATCATCACTGGTTACAGTTTAGGTGGTGCAATGACCAATTTAGCCGCTCAAAATAGACGGACTCTTGTCGATGGCTTTTTTGAAAATGCAAATTTTGTCGGTGTAGAAGCACCCTTGATCTACGATGACCCATCCATCCTAAATTTTGGCTACGAAAACGATGTGGTGTATCGTGTTATTGGTGATGAAACATCCGTATTAGGTGCGATTCAAGCGGCCGACCCAGGCTTGGTCAACCCAGATTCAATGTACGGTTCAACCGTAGACAATATAGTTTTATTTGATGATATGTACGCATCGCCTCTATGGCCGATGCCTTTGTTCTCTCTCGTTAACATCCCTGCTGGCTGGTACGCTCACGTTGATGGCGTATTTACCGATGCTTATCAACGCATCATTGACAACCCATTCTACGACTATATGGAACGAGACAGCACCACTATCGTGGCCAATCTGACCTCAGTGACACGCGGAACCACATGGGTGCAAGACAAAGCGACGGTTACCTCGGATCACTATAGCACACCAGCTTTTCTCATCGGTTCAAAATTTGATGATTTATTGCAAGGCGGTCAAAGCAGTGACTACATCTATGGCGATTCGGGCAATGACAGCATCCGAACTGGCGCGGGCGCAGATCGTGTTGATGGCGGCACAGGCACAGACACGTTGCGTTTGGACGGCAAAGCCAGTGATTGGAATGCCTATCGTTTATCCGATGGTACTGTCTTTTTTGATGCCAAAAACGGCTCTGACCTGAAACAAGCTGAACATATCGAAAAATTAGCCTTTGAGAGTGATGCGCTCAGCATACTCAATCCATACGAGATTGGTGCGCAAAATATTATTGATAAACGTTTTTGGTTATTCGGAAGTAATATTGCTTACCAAGCAGACACCGAAGGCACCAATGGCAATGACACTTTATCTGCCAAAGCGGTCTTTGCCAAAGATGGCGACGACACGCTCACCGCTGTTGGCACGGGTAGCTTGCTGCACGCAGGAGAAGGCAACGACATCCTCAAAGGCGGCTTGGGCAATGATCAAATGTACGGTGCCGAAGGCAATGATCGACTGCTTGCTTCTAAGGGAAATGACTCTTTGTTTGGCGGCGTGGGCGATGATATTTTTATGTTTAACATCTTACAAGGGAAAAGCGTCATCATGGACTTTAATCTTGAAATCGGAGATAACGATTCTTTGGTTATTTCAAAAAACATCTTTGCCGATACCAACGCTCTTAGTGCTGCTACGCATCAGGTCGGTACGGATGTGGTGATTAACCAAGGCATATACAGCATCGCTTTGCACGACACTTTGGTCAATGACGTATTACACCACACTTTTCTTGTATAAAACATGGTGTCTTGACTTGAAGCAAAAGCATCAAGCAGAGCGAATGGACAATCATTCACTCTGCTTGTTTTCATACCCAATAAAATTTGTTAGAAATCACAACACAGCAACAATGGATGATGGGTTATTCTGTGTTTCCTTAAGTGTGTCACCTACGGGTCTCTGTGGCAGGACAGATCGTTTTTGAATCCATATATTCCTCACAATGTGAGGACAAAATGAGTTAAGTTTTCATCCTTTCAATTTTGCCAATAAGATATCATTGACCTGTGCAGGATTGGCTTTGCCTTTCGAGGCGCGCATGACTTGTCCGACCAAAAAGCCAAAACTTTTTTCTTTGCCTGCGCGGTATTCTTCGACCACGGCGGCGTTGGCATTCATCACCTCATTGACGATGGCTTCAATCGCGCCCGAATCAGACACCTGTTTCAAACCACGGGTTTCAATGATGGCATCAATTTGCGCGTCATTTTTGTCTGCGTGCTCGCCTGCCCATACCGCGCCAAACACCTCTTTGGCGAGTTTGTTCGACAGGGTGTTGTCCTGAATTTTTGCCAAGAGTTGTGCCAAACGTGTCGCTGATACAGGGCAGTTCGTCAACTCCAACCCCTCTTTATTCAAGGTCGCGGCAATGTCACTCATCATCCAATTGGCGACCATTTTGGCATCGGATTGACTCATCGCGCCGACCGCAGTTTCAAAGTATTCAGCGTGCGCTTTGCTCACAGAAACCTGCTCGGCATCGTACGTCGATAGACCATATTGTTCAACGAAACGGCTTTGTAATTGAGCAGGTAGTTCGGGCATGGTCGCTTGTACCTGTGCTTTCCATTCGTCTGAAATGACCAAAGGTGCAAGGTCTGGGTCGGGAAAATAGCGGTAATCGTGCGCATCTTCTTTGGTGCGCATCACACGGGTTTGCCCAGAATTTGGGTCAAACAATACAGTGGCTTGTTGCACCGCGCCGCCGTCTTCGATGATGCGAATTTGTTCGTTAATCTCGTAGTTAATCGCATCTTCGAGGAATTTAAACGAGTTGAGGTTTTTCACTTCACGGCGTGTGCCGAGTTCGGTCTGACCGACGCGACGCACAGAAACGTTGGCATCACAGCGGAATGAGCCTTCTTGCATATTGCCATCACAGACACCCAGCCACACAACCAGCGCGTGCAGGGTTTTGGCATACGCCACCGCCTCGGCCGCGCTGTACATCACCGGCTCAGTGACAATTTCGAGCAGCGGTGTACCCGCACGGTTTAAGTCAATCCCGGATTCGTTGTCAAACAGTTCATGCACGGATTTGCCTGCGTCTTCTTCGAGGTGGGCGCGGGTTAGTTGCACGGTTTTGCGGTAGGCTTTATCGCCTTCGCCGACATTAAACGACAGCGTGCCGCCGATGACCACGGGCAATTCAAACTGGCTGATTTGATAGCCTTTGGGTAGGTCGGGGTAAAAATAATTTTTGCGTGCAAACACGCTCACGGGTGCGACTTGTGCATCAATTGCTAAACCAAACATAATCGCTTTTTCGACTGCGGTTTTGTTGAGCACAGGCAAAACCCCAGGCAATGCCAAATCCACAGGGCAGGATTGTGTGTTGGGCTCTGCGCCATACGCAGTGGGCGCGCCCGAAAAAATTTTAGAAACAGTGGATAACTGTGCGTGGGTTTCTAACCCGATGACAACTTCCCAACTCATGGTTCATCCTTCATTCGATTTTTCTGTTTAATTAACGATTTACTTTGCTGCAACCACCCGTATGCGGGTCGAGCAAAATCGGCAACACATGGTCGTTGACCGCACACACTTTGGCGCAATTGTTGGTGCTCACAGTGACAAAGCGTGCATCTTGCCAAACATAGATGTGGCATTTTTTGTTCTTGCGTGATTGCAAATCGGCTTGCGGTTGCGTGGCGACTTGGGTGAAATCCTTGAGTTGGAAGTGACACTTTCCTTGGCGTGGATTGCTCAGCCAATCCAAACTGTGCACCACATTTTGGTTCACTGATACTGCGATTTTATCGTAGTAGTCGTCTTCCTCGCGTTGCTCGCACGCGGCATTGATGGTCACAGGTTTATTGTAGCCGCCGTTACCGCCACCTTCTGGCTTGAGTGACGAACAAGCATACAAGCCAAATACCACGAGGCTCAAAAGCGCAATGCGCAGTGTTTGGTTTAATCGTTGTTTCATTGTGCCACCGTTGGTCGGCGTGTGTGCCAATCGCTGGCGTTTTGATACGCATGGGCGATTTGCAACAAACGCGCTTCATCAAAATAATGACCAATGATTTGCAGACCGATGGGCAATCCCGTGCTCGAAAAACCGCAGGGCACGCTCATACCGGGTAAACCCGCCAAATTCAATGACAGCGTGTAAACATCCTCTAAATACATCTGTACGGGGTCGTCGGATTTCTCGCCCATGCGCCACGCGGTGGTCGGTGCGACAGGCCCCATAATCACATCGCACTGCGCCAATGCGTCCTGATAATCCTGCGCAATCATGCGGCGCAGACGTTGCGCTTGCAAATAATACGCATCGTAGTAGCCATGCGAGAGCACATACGTGCCAATCATGATGCGTTTTTTCACTTCCCAGCCGAAGCCCTCCGAGCGTGATTTGCGGTACATGTCCTCCAAGTCGGTGTATTGCTCGGCACGATAACCATAACGCACCCCGTCAAAGCGCGACAAATTACTCGAAGCCTCGGCAGGCGCAATCACATAATAAGTCGGGATGGACAACTCGGTTTTCGGTAAATGCACATCCACGAGGGTCGCGCCGAGTTGCTCGAATTGTTGGATTGCAGCCAAAGTGGTTTGCTTGACCTCGGCATCCAAGCCCGCACCATAAAACTCGCTCGGAATGCCGATGCGCAGACCTTTAAGTGGTTGCGACTCGCTTGCTTCATTTGAGAATTTTTGTCCCAACAGTCGCGTAAAATCTTCGCTATCACGCGCCATTGAGGTTGAATCGCGTTCATCGAAGCCGTGCATCGCATTGAGTAAAATTGCGCAGTCCTCTGCGGTTCTCGCCATTGGTCCCGCTTGGTCGAGCGAAGACGCATAAGCAATCATGCCATAGCGCGACACGCGCCCATAGGTCGGTTTGATGCCCGTGATGCCCGTGAACGAAGCGGGTTGGCGAATCGATCCGCCTGTGTCCGTGCCCGTTGCGCCAACGGTCAAACCCGCCGCCACCGCACACGCCGAGCCGCCCGATGAGCCACCCGAGACACGCGTGGTATCCCACGGGTTTTTGACTGCACCGTAGTGCGAATGCTCGTTCGATGAGCCCATGGCAAATTCATCCATATTCAGTTTACCCAAAGTCACTGCGCCAGCGTTTTTTAGACGCGCAACCACAGTGGCATCAAATGGACTGATGTATTGCGCCAAAATTTTCGAGCCTGCCGTGGTGGCAAAATCGGTGGTGACGAACAAATCTTTGTGCGCAATCGGGATGCCTGTGAGCGCGCCCGATTGATTGTGCGCCATTGCCTCGTCTGCGGCGCGTGCTTGCACCAACGTGACCTCAGGGTCACGGCGGATAAACGCGTTTAAATCAGCGTGCGCGGTGGCACGGTCTAAAAAATGTTGTGCCAGTTCGACTGCGGATACTTTTTTGTTGTCTAATTGTTCACGCAGTTGGCGGATGGATAAGTTGTGTAGCATTCAAAAATCCTTGATGGTCGTGCGATATGGACGGGTGTTTGAGCGAGGTGCGTGCTTGGATAGGGTTTATTCAATGACTTTGGGCACTAAAAAATAACCCTGATCGGCTTGCGGCGCATTTGCCATGTTTTTATCACGATTGTTGGACTCGCTCACCGCATCGGTGCGCAGGCGCTGTTGCACGGATTCAATCATCGCGATTGGGTGCATCAAAGGCTCAATGCCCGTGGTATCGACCGCACTCATTTGGTCGATTAGACCAAACACAGTGTTCAGTTGGGTCAAGGTTTGCGCTTGTTCGTCATCGCTCAGTGTCAGTTGTGATAAACGCGCTATTTTTTGCACATCGGTAAGGGATAAAGACATGGAATGCTCAGCCTCAATATAATAGAGTAACAGCCGTAATTGTACCGTATTCTTAGTTGATTTTGCCGAGCGATTGGGTGGAATGTATTAGTCAATCAACATAACACCGTCTTGGTCATCAGGTAGTGCGAGAATTTCGTAGGCGATGGCGTGCGTGTGCAAGTGATCGTAAAAGTTTGTCATCTTATCCCTAAATTTAATCACGTCATCAATCACGATGAGTGCGTCAGGGCTGGCGAGTTTGCGTGCACGGATAAAGAAATCAAGTGTGTGGACTTTTTGCGCATCAATCAAGATGAAGTCAAAATCACCCGTGAGCGTGGGTAAGATTTGCAAGGCATTGCCAAAATGCAGTTTAATATGGGCTTGGCAATGTTTGAAATGGTGTTGCGCTTCCAAATATGAGGGTCGGGAAATGTCCATCGTGGTGATGCGCGCACCCCATGCGCGCGCGACTTGCCACAGTCGCAAGGTCGAGTAACCATTGGCGCAACCGATTTCTAAAATGTTTTTGGGTTGGCGTTGGTGAAGTAGGCTGTGTAAATAGGTGACGTTTTGCGGGCTGATGTTGGGGATGTGGCGCAGGCGACCGAGCGCGTACAGTTGGTCTAAATAATCATTCAGTGCGGTGTCATCAATGGGTGCAGCGAGTGTCGGCAAACGAGCCATGACCTCATCCAAGGTTAAATCCAATTTTTCGCAAGACAATTCAGTGGAAAGCATGTTGGTGGATGAAATGAATTAAATTAAAGGGTTTGCCAGCGTTGTGCCAAATCCATGTGGATGCCGTGTTGGTCAAGCACGCGGTTGATGGTTTGATTGACGATGTCATCAATGCTGGTGGGTTTGTGGTAGAGCGCAGGCACGGGCGGAAAAATCACCCCACCTGCTTGCGTCACTGCAAGCATATTGTTTAGATGAATGCTTGAGAGCGGTGTCTCGCGCACCATCAGCGTGAGGTGACGGCGTTCTTTGAGCATGACATCGGCTGAGCGACTGATAAGGTTGTCAGAAAAGCCGTGGGCAATGCTTGCCAGCGTTTTCATCGAACACGGTGCGACAATCATGCCGTCACACAAAAACGAACCACTGGCAATCGATGCGCCGATGTTGTTGCACGCATGATTGACATCGGCTAAAGCGCGGATGGCCTCTTTGTTTATGTCCAACTCATGCGCGATGGTCAGCCAGCCCGCATCCGAGACGATGAGGTGGGTTTCGATGTTCGGCAGGGTTTTGAGCACTTCAAGTAGGCGCACACCGTAAATCGCGCCCGTTGCACCCGTGATGGCGATGATGAGTTTTTGTTTCATGGTGTTGCCTTTTTGAGGTTGCTTCGGTACAGCAACACCGCGCCACCGATAATTAAGACACAACCTACGAATACATTCCATTCTAAGCGTTCGTGTAAAAACACGGCACCCCATAAAATCCCAAACAGCGGAATAAAAAACGTCACACTGCTTGCCATAATTGCGCCGAGCTCATCCAATAAATGGTAAAACAATAAAAACGCCCAACCCGAACACAGCACCCCCAGTGCCAGCCCACTCCACAGCGCAGGTGTGCTGATGTGCGTGGGAATGCCCTGCACCAAACCGATGGGGAGTAAGACCAATGCGCCAAATGCCTGCGATAGGGTGGCCAAGGCTTGGGGATTGAGCCCCGAGGTGTATTTTTTGAGATAGGTCACATTCAGTCCGTAGCAAGCGGTCGCCACCAAGCACGCGCCCACACCCATGAAAAACACATGCGTCATGGACACATCGGCGCTTGGGCGTGCGACAAAAATCACACCCATAACCCCAAGCAATAAAGCCAACATGCGCAAAGGTGTAATCTTATCACCAAGCATCATCGCGCCAAAGAGCGTTGCCCACAGTGGCACGGATGAATTGAGCACCGCCGAGTAGCCTGCGGGGAGGATTTTACCTGCCACGCCAAACATCGCGAACGGAATGGCGCAGTTTAAAATACCTGCCACCAAATAATGCCGCCATTGGTGCATGTGCAAAGGGATTTTGCGTAGCCAAACAAATACCAACAATGCCAAAGCACCGATGGTCAACCGTGACTGCGCAGTCCACACGCCGCCGACTTCGGGCGCGAGGATGCGCATGAACAAAAACGATGCCCCCCAAATGGCCGCGAGTAGGGTGAAGCGAAACAAGGCGGAAAAATTCATTACCCGATGGCTTGGCTGACAAGGGTTTGCAATTCGCCCGATTCAAATAGTTCATTCATGATGTCCGAGCCGCCGATGAATTCGCCTTTGATGTACAGTTGTGGGATGGTGGGCCATTGCGAAAAGTCTTTGATGCCTTGGCGAATCGCATCGTCTTCTAAAACATTGACCGTGGCGACTTGAGTGGCACCGCAGGCTTTGAGCAAGGCAATCGCTTTGCCCGAAAAACCGCACTGCGGGAACTGCGCCGTGCCTTTCATAAACAGGACAATCGGGTGGTCGCTGATGGTTTTTTGAATAAAATCGTGAGTTGCTGTGCTCATGGTTGCCTCGTGGTTGGTTGAGTTTTGAGCATTATACGTGAAAGCACTTTGCGCTGTACAAGAGCCGCATCGCAGGATTTTAAAAAGCAAGTATTGCGTGCTATCATGTGCCAATACAGATGCTTAAATAAAATTCACAGCAATTGATGGTAATCCAAATCAAATAAAACGAGGTTGACATGTTGGGCACAAGGATGGATGCAGCCGTTTTGGCACAAACCGATTGGGATTTGGTGGTCATCGGCGGTGGCATTACGGGCGCGGGGGTGTTGCTCGAAGCCATGCGGCAACCACAGGCACGAGGTAAAAAAGTGCTGTTGCTTGAGCAAAAAGACTTCGCTTGGGGCACGTCCAGTCGTTCTTCAAAAATGGTACACGGCGGCATTCGCTATATGGCGCAGGGCGATTTTCGCTTGGTGCGCGAGTCTTTGCACGAGCGTGAGCGTTTGCTCAGAGAAATTCCTGACTTGGTGCAGCGTCAAGCCTATTTATTTGTGGTGCGCGGCAGGCAGTTTCCCAACCGTTGGGCCATGGCTCCGATTATGTGGTTGTACGATGCGTTTGCAGGCATTCGCGACCATCAATGGTTCTCTAAAGCACGGTTGAGCCAATGTGTGCCGCAGTTGAGCACAGCGCAACTCAAAGGCGCAATGCGCTACACCGACGCGCTGGTTGATGATGCGCGCTTGGTGCTGCGGGTGTTGCACGAAGCGGTGCTTGAAGGTGGGCAGGTGTGCAACTACGTGCAGGTCAATCACCTATCGGTGCACCACACGGGAGGATTTGATTTGAGTGTGTATGACGCGCTCAATCAAACCGAAACCACGATTCATGCAAAGAAAGTGGTCAATGCCACGGGTGCGTTGGCTGATGCCCTATCGGGCACAGAGAAAAAAGTCCGCCCTTTGCGCGGCAGTCATTTATTGATGGCACACCACCGCTTGCCGATTGAAAGCAGTTTGACGATTTTGCACCCGCGCGATAAACGTCCTGTGTTTGTTTATCCGTGGATGGGTATGACCTGCGTGGGCACAACTGATTTGGATCACACGGGTGATTTGCGCCAAGAGGCCGATTGCGCCGTAGAGGAAGTCGATTATTTGCTTGAATTGATGCAACGTGAATTCCCGTCCGCACACATCACTCAAGCTGACATTGTCTCGAGTTTTGCGGGCGTGCGGCCAATCATTGCCTCGGGCAAGGGACTCAATCCCTCGCAAGAGCGGCGCAGTCATTCGGTATGGACGCATCATGGCGTGGTCACGGTCAGTGGCGGCAAACTCACGACGTTTCGTGTGATTGCACACGATGTGTTGCGCACGTTGGGTTGGATAGACGAAAATAAGCAAAGGGCTTTGCGCGACACGCACGAGCGACTGTTTCGCCACGATGTGGTTTTTCCCAATGATTTGGGCAATCCTAAAAAAGCGATTGAGTTTAACCCTACATTTTTGCAGACGCTCGAATGGATTGTGCAACATGAAATGGTGGTACACTTGGATGATGTGTTGTTGCGCCGTACCCGATTGGGTAATACCCAGCGCAACGGCGGACAGGAGTATTTGCCAAAAATTCGCACGGTCTGCCAAAAATACTTGGCTTGGGACGATGCGCGTTGGCAACTTGAGCAAGCACGATACTTAGAAATGATTCAGACCCACTACAGCCTACCCAAAACGCATACATAAATATGGGTGGTTGTACGAATAACACAGCAAGGAAAAGCAATGAACGCAGTGGATTTAGAGTTGTTGCAAACGGAATATGACTACGTGGTGATTGGTAGCGGCTTTGGTGGTTCGGTCAGCGCACTGCGTCTGTCCGAAAAAGGCTATAAGGTGCTGGTGATTGAAAAGGGCAAATGGTTCACGCCGAATGACTTTCCCAAAACCAATTGGCAGATTAAACGTTGGTTGTGGATTCCCGCGATTAAAACCCAAGGCATTATGCGTTTGAGCTTTTTCAAACACATCAGTATTTTGTCGGGCGTGGGTGTGGGCGGTGGTTCTTTGGTGTATGCCTGCACCTTGCCCATCCCCAAACCTGAGTTTTTCAATACAGGCAGTTGGGCAAAACTCAATGATTGGGAAAACGTGCTCAAGCCGCACTACGACATGGCGTACACCATGCTCGGCGCAGAAATTAATCCAAAATTATGTGCGGGCGATGAAGCATTGCGCACCGTAGCGCAAAAAATCAACCGTGAAGAGGATTTTCATGCGACCAAAGTAGCGATTTTTTTTGCGCGTGAGGGTCAGCGAATGGGCGAGACCGTCCCCGATCCGTATTTTGCGGGTGAAGGCCCTGAGCGTGCATCGTGCCTGCACTGTGGCGCGTGCATGACGGGGTGTCGGCACAATGCAAAAAACTCATTGGATAAAAATTATCTGTACTTGGCGCAAAAACGCGGTGCAAAAATCTTGGCAGAAACGTTTGTACACGATGTCAAACCCATCGGTGAAAACGGCGAGAACGGTTATGAAATTCATGTGCGCGATTCCACCCAATGGACGTGGTTTGGGCGTGGCAAAACCCAAGTCATCAAAGCAAAAGGCGTGGTGTTTTCAGGCGGAACGCTTGGCACGAGCAAATTGCTGTTGACCCTCAAGCAAACATCCATGCCTGCGTTGTCTGAGCGTGTGGGGCGCGACATTCGCAGCAACAATGAAAGCTTAATCAATGTGGCGACGGCGGACAAAGATGTGGACTACAGCCAAGGGATTGCGATTGGCTCGGTGCTCAACACCGATGCGCACAGCCACCTTGAACCCGTGCGCTATGGCGCGGGCTCTGGTGTTTGGCGTTTGGCGATGGCACCCATGGCATATGGTTCAAATGCATGGGTACGGCTATATAAGATGTTGTCTCAGTGGGTGAAAGACCCCGTGGGGTATTTTAAAATTGCAACGGTTAAAGACTGGGCGAAACACAGTCAAGTGATGCTGTTTATGCAGCATTTGGATTCCAAATTACAATTCAAACTGAACCGTTGGGGCAACTTGCAAACCGCATTGGATGTCGGTGAGCGACCTCAAGCGCATATCCCACATGCAGAGGAAATGGCACTGATGTACGCCAAAGAAATCAACGGCAAAGCCTATACCCTGTTTACCGAACAGTTGTTTAACATCGCTTCGACCGCGCATATTCTCGGCGGCGCGGTGATGGGTGAGGACGCGAGCACGGGCGTGGTTGACCGACAAGGTCGGCTGTTTGGTTATCAAAATGCCTATGTGTGCGATGGCTCGATGATTTCTGCCAATCCAGGGGTCAATCCATCGCTGTCGATTACGGCGATTTCTGAATACATCATGTCGCAGGTGGCGCACAAATCGGATGAGTGATTGGACGCGGCGGCTGTTCGCAGGGCGCACAAAGCGAGTAGAATACGCGCTTGATTAAAACTAAAGAAACAGATTATGAGCCGTCGCTTCGATTCGTCCCCTCCTGCCAATCCTGCCCGTGCCGATCGCTCCGATTGGCAAACCATCAAGTCTCTTTGGCCGTATGTTTGGGCGAGTAAATACCGTGTATTGATGGCATTTAGCGCGCTGATTTTGGCGAAGTTAATGAATCTCGGCATTCCGATGACGCTGAAAAGCGTGATTGATTCGCTCACGCCCAATCCCAACGTGCAGATGGTGTTTGTCGTACCTGTGGCTTTATTGATAGCCTACGGCGCGTTGCGAATTTCGCAAACTTTGTTCAACGAGTTGCGCGAAATTGTGTTTTTCCAAGTGGTCGAAAATGCCGCACGCACCGTGTCGCTCAAAGTATTCAATCAATTACACGACTTGTCGCTGCGCTTTCATCTGTCGCGTCAAACGGGCGGCTTGACGCGCGACATTGAGCGCGGCAATCGCGGCATCCGCACGTTGATTGGTTTTTCGTTCATGACCATCGTGCCAACCTTGATTGAAATGTTGATGGTGTTGGGCTTTTTGTGGGTGAAATACGATTGGGTGTTCGTGACCATTACCGCGATGGCTTTGGTGTGCTACATCGGTTTTACGATTGCGATTACCGAGTGGCGCACGCAGTACCGCGTGCGCATGAATAAAATGGATTCAGAAGCCAATCAAAAAGCGATTGACTCCCTACTCAATTTTGAAACCGTCAAGTATTTCAACAACGAGGCCTTTGAAGCCAAACGTTACGACCAAGGGTTAAAGCAATTTCGTGTGGCGGCGATTGAATCGCAAAATTCATTGTCACTGCTCAATTTGGGTCAGCAGATGATTATCTCGGTCGCGCTGATTGCCATCCTTTGGTACGCCACGCACGATGTGGTTGCGGGGCGCGCAACGATTGGCGATTTGGTGTTGATCAACACCTTGATGCTGCAACTGTATGTGCCTTTGAATTTCCTCGGTGTGATGTACCGAGAAATCAAACAAGGCTTGATTGACGTGGACAAAATGTTCACGCTGCTCGACGCGCCGCATGAAATCAACGACGCGCCTGATGCAGCGGCATTAAACGTTACACGCGGACAGGTCGAGTTTTGCCATGTGAATTTCTCCTACGATGCCAATCGCCAAATTTTGCACGATGTGAGTTTCACCATCGCGCCGAACACCACCACCGCAGTGGTCGGTAAAAGCGGTGCGGGTAAATCGACTTTGTCACGCTTGTTGTTTCGCTTTTATGATGTGCAAAGCGGCGAGGTGCTGATTGACGGGCAGTCCATCAAAGGTGTGACGCAAACCAGCCTGCGGCGCAACATTGGTATTGTGCCGCAAGACACTGTGTTGTTTAATGACACGCTGGGTTACAACATCCGCTATGGTCGCCCCGATGCCAGTGATGCAGAGGTTTTGGCAGCGGCGCACGCGGCACATTTGGGCGAATTTTTGGCACGTTTGCCTGAAGGTTTGGACACTCAAGTCGGCGAGCGTGGTTTGAAAATCTCAGGCGGCGAAAAGCAACGCGTGGCGATTGCGCGAACTTTATTGAAAAATACGCCGATATTGGTGTTTGATGAAGCGACTTCCGCGCTGGACACCCATGCCGAAAAAGCCATCCAATCGGCGTTTGACGAAGCCGCGCAAAACCGCACCACCTTGATTATTGCGCATCGCCTGTCCACCATTGTCCATGCCGAGCAGATTTTGGTGATGGACGATGGACGCATTGTTGAGCGCGGGACACATGCGGCGTTGTTGGCGAAAAATGGTGTGTATGCGCAGATGTGGATGCAGCAGCAGAGTGAGCCTGAGACCGCATCTGCTTAAAACTTCAGAATGGCGTTAGTCAAGTATTCGCATTCAAGTACTCGCATTCAATCGTCGCCACAACGAATAATAAACCTGTTGCGTTGTGCCCTCACGTAGGCGTTCCCAACCTTGCTGCGTGAGTGCGCCCAATGTATCTGAATTCGCGCCTTTTTCCACTTCAACGTACAGCAAACTGTCTGTATGACACAACGGGCTAACGAGTGGCAGCGTTTTGTCCAACCAACCCTTGCCAAAGGGCGGATCTAAAAACACCAAGTCAAATGAGTGTCCTGCCTGCGCATACCCATGCAATATTTTCAAAGCATCGTCTGCGATGGTTTGCGCACTCGTTACGCTCGCATCTTGTTTGCCCCAATGTGCCAAGGTTTGGGTAATCGCGGCGATGGCGGGCGGGTGTGCATCAATGAGCGTGACCGCGCGTGCGCCACGGCTGATGCACTCCAATCCAAATGCACCCGTGCCCGCAAACACGTCAATGATGTGTTTGTCTGCAAATTGACCGCCCCATAGGTGATTGAGCCAATTGAATACCGTCTCGCGCACGCGGTCAGATGATGGACGCAAACCTGCGTGTGTCAATACGGGCAATTGATGCCGTCGCCATTGACCTGCGATGATGCGGATGTGACCTGTGGTTGATTGGTTTTTGGGCGGCATGAATGTGGCTGTGTGTGTTCAAGATAAAAATGGTTTACACCTACGAAATAGGGGCATAACGTTGTGTGTGTGCAAGGCTTTGCGTACAATGAGCGAATTATACCGTAGCCCATTGATTGAAAAACCATGTTTAATTTTTTTCGCCGCAAAAAGTCCACCGACGAACCCATCCAAGATGGGGCTGTTCAAAATACACCTGTTGTGGCAGATGTTCATGACGCAGTAGCCGTAGTCGTAGACGCAACCCAACCCAGCCCAATCCCTGCGGATGTCGATTTGGGCGCGATTTTTACGCGTGCGATGGATGCGGGCTTGTCCGAAACCACCGCGCACACCGAGCCCGAAACCCAAACTCGCCCAAGTATCGAAGGTCAATCGCAAGGGGGTTGGTTTGCTCGTTTGCGCCAAGGTCTGAGCAAAACAGGTACGAATTTGCGCCACGTGTTTGTTGGTGTGCGGGTCGATGAGGCTTTGTTTGAATCGTTGGAAGACGCGCTTTTAATGGCGGATGTGGGCATCAATGCCACTGAACGTGTGATGAATGCCCTGCGTGCGCGGGTGAAAAAAGAAAAAATTGAGGACGCACAAGGGGTGCAAACCGCGCTCAAGCAGATTTTGATTGAATTGCTGCAACCCTTAGAAAAAACCCTTGATGTTGAATCGCATCATCCTTTGGTGCTCATGGTGGCGGGGGTCAATGGTGCGGGCAAAACCACCAGCATCGGCAAACTGACCCATCACCTGCAAGCGATGGATAAAAAAATCATCCTCGCAGCGGGCGATACCTTTCGCGCCGCAGCGCGTGAGCAACTCGCGGTGTGGGGTGAGCGCAACAACGTCACCGTGATTGCGCAGGAGTCGGGCGACCCAGCGGCGGTGGTGTTTGACGCAATCGCTTCGGCGCAGGCGAAAAAACTCGACGTGGTGATTGCCGATACCGCAGGGCGATTGCCCACCCAGTTGAACCTCATGGATGAACTCAAAAAAGTCAAACGGGTGGCGGATAAAGCCATGAATGGCGCACCGCACGAAATCATCCTCGTGCTCGATGGCAATATGGGGCAAAATGCCTTGGCTCAGGTCAAGGCGTTTGACGAAGCGGTTGGATTGACGGGTCTCATCATTACCAAACTCGATGGCACCGCCAAAGGTGGCGTGCTCGCTGCATTGGCGGTGGAGCGCAAAATTCCTGTGTATTTCATTGGTGTCGGTGAGGGCGTACACGATTTGCAGACCTTTGATGCAGTGGAGTTCGTCGAAGCGTTGTTGGGCGAATGAATTAAGGATGATGATGAAAAAATACTTATGGGCGTTGCTGTGTGCATGGTCACTGAACGTCCAAGCTCAAGAAACCTCACACAAATTATTGAGCCAGTGGTTTGATCCCGTGTTGCAAATGGGCACACAGCAGGGATTGGATGAGTCAGAGGATAAAAATCCAGTCTATATATCGTGTCTGAACGCGATTTTTAACAAGCATGTCCTGCCCGAAGTGGTTCCCAACGCGGTGCAAATGGTGCAACAGGCGGGTTATGCCGACAGGGTCAAAGCACTGGAACAATTTTTAGCCCAACCGACTGAGCAGCAAGCGTTCGCGCAAACCCAAGTGCCGTTAAAACGCCTGATTGCAGGCAAACAGTGGACTCGAGCGGCGGAGTTTTGGGGACAATATTTGGAGCAAATGATACGCCGCATGCCCGTCAATGCTCAACAAGGATTGCAGTATGTCATGAGTTCCTTGGACATCCCCAAAGCGTTGAATTCAAAAAACATGGAGGCATTGATGCGCTCTGAGCCAGCGTGTGTGAATTACATGAAATCACAAAAACGCCAATGAAGAGCCAATAATGCAAAACGGACAAATTCTCGCCACGGTTGATTTGGGTTCCAACAGTTTTCGCCTGCAAATGGCGCGCTTGGAGGATGGCCAGTTGGTCACCATTGACTACTACAAAGAACCCGTGCGTCTGGGTGCGGGCTTGGATGAGCATGGGTTTCTCACGCCCGAATCGATTGCGCGCTCGGTGGCGTGCTTAGAGCGTTTTGCCGAACGATTGCGTGGGGTTGCGCCACATGCGGTGCGCGCGGTGGCAACCCAAAGTCTGCGCAGTGCCAAGAATCCCGATGCGTTTTTAGAACCCGCACAAAAAGCCTTGGGCTACCCGATTGAAATCATTGCGGGGCGCGAGGAAGCGCGCTTGATTTACCTTGGGGTGTCGCACGATTTACCGACCGATGATGTGCCGCGTTTGGTGGTGGACATTGGTGGTGGCTCAACTGAATTGATTGTCGGCACGAATTACACCGCGCAACACATGAATTCTCTGCGCATCGGTTGTGTGTCGCACACCTTGAAATTTTTCCCCAATGGTCAACCGACCAAACGCAGTTTTGAAAAAGCCGTGCTGGCGGCTTCGGCGGTGTTTGAAGAAGCCTACGCGCAGTTTGGCGCGCAGCACTGGCAGTATGCTGTTGGCTCATCGGGCACGATAGAAACGATTGCAGAACTGTGCGTTGCACTCAATGCAGGCGTGGAAGTGACCACTTACCCCATCACGCGCGAGTGCATGAGCCAGTTGGCCAAATTGATGCTCAACAAACCACCAAGTAAATGGACGTTTGCCGAAATTAAGGAGCAACGTGCTCAAGTGTTGGCGGGCGGCTTGGCGGTGTTGATGGGCTTGTTTCATGCCTTGGACATCCAAGAAATGCGTCCGTGTTACAGTGCCTTGCGTCAAGGGGTGATGATTGATTTGCTCGGACAAGACACTGAGCGCGACACGCGCGAGCAAACCATGCAACGGCTCATCAAACGCTATGGCGTGGATGTGGCGCAGGCGATGCGCGTGCGCCAACTCGCGTTGGTGTTGTACGCACAAATAGCACCCGATGCACCGAAATTGGCGCAACAACGCTTGGCTTGGGCGGCGATGACGCACGAGGTGGGCATGGCGGTGTCACACGATGGTTACCACCGACACGGTGCGTATTTGATGGCGAACACCGATTTGGCTGGATTTTCGCGCTTTGCGCAAAGTTATTTGGCCGAACTGGTGGGTGCGCAGGTTGGTGGTTTGCGCAAACATACTGAAAAATTCAGCAGTCTGCCCGACTTTACCGCACATGTGCTGTGTCTGCGTTTGGCGGTGATTCTCGCGCATGCACGGGTGGACATAGCATTGCCAGAAGCACCGCTCAAACTCAAAGGGCAAAAAATCCAATGGGCAATTGAGTCCTCATGGCGCGAGGTGCACCCATTGTCGGATTATTTAATTGAAGAAGAATGGCGTTCTTGGGACAAGGTCGGTTTCACGTGCAGGGCCTCGCCATAAACATCGTGTGCATCAATCATCAAGTACACTTCACGTAAAAACAGTATCAGCGCAAAGACCATTGAGACCACGGCGAGGATGAACAACACCGCAATCAGGCGCGAGACTTCAATTTCTAATAACGCACCAATGAATGCACCGACAATCACCAAACAAATCAATAAGGCGGAAGTTACTGCCGATAAAATCGCCCAATAAATCACGTGTAGGCGGTGAATTTGCAGTGCGCGCTCACTGTCCAATACAGCCACTCTTTTTGGGTTGTCTGCCGATTCAAACATCATTTTTTCCAGCGCACGGCGGCGGTCAATGGTTCGACCCAGACGAGCGTTGAGCACATTAATCAATGTTGCAATGGCAGTGAGTAAAAAAACAGGCGCAACGGCGAGTTGAATCGCATGGGTGATATTGGTAATGTGATTCGGTTCCATAAAATACCCTTTTCAAAACGATGTGCGATTGTACTGTGAAATGAGGCTCAAGGTACGTTGTGACATGCAACACATCGGTGCAAGTGCGCAAGCATGCAACCACAAACTAATTCCATGATTCAGATTTATGATGAATCCGTAAACTGAATCAAAGATGGCGCGTTATTCACCGCGTTTTATGAGTTTTAGCACTCTCACCAAAAGAGTGCTAAAATGATAATCAAAGAGCAGTGCCCCGATGTTTGCAAGCCAAACATTGGGTACCCAAGTCGATGGGATACATCGACTTTTGACAGGAGGAAATATGTCAACTTATGCAGTAAGCCCTTATTCAACGCAGTACAACCAGTTTCTCACCGTGCCGACCTTAGGCGATTTGGATGCCTATGCGCGTGCGGTCAACGCCATTCCCATGCTCACCCCTGAGCAAGAATATGAGTTTGCCGTGTCGTATCGAAAAGACCCGAACAACCTACAAGCGGCGCACGCTTTGGTCGTCTCGCACCTGCGCATGGTGGTGTCGATTGCACGCAATTATTCGGGCTATGGTTTGCCGCAAGGCGATTTGATTCAAGAAGGTTCTATCGGTTTGATGAAGGCGGTCAAACGCTTTGATCCAACGCGCGGCGTGCGTTTGGTGTCGTTTGCGATTCATTGGATTAAGGCCGAGATTCACGAATACATCATCAAAAACTGGCGCATGGTGAAAATCGCCACGACCAAGGCGCAACGCAAATTGTTTTTCAACCTGCGCAGCATGAAAACCAGTGGAAACATGACGCAAGAAGAGGTGCGCGATGTTGCGCGCGTGCTCAAAGTCAAGCCTGAAGAAGTCATCGAAATGGATCAACGCCTCACAGGGCGCGACATCGCGATTGATGGTGGAATGAACGACGATGAGGACGCAGTGGCTATGGCACCGATTGCCTATTTGGCGGACGAAACCCAAGAGCCGACACAGATTTTAGAACGCGAACAAAATGACCGTTTGCAATCTTCGGGATTGAATGCGGCTTTGGAGATTTTGGACGCACGTTCGCGCGACATCATTGAGGCACGTTGGTTGGCCGATGAAGATGAAAAAGGGCCAACGCTACACGACTTGGCGGATAAATACGGTGTATCTGCTGAGCGCATTCGTCAAATTGAAACCGCTGCGATGAAAAAAATGCGTGCGCATTTGGCACAGTAATTGTTGCAATGGTGGTAGAAAATCGCCAAACACCCGCGTGGTGTCTTGGCGATTTTTATATGGGCCGATGGTGTTTGGTCGCACAACTTTTGCCCAAACCCCGCAGACTCGTATAAAATACCGCACCTGTATTGACCTCTTTTAGGATTGATTATGCCCGCCTTACTTCCCAATATTGACCCAGATGGTTTGCTTGAATACTCCGTGGTGTTTACCGACCGTTCCTTGAACCACATGTCTGCGCAGTTCCAAGGTGTGATGAACGACATTTCTGCGACCCTGAAAAAAGTGTACAACGCGCAGGCAGTCGCGTTGATTCCTGGGGGTGGCACGTATGCGATGGAAGCGGTGGCGCGGCAATTGGCGCAGAACGAGCAATGTTTGGTGATTCGCAATGGCTTTTTCTCATTCCGTTGGTCGCAAATTTTGGAGATGGGCAATATCACCTCGAACATCACGGTGATGAAAGCGCGTCAAGCGGTGGCGGGTACGCAAGAAGCCTTTGCCCCCGCGCCCTTGGATGAGGTGGTTGCTAAAATTGCTGAACTCAAACCTGCGGTGGTCTTTGCGCCACACGTGGAGACGGCATCAGGTATGATTTTACCCGATGCGTATATCAAGGCGGTGGCCGATGCGGTGCACGCGGTGGGTGGGTTGTTTGTGCTTGATTGTATTGCTTCGGGTGCGATTTGGGTGGACATGCAGGCAACGGGTGTGGATGTGTTGATCAGTGCACCGCAAAAAGGCTGGAGTGCTTCGCCTTGCTGCGGTATGGTGATGATGAATGAGGCTGCTTTGGCTAAAGTTAATGTCACGACTTCCAATAGTTTTGCGGTTGATTTGAAAAAATGGCTGCAAATTATGCAAGCCTATGAAAATGGTGGTCATGCGTATCATGCGACCCTACCGACCGATTCGATTAAATATTTCCGCGATATGATGAGATTGGCTGAAGCAGCGGGTTTTGAAACTTTACGTGCCAACCAATGGGCGTTGGGCGAGAAGGTGCGCGCTTTGCTCAAAGCCCGTGGGTTTAAAAGTGTGGCGGCAGAGGGCTTTGAAGCTCCAGGGGTGGTGGTGTGCTATACCGCGGACGATATGATTCAAAACGGCAAAAAATTTGTTGAACAAGGTTTGCAAATCGCAGCGGGCGTGCCTTTGCAGTGTGATGAACCTGCGGATTACAAGACCTTCCGTTTGGGATTGTTTGGTATTGATAAACTCAAGGATGTGGACGGCGCGGTGGCGCGATTGGAAAAGGCCTTGAATCAATTGGCATTGTGACGATTTTTTTTGGTCACAAAAAACCCTCAGAGTTTGTGTCATCTGAGGGTTTTTCTTTTGGATGAAAGATTCTATGCGGTTTTTTTGCGGCATCAATTGTATAAAATTTAAGCAATTTGCCACAGCGCGACCCGCGGCTTTGTTACAATACCGTTGTATTAAAAAGGTTAAAAAAAGGTCTGGCAGTGCGAATTGGTGCGTATGAGTTGGTTAACAATGTGTTTGTCGCACCGATGGCGGGCGTGACGGATCGGCCTTTTCGCCAACTGTGTAAACGCATGGGCGCTGGCTATGCGGTGTCCGAAATGGCGGCGAGCAACCCGCAACTGTGGCACACCGATAAAAGCACGCGCCGCATGAACCACATCGGCGAAACGGAGCCAATTGCGGTGCAAATTGCGGGCTCTGACCCTGCGATGTTGGCTCATGCAGCGGCGTTTAATGTTGAGCGTGGTGCGCAAATCATAGACATCAATATGGGCTGTCCTGCGAAAAAAGTCTGTAGTGTCGCAGCGGGCTCGGCTTTATTGCGCGATGAAGCACTGGTTGAGCGGATTTTGCGCGCGGTAGTCGGTGCAGTGCATGTGCCTGTGACCTTGAAATTTCGCACGGGTTGGAATCGCGAGCACAAAAATGCGTTGAGCATCGCCAAAATTGCGCAGGATTGTGGGATTCAGATGCTGACCTTGCATGGCCGCACGCGCGCCGATGGCTATGCAGGCGAAGCCGAATACGAAACCATACGTTCTGTCAAACAGTCTGTGCAGATTCCCGTGGTGGCCAATGGCGACATTGACAGTCCACAAAAAGCCAAGTTTGTACTGGACGTGACGGGTGCAGATGCTTTGATGGTGGGCCGTGCGGCGCAAGGACGACCTTGGATTTTTCGCGAAATTGTGGCGTATTTGCAAGAGGGGCGTTTGATTGACCCGCCGACCGTGGCAGAAGCCAAAACGGTTTTGTTGGAGCATTTGCAGCACCACTATGCGTTTTACGGTGAGTTTATGGGCGTGCGCACTGCACGCAAACACATTGGTTGGTATGTGACACTGCTTAAAGGCGGTGAAGCGTTTCGCAAACGCATGAATATTTTAAATTCGTGTGAAGAACAATTAACAGCAGTTGGTGATTTTTTTGATGATTTGGCAATAAATAGCCAGTACTTAGAGTATGTTTGAAAGACAATAATGAATACGATAGATAAAAAAAATACAGCAGCAGAGCAAATTTGTGACACACAAAATGAAATCATTGGGATTGATGCGTGCATCAAGCACCATTTTCAGGTGTATTTTCAGGATTTGGGTGACAGTCAGCCAAGCAATCTGCATCAGATGATGTTGGCAGTGTGTGAAAAACCACTGCTTGAGTTAGTCATGGCAAAAACCCGCAACAATCAAAGTTTGGCGAGCGATTGGTTGGGCATCAATCGCGCCACCTTGCGTAAAAAATTACAACAATACAACCTACTTTAAACCAGTTTATTTATTTTTTGAAAGAGAACCATGATTAAAACTGCATTACTGTCTGTGTCAGATAAAACAGGCGTAGTCGAATTGGCGCAAGCGCTGCACGCGCAAAACGTCAAACTGCTATCAACCGGCGGTACGGCCAAGTTACTCGCTGATGCGGGCTTGCCAGTCGTTGAAGTGGCAAGCCACACGGGCTTTCCCGAAATGCTCGACGGCCGCGTGAAAACCTTGCATCCAAAAATTCACGGTGGCTTGTTGGCGCGCCGTGACTTACCTGAGCACATGGCAGCATTGGCCGAGCATGGCATTGAAACCATCGACATGTTGGTGGTCAATCTCTATCCATTTGAAGCCACTGTAGCCAAGGCGGATTGCACATTAGAAGACGCAATTGAAAACATCGACATCGGTGGACCTGCGATGGTGCGCTCTGCGGCGAAAAACTGGAAAGACGTGGTGGTGCTGACCGACGCGGCGCAGTACGCGCAAGTGTTGAGCGAACTCAAAGCCAATGGCGATGTGTCTGACAGCACGAAATTTACCTGCTCGGTCGCGGCGTTTAACCGCATTGCCCAGTACGATGCGGCGATTAGCAACTACCTCTCCAGTATTGATGCCAATACCCGTGACGTGACGACGCGCGCAGAATTTCCAGCACAGCACAACGCCAATATGGTCAAAGTGCAAGATTTGCGCTACGGCGAAAACTCGCATCAATCAGCGGCTTTGTACCGCGACTTATACCCAGCCCCCGGTTCGCTCGTGACCTCGGTTCAGTTGCAAGGCAAAGAACTAAGCTACAACAACATCGCTGATGCGGATGCGGCGTGGGAATGCGTGAAATCATTTGATGTGCCCGCCTGCGTCATCATCAAACACGCCAATCCATGTGGCGTGGCGGTCGGCGCGAATGCCTTGGAAGCCTACAGCAAGGCCTTTAAAACCGATTCGACTTCAGCATTTGGCGGCATCATCGCGTTTAACGTAGTATGTGATGCGGCGGCGGCAGAAGTGGTATCCAAACAATTTGTTGAAGTGCTGATTGCGCCTGAATACACGCCCGAAGCATTGGCGATATTCGAAGCGAAAAAGAACGTGCGCGTATTGAAAATTGACATGACAGGCGTGAAAAAAACAGGCACAGACTGGGAGCAAGGTCGCAACGCGCAGGACATCAAACGTGTCGGTTCGGGTCTGCTGATTCAAACCTCGGACAACCATTTTCTCAAACGTGAAGACCTCAAAATCGTCACCAAACTTGCACCGACCGATGCGCAGATTGACGACATGTTGTTTGCATGGCAAGTCGCGCAATACGTTAAATCCAACGCGATTGTGTATTGTGGCGGTGGCATGACCTTGGGTGTGGGTGCGGGGCAAATGAGCCGATTGGATTCGGCGAAAATTGCGTCTATCAAAGCGCAAGCGGCAGGTCTGTCGCTCGCAGGTTCGGCAGTCGCCTCGGACGCCTTTTTCCCCTTCCGCGATGGCTTGGACGTGGTGATTGACTTTGGCGCAAGTTGCGTGATTCAACCCGGTGGCTCGATGCGTGATGATGAAGTCATCGCTGCGGCGGATGAGCGCGGGATTGCCATGGTATTTACGGGTGTGCGCCATTTCCGTCATTGATTAGAAAAACAATAGGGCGATTACTGGTAAAACCTTACTTAATCGCCCCCGCACACCCCATTTAGGGTGATATTACGCTTGGTTCTTTTTTAGACTGTCCAAATGCTCTTTGGCACTGATTGCTTCTAAAATTGCTTCCTCAACCTCGGCTATTGCAAGCATTGCCCAATCCACGCAATTGTCGGCATAATCAACCGCTTTTCGATAACTGGATTCGGCAAATTTGACATCTAACTTATGCTCTCCGTTGGAGATTTTGGTTTCAATTTCAGCTTTTTTTGCTTTTGCATGGGCTTCAAACAAGGCTAATTTTTCTTTAAACGAGTTTTTTACTGCAGCAACTGATGAATCTGCGTCTGACTTGATTGCTTCAGTCTTGGCTTTAAACACATTTTTCTTGGCTTCCACATCGGCTTTTGCCTCTGCAATTTTTGCATCCAATTTTTCTTTATTTTCAGTGTTGACCAATGCAATTCTATCTTCAAGATTTCGCGTTTTATCAGCCAACGTGGCCAACTTATCAGATAATTTGTGAGACATTTTAAAAACCTCTATTGATGGTTAATCGAGGCTTTATACTATCACTTCATATTGTGGCTTGATTTGTTTGATTTTCGCAATAATTTGTCAAAAAGTCGGAAATTATTATTACGGATGTTTCTTTCGGTATGCTGAGGGTGATAACAAAGTGTGTCGTTTAAAGAATTTGCTAAATGTTGCAAGGTCTGGAAATTGTAGTAAGTCAGCAATATGACCAATCGTGTAGTGGGTATGTACTAAATATTGTTTGGCTTCTCCTATAATTCTTTCGTCTATCATTTCTTTGGGTGTTTTTCCTGATGTGTTTTTAATCGCACTAATAAGGTGTTTGGGTGTAATGAATAACGAGTCGGCATAAAATTTTATGCCGTGTTGCATTTTGGCCTGTGTAGTTAATATTTCCTTAAATTTTATGTTTAATTCTTTGTCCCTATTGTTGCGCGGTGTTTTGGGTATCGCGTGATTGGAATAGATTATTTTTACCTCATATAAAAATGTAAAGAAAAGACTGCGAATGATTTCTACATAGAAAGCAGATTGTCGATTGTTATTTTGTTCTTTCGTTTTAAGAAAATCATACAGTTGCAAAAGCGATGGTGCTTCATCAGGATCGACAGTAATTTTGTTAAACTGATTTTTAGTAAAGAAATCAAAATCGGTTAATGCGTTGGACGTGAAGTTGTTTTTTAATAAAAAGTCTTTTGTAAAGGATAGTATTCTCAATCGACAGTCTTCACTTTGGCTTTTGGGCTCTATTTTACTGCCCGGACTTAAAGCATAAAGACATGACTGCTCTATTTTGGTGGGCGTGTTATTGATTATTAATTCTGCTTCCCCTGCTACACAAATAAATAGGACGTAAAAACCTAAAAAAATATCCCCTTCACTATTGTTTGGGTAAGGCGGCAGAGGAATGTCAGGCATAATGAAGTATTCGGATTCATACCACTCAATATTCATTTTGGATGCTACTTGTAATATATTTTCAGTGCGTTTCATGGTTTATAAAAATATTAGTGTGATTCTGATGATGTTCTGGTAAGCAATATCATTTATCTGTGTCAGTGTAAGAATACTACAAATCCCAGCTGAGTTTAGCACAGTTCAATCCCAAGTTGGGCGAACCTGCAAACTGTGCTACACACTGTCTTTACGGTTCATTTGTGACTCCAAAGGCTTGTGCTATTTGAAGCGGGCTTTAACGCCGCTTCTACGATGACCCTATTCCAATCATCTCTACCGCCCATTCGAGTGGTATTTGTTTTATACTTCGTGCATCTATTGGGCTATGGGTTTTAAAATGAATTGGATTGATTTTTTGCGGCGCACACCTTCGGCGGGTTTGTTGCTGGTGCAGTTGTTGATTATTTTGACTGTACCATTATTGGGGCAAAGTTTGGCGGCGCAGGCTGTATCTTGGTGCTTGTCGGCTTTGGCTCTGGTGTTGGTTGGGGTGATTATTCGCCGCACGCCGATTGTTAATGTCTGGGGCATTATTTTGGTCGTGATTGCCTTGGTGTTGAGTGTGGGCGTGGTGTTTTTGGGTTGGACGAATTTAGCGGTCTTGGCAAATTTAGTTGAGGGCGTGGCTTATCTGTACGCGGCGATTGGCATCATCATGTACATCATGGATGATCATGAGGTGACGCGTGATGAGCTCTATGCGGCGGCGGCTGGATTTACTTTGATGGCGTGGGGCTTTGCATTTTTTTACTCGGCTTTGCAGGGAGTGTTTCCGCACAGCATTATTGCGGCGGTGAATAATGATGCACCACGCACTTGGATTGAGTTGTTGTTTATGAGTTTTTCTGCGCAGACCAATACGGGTCTGGGCGATGTGATTGCGGTGCATCCATTAGGTCGTGCGGTGTCGGCGGTGCAGATGTTTTGCGGTGTGATGTATGTGGTGCTGATTGTGTCGCGCTTGGTGGGGATGTCGATTGGGCAAGCGCGAAATCATTCAAAATCAAAATAGTTTATGAGTAAACCCTCCGCCCCTACCACGATACGTCTGCTCGGCATTGACCCTGGTTTGCGTTTGACAGGCTTTGGGGTGATTGATGTGCGCGGACACGAAATGGTGTATGTCGCCAGTGGGGTGATTAAGGTTGCGGGTGAGGTCTTGCCCGAGCGTTTGTACTCGTTAATGACGGGAATTCATCAGGTGGTTGATGCGTATGCGCCGCACGAATCGGTCATCGAAAAGGTGTTTGTAAACATCAATCCGCAATCGACTTTATTACTCGGACAAGCGCGTGGCGCAGCGATTGGTGCATTGGTTTTAAAAAATTTGCCCGTGCATGAATACACGGCGTTGCAGTTGAAAAAAGCAGTGGTCGGACACGGCAAAGCGAAAAAAGAGCAAGTGCAGGAGATGGTTGCACGCTTACTGAGTTTGCCTGCCAAACCACAAGCCGACGCGGCCGATGCACTCGCTGCAGCGATTTGTCATGCGCAAAACCGCGCGCAATTGATGTTGATTGCGCAAAACTCGAACCTCGGTGGTTTGAGCAAAAAAGGTGTGCGGATTAAAAACGGGCGTTTGGTGTCTCTGTGAATCAGATGTTTGATCCTGCGCCTCGTTATATTTTAGACACCAATATTTGGTTGGACTGGTTTGTATTTGCGTGCGAGCCAGATACGCCGATGGCGTTGTTAAAAAATACAATGATTCAGCAGGGCGCAACGGTTTTGATGACGCAAGCCATGTGGGATGAGTGGGTGGATGTATTGGGACGTGCGCAGTTTAAAGTTGAGCCTGAGCGGCAAGCCGACATCCTTGCGCACACCCGCGAGTTGGTGGCGTGGACGCCGACACCGCCGACGCCATTTGATCGCATCCGCTGCTCGGATAAGGATGACCAAGTGTTTATCGATATGGCTTTGGCACTCAAGGCCGATTGGCTGATTTCCAAAGACAAGCATTTGCTGTGTTTGCATGCGCGTGCGAAAAAACGGGGCGTGATGATTGCGACTCCTGAGCAATGGGTGCGGCAGTTTTGCCATACGATACCTACAGAAATGATTGGGGTGGCGTGTGCGTGATTCGGTTAGAATATGCCGCAATATGAGCGTGGTGTGGATGTTGCTGCTGTTGTCGGCCTGCGCCAATGTTTTGCCGCAACACCTGAAAAATGCACCATATTCACAACCCCATCAAACCAGTCTGCCCAAATTTTCGGATGCGCCATTGGTGCAGTTGTTTGAGCAGAAACAGCAAGCGCACAATCGAATTTCTTTGAACCAGCCCATTCAGTCCGCCAATCTACCAATGGATACTGCTATGCCCAAGAAACTTCCCAATTTACGTGGCTTAATCAATGAGCGAATGGCCGAACGCACTGGCGAGGCGGCGGATTCGGCGGTTTATCCTTTGTCCAATGGTGTGGAGGCTTTTGCGGCGCGCAGTGCATTGATTAAACATGCAAAGTACAGTTTGGATTTGCAATACTACACCTTGCAAAAAGGTTTGAGTTCGCGTTTGCTTTTGCGCGAGGTGGTGATTGCCGCGGATAGGGGGGTGCGCGTGCGCATACTGTTAGACGACCGAGAGCAACTGGGACGCGACAAAGAGATGTTGGTGCTCAATGCCCACCCCAATATCGAGGTTCGGTTGTTTAACCCCATTAAAAGATATCGCTCGAATATTGTCTCGCGTTGGATGGTATTTCTATCCAATTTGAGCAGTTTGCGACGCAGAATGCACATCAAGATGTGGTTGGCAGATGGCGTGCTCGGCATCACGGGCGGGCGCAACTTGGGAGATCGTTATTTCAATGCGGGTGACGCGGATAATTTCTCGGATATGGATGTGTTGTTGGGCGGGACTGTGGTGGATAAAATGCAGGCAGGCTTTGATGATTATTGGAATTCCGAGCAGGTGATGTCTGTTGATGCGTTTGATTCGCAGCATATCGATATGAGGCGTGAACAAATATCGCAGATGATATTTAGCACCAGTAAACTGACCCAGCTGGAACGCGTCAGTCGCCACCCGTATTTGCAAGCACTCAAAGACACAGAGCAAGAGATGTTGCCCATCGTGCTGTCCAAAGTTACATGGGGGCAGGTCGAGTTCTTAATCGATCCGCCCAGCAAAATCAATCACTATCCTGACCCGGCGCACATCAGTTTGTCGGAGGATGGTGAAATCCGCATGGATACACCTGTATTTGACAATTTGATCCGAGCGATGTCGCAAGCAAAAAAAGAAGTGTTGATTGTCAGCCCTTATTTTTTACCCGGTGATGAGTTGACTCAGTTTTTGATTAATTTACACAATGCGGGTGTACGCATCACCATTTTGAGCAATTCATTGCAGTCCAATGATGTGCCCGTGGTCAATGGGCATTATGATTACTATCGTGACCGATTGTTACAAGCAGGTATTGCGATGTATGAATTGCGCGGTTATCCCGATGTGCCCGCGCAACCGCAGTGGCGACATCCAATATTCTCGATTAAAGGCTCGCGCACGGCATTGCACTCCAAGGTGGTGGTGATTGATGGGCAAACCAGTTTTGTCGGCTCGATGAATTTAGACCCTTGTTCGGTGACGGGCAACACAGAGGTTGGGGTTTTGATTCAGCAACCCGCTTTTGCAGAACAAATGCGCCAATTGTTTCTCACGCAATTGGACCCAAAGTACAGTTTTGAGATGCGTCAAAACCAAGGAAAAACGGTTTGGTATCTGGGTGCGGAGTCGAATTTAGATGAGACGCAAACGATGCGCCATATATCAGGCACCACATTAAAAAACGAGCCAGGTAGTCTGTGGCGCAAATTGCAGAAATATATAGGTACGTGGTTGCCTGAACATTATATGTAATTAAGGTGTGATTGAGCATTGTTTTTTTTTTGATATTGATGCTGTGAATGATTGAATTTTCTGAACCGATTCAACTTGGAAATTGTGAAGAAAAATGGCGATAAAATAATCCATCTTTTCGATTGGATAACTCGCGAAACGCTTGCTTTTGCTGTATCATGGCGGCTTGCTGTGGCATATGTGATTGCCTAAAAAGTGAAAATAACTTGATGGCGAAATGCGTTTTTGACGGGCTTGTGTCCATGTCGATAAGCGGCATCAAAACAGATTTTTGTAAAATCGTTTCCATGTCGAAAACGGTTTTAATGTACGAGCGGGTCTGACAGCAATACCACCTTTTTGCGGTGTGGGGCGTTGGTTCTTAATGAGTGGGTTTAAATGGTGCGTGAGTGACGGTCATTCACGGGCTTTTGTTTTTAAGGGATTTAATATGTTTAATTTTATTCGCAAATATTTTTCTAATGATTTGGCGATTGACTTAGGGACGGCGAACACCCTTATTTATGCGCATGGTAAAGGCATCGTATTGGATCAACCCTCCGTGGTAGCGATTCAGCACGACAGCAAAACAGGTCGTCCAACCGTGATGGCGGTGGGAAGCGAAGCCAAGCAAATGCTGGGTAAAGTGCCGGGTAATATCGAAGCGATTCGCCCGATGAAAGACGGCGTGATTGCCAACTTTAGCATTACCGAAAAAATGTTAGAGTATTTCATCCGCCAAGTACATGAGTCCAATTTGTTCAAGCCCAGTCCACGAATTGTGATTTGCGTGCCTTGCGGCTCCACTCAAGTGGAACGTCGAGCCATTCGTGAATCTGCCGAGAACGCAGGCGCATCCGAGGCGCATTTAATTGAGGAGCCTATGGCGGCTGCTTTGGGTGCGGGATTGCCTGTGTTTGAAGCGCGTGGCTCAATGGTGGTGGATATTGGTGGCGGCACGACCGAAGTGGGTGTGATTTCGCTCGGCGGTATGGTGTATAAAAACAGCACGCGAGTCGGTGGTGATAAATTTGATGATGCGATTGTCAATTATATTCGTCGCAACTACGGCATGTTGATTGGTGAGCCGACGGCCGAGTTGATTAAAAAAGAAATCGGTACCGCATTCCCGGGTGCGCAAGTACTGGAAATGGAAGTCAAAGGGCGCAATTTGGCCGAAGGTGTGCCGCGCAGTTTCACGGTCAATTCCAATGAGATTTTAGAGGCCTTGTCAGAGCCTCTGAACGCCATTGTTTCAACCGTCAAAATCGCTTTGGAACAAACGCCGCCTGAACTGAGTGCGGATATTGCTGAGTCGGGTATTGTATTGACAGGCGGTGGCGCCTTACTTAAGGATTTGGATCGTTTGTTGCAAGAAGAAACAGGTCTGCCTGTTTACGTGGCAGAGGATCCTTTGTTGTGCGTGGTGCGCGGTTCAGGCATTTCTTTAGAACATTTGAATCGCTTTAGTTCGCTGTTTGTGTATGAATAATTTGACGCGGGAATGGATGCGTCATGGGTGACAACTACCAATTGTTTCGTCGGACAACGCCCGATTGGGTGCGTTTAGCGGTTGCCAGCGTGTGTGCATTGGCGATGATGGCGGTCAATGGGCCGCCATTGGTACGTCAATCTTTGAGTTATCTATTCGTGACGCCTGTTCAGCGGACAGTATATTTGGCGCGAACTTGGGTAGCCGACAAAGTGGTACACAGTTATCACATCGCCACTTTAGCGCGTCAAAATCAAGATTTAGTGGCACAAAATCAAGCGTATGCCATTCGTTTGCAGGCCCTGTCTAAAGACGAGACCGAAAATAAAGCCTTGCGCGCGCAATTGGGTTTGAAAGACACCGCGCCCTATCCGATTATTTCTGCACAGGCGCTATACCAAGTGACTGATCCTTATATGCGCAAATTGGTCTTAAATGCGGGCAGTCATGAAGGTGTGCAGTTGGGTCAGCCTGTGGTGGCGGTGGACGGTCTGGTGGGTCAAATCACCGACGTACAAGCGGATCACTCTGAAGTGACTTTAATCACCGATACCAAAGTCAATGTGCCCGTCATGGTGCAACGCAACCCTTCTGTGCGTGGGTTTATCAGTGGGGATAAAAGTGAGGGGTTTTTGGAGTTGCGTATTTTCAATCAAGAAAACACGGATTTGTTGAAAGACGATGTCTTGGTAACCTCTGGTTTGGATGGGCTGTATCCAGCGAATATCGCCGTGGCGAAAGTGGCTGAAATCGCCCCAGCAAGCGCAGATGGACGCTCGGCAATCACCATTGTGCCGATGATGCATTTGATGACAGTTCGTTACGTGGGTATTTTACAGATTGCCAATTTGGCAGAAATGAAGTTACGCAGCGACACACAAACCGACTTGGCGCGCGACAATCCCGTACCCGCTACTTTGGGTGCTCGTACACGCGAGCAATATACAAAAAATTAAAAGTTATACACGCGTTTCGTATAATTCGTTACGTTATGGCAAGGAAACATCGCAATGCGCTTTGAACAATGGTTGGCCTTGGTACGCACTCGAGTGGTTCTGCTCAGTATGGCAGTGGCGTGGGCTTTGTCATTCTTGACCGTGCGTCAAACCATCTGGTTGGACTGGATGGCCTTGGTCTTGTTGTTTTGGACTGTTTATCAGCCCAAACGAATCTCGCTCTTGGTGGCATTTGTATTGGGCATTTTGGTTGATGTACAGCAATCCTCACGCATGGGCGAGCATGCCCTGATGTATGTCTGGTTGGTGTATGGTATGCGTTTGCTCGCGCCACGTTTGCAATTTGCCTCGGTATTCATGCATGCACTGTACGCGACAGCGATGGTGTTTGCGATGCAATTGCTCCGCGCCTTGGTGTATTTGGTTTTCTTGGGTAGCCCTACCAAGCTCTCATTGATGTTGTGGCTGTTGCTGGCCATTCCTGCGTGGTTGCTGTTGGCGATGGTACTCACGCGCGGCGCGCAGTCGCGCAAAATGGGCGAATGGATGGCGAACTAAGTGATGGTCGGTCTCCAATGAAACTTTCTCCCCGTGTCAGTTTTGCTCAAGGGCAAATGTTCAAACATCGAATTTTAATCGCACAATCGTTTGTGCTGTTTTGCTTTGCCATACTGATTGCGCGATTTGTATATTTGCAAATATTCCAACATGACATTTTGAGCCTGCAAGCGCAAATGAACCGCACGGCGCAAGTGCCGATTGAACCTGCGCGCGGTTTGATTATGGATAAAAACGAGTTTGTGTTGGCGCGTGACAATCCAGGATTCGCGTTGGAAATCATACCCAGTGAGCAGGAGGATGTCGATGCGACCATCGCCAAAATCCAACAGATTTTGCCTGTGTCTGAATCAGACATCAAACGCTTTAATAGAATGCGGGCGGACGGCGACAAATTCGACAGTTTTCCAATTCGTAGCAAACTCAATGAGGAAGAGGTTGCCAAATTTTCAGTACAGCAATTTAATTTCAAAGGCGTATCGGTTGCCAAGCGCAGTTTTCGTGAGTATCCAGAAGGCGATTTGGGCGTGCACGTGGTCGGCTATGTCGGGCGCGTCAATCAACGCGACAAAGAGCGCATCAAGAAAAATGGTCAAGAGGAAACCTACCAAGGCACGACGCATATTGGTAAATTGGGCATTGAGCAAAATTATGAGTCGTTATTACACGGCACCAATGGCTACGAGCGTTTAGAGGTCATGGCCTCGGGCAAGCAAATGGGTGTATTGGGCGAAAAAGCCGCCGTGCCAGGGGTTAATGTGCAATTGACCATAGATGCGTATATTCAGTCGCAAGTTGAAAAAGCCTTCAAGGGTCGCCGCGGTGCTTTGGTGGCGATTGAGCCATCGACGGGGCAAGTGTTGGCGTTCGTCAGTGCGCCGACCTACGATGCCAATCAATTCGTCGATGGGATTTCTGAGACCGCATGGAAAGACTTGAACGAATCGAAAAATCGCCCCTTGTTCAACCGTGCTTTGCAAGGCGCGTATCCCCCCGGTTCAACATTCAAACCCTTTATGGCTTTGGCGGCCTTGCATTCAGGAGCGCGCTCGCGCGATGAAGTCATTCATGATGGTGGGGTTTATCTTTTCGGCAACCACAGATACCGCGACAGCACGGGTGGTCGCGGGCATGGGGCGGTGAATATGTTTACCTCGATTGCGGTGTCATCCGATGTGTATTACTACAGTTTGGCACATGTCATGGGTGTGGATTTGATGCACCAAGAGATTTCACGTTTTGGTTTTGGGCAAAAAACAGGGATTGATTTGCTGGGCGAAACCGAAGGTTTATTGCCTTCCAGTGAGTGGTATAAGAAAAAAACAGGCAAAGACTGGTCGGAAGGTCAAACCATCAGTTTGGGGATTGGTCAGGGGGAAAACACTTTTTCGATTTTGCAATTGGCAAATGCCACCGCGACGATTGCCAACCGTGGCGTGCGTATGAAACCGTATTTGCTCAAAGCCAAAATTGACCCCATCACGGGTCAGCGTACAGAAACCCAGCCTGAAATGATTGCGGATTTGCAAATCCCATTGGCAGATATAGAGTTGATCACCAAAGCGATGGTGCAGGTGAATATTTCAGGTACGGGCAGGGGGATTTTTAATGGTTTGCCAGGTCAAGTCGCTGGTAAAACAGGGACGGCGCAGGTATTCTCGGTGTCACAAAACTCCACTTATAAGCAAAGTGCGCGTGGAGAGTTTATGAAAGACCACTCGTTGTACATTGCATTTTTTCCCGCTGATAAACCACAAATTGCGATTGCGGCAATTGTTGAGAATGCGGGTTTTGGTGCCGCCGCTGCCGCGCCGTTGGTGCGACAAGCGATAGATGCGTTCGTTGCGTCACAAAATGGTCAGCGATTGATTCCTAAAAGCGTATCCTCCATGCGCAATACCAGTAATACTGGTGTAACAGCGGGGGGGCAACCGTGATACGCACACACAATATCGGTCAAAAAATCAAAAGGATTTTCGCGCCTTTAGATCCGATGATGGTCATTATTTTGCTGCTCATCACTGTGGTCAGCGCGGTGACCATGTACAGTGCATCCACAGATAAACCCGTTCGATTTAGTCGGCATCTTGAAAATCTGGCGGTGTGCTGGGCGGTGATTGTGGCGTTGGCGTATACGCCACCTAAACTGTTCGCACGCTTGGCAGTGCCCGTTTATGTCGTTGGGGTCATATTGTTGGTGGCTGTAGCGTTGTTTGGTGAAGTGCGTTTGGGTGCGCGCCGTTGGATTTTTGGCTTTCAACCGTCCGAGTTGCTCAAGTTAGGTGTGCCCTTAATGATTGCCTTTTATTTTCAAAACTCAGGCAATGCGCAAGGTAAACAACTTTGGCGGGTATTTGGCATCGCAGTACTGTTGTTTGCCATACCATTTTTATTGATTGCCAAACAGCCTGATTTGGGTACAGGCTTGTTGGTGGCGGCGGCGGGTGCTTATGTCATTTACTTTGCGGGATTGAGTTGGCGGGTGATTGCCACATTGGTTGGGAGTGCGGTTGTGGGCGTGGGGGTGTTGTATGAATTGCTCAAAAATGACGTTCAAATTGTCGAGAAGGTGTTACACGGTTATCAGCTCAAACGAATTTTGGTGTTGTTTGGATTGATTGACGATGCCAAAGGGGCGGGCTACCACATTGCCAATGCCAAGGTGGCGATTGGCTCAGGTGGTTGGCTGGGCAAAGGTTGGATGGATGGCACGCAATCACAATTGCAGTTTATTCCAGAGAAATCCACCGACTTCCTACTGGCCGTATACTCGGAGGAATTTGGCTTGGTAGGCGTGATTTTGCTACTTGTGTTATACTTACTGCTGATATCGCGCGGACTGTCTATAGCACATATGGCACAAACGCGGTTCGATCGTCTGCTGGCAGGCTCTTTGTCGATGATTATATTCACTTATGTGTTTGTAAACATGGGCATGGTGGCTGGAATTTTGCCAGTGGTAGGTGTGCCACTGCCGTTTATGAGTTACGGCGGCACTGCACTCGTTACCTTGGGTGTGGCCTGTGGCATGTTAATGAGCATTCGTCATCATCGAATCAGATAGGCGATGTTCACTGGGTAAGACCGCTCCGATACTAATAACTAATTTAGGTCAAATACCCGTCTATATGGAGTAAGACGGTATGATTCGTTTTATTAAAAGTCAGCGCAAGTTGATACTTGCAACTGGTTTGGGCTTGGCAGTATTGAACTCACCAGTGATGGCAAAAGAGGCAAAAGCATCAAAAACAAAAGTAGTACACACCACCGTTAAAGTCAGCAAAACCTCGGTTTCGGGGCAAGTGAGAAAAGTCAGTTATTCACCTGCTAGCGCGAAAGCGGCGTTTTTGAATTCTGGGGTGGCTTCGTACTACGGTCCAGGGTTTCACGGCCGACGCACGGCAAATGGCGAACGATTTGATATGCACGCCATGACCGCTGCCCATCGTACCTTGCCGTTTGGAACTTTAGTAAAGGTCACCAACCTATCCAATGGCAAATCAACCATTGTGCGTGTGAATGACCGCGGACCTTATGTGGGCAATCGTGTGATTGATTTATCAGTCGCTGCTGCCAAACAGATTGGCTCGACACATTCTGGAACCGCTCGAGTGAATTTGGAAGTCATCAATTGATTACAAACCTCGCTTGATGAAAAGCCACTGAAAGCCACTGAATTTTTTCAGTGGCTTTTTTACGCCTGATTTTTCAAATCCAATGCGCAGGCATAGACTTCATTTTTTGAGGCGGCAGTCAATTCGACCGTGAGGGCAACCGCCTGCTTGAGTGGCAGATGGGGCAACAGTTTTTCTAATGTGGTTCGCCAAGCAGGCAAAGCCGTGTTGGCTTGTTCTGTGGGTGCGTGAACAATCAACACATACTCGCCGCGTGGACCATCGCTCGTACGCATCCAATCTTGCGCATCGCTCAATGCAAAGGTTTGAAATTCTTCAAATAATTTGGTCACTTCGCGTGCCACTGTCACATTGCGTTCGGCAAACACCTCTGATAAAGCACGTATGGTGTCGTGTAAACGATGTGGTGCTTCGTAGAACACCAAATGCGCAGGGCAGTTTTTCCACTGCGCTAACACCTGCGCGCGCGCACCCGTTTTGTTGGGTAAAAAACCAACGAAGGCAAACGCACCATCCACACCCGTGGCCGACAAAGCAGTCACCACCGCGCTTGCGCCCGCAATCGGTATCACGCGCAGTCCCGCTTCGCGCACTGCGGTGACGACCCGCGCACCCGGGTCGGAGATTGCAGGCGTGCCCGCGTCGGTGATGAGCGCGATGCGCTCGCCTTTTTGCAGGCGTGTGATTAACTGTTGCGCTGATTCATTTTCGTTGTGCTCATGTGTGGCAATCAGTGGTTTTTGGATGCCGTATTGATTGAGCAGGGTTTTGCTGTGGCGGGTGTCTTCGCAGGCAATCGCATCCACGCGCGAGAGGGTGGTCAGTGCACGCACACTGATGTCGGCTAAGTTGCCGATGGGTGTGGCAACGATATACAATGTGTGCGTGGGAAATTGCTGTTGTGAGGCAGCATCCCACAATGTGTTCAGTACAGATGTTGACATGATGTTTGGCTCTAAAAATAGACGCACACTCTACCATGAAAAGCATGGAAAGCGAATGAAACCGACCCTCAAACAACTTTTAAAATTCATCAAACCCTCTGCAAACGCGGTATCCGAGCGCGTAGTGCAAAGGCGTTACAACGCCCAATCACCGACTCAAAAAATCGGCGAGCAGGGCGAGGTCATCGCCCAGCAGTATTTAGAGCAACAGGGTTTACGTCATCTTGACAACAATATTGCCTCAAATTTGGGTGAGATTGATGTGTTGATGATGCACGGCGAAACCTTGGTGTTTGTCGAGGTCAAAATGCGCAAAACGGCGAGTTTCGGTGGTGCGCTGGCGGCGATTACACCGAGCAAGTTAAAACGCTTGCGCCAAGCGATTGCGCTGTATTTGCAACAAAACCCACGTTACGCGCAATATGACTGTCGCATCGATGCGGTATTGATTCAGGGCGTGGGCGCACAACGCAACATCCAATGGTTACAAAACATTGATACCGATTGACCTCAAGCGCCGCGCATCTTTTACACTCATCACCCTCCATGATTTACAGTTATAATCACGCCATGCAACCCACATCAACGGAGCAAAAATGAACCCATACAAACGCGCCTTATTGGCATTGACCATGATGGCCGCACTGCAAGCCTGTGACAGCAGCACCGTGCAAAAAACCGACACAGCCAGTTCATACGCACAGCTGAAAACCCTCACCCTTGATACGCAAAAACCCGTCGATATGGGCGCAATGCAGCAAGCAGGCAAAGTGGTGGTGGTCAATTTTTGGGCGACGACTTGTGTTACTTGTAAAAAAGAGATGCCCAAAATGGTTGAGATGTTCAATCAATACCAGCCCAAAGGCGTGGAATATGTGGCGGTTGCCATGCAGTACGATGAGCCAGAGATTGTAAAGAACTACGCCAGCGCACATAAACTACCATTCCAATTGGTGTGGGACAAAGACGGCACATTCGCCAACACCTTTGGCGACATCATTGGCACGCCGACCACCTACATCATCAATAAAAAAGGGCAGACTAAAAAATACATTGGCGAGCCCGATTGGCCACAATTTTATGCGGATTTAGACCGCGCCTTGGCGAGTTGATGGACACAGTTGCGGAAAATAGCAAACACAGCATCATCGAGGATGTGCAAGCGATTGCCAGTGCGACCCTGATTATTGCCTTGGGAGTGATGGTATTTAAAACCGCTGGTTTGGTCACGGGCGGTACGACTGGGCTGGCGTTGCTCTTGCACTATATGACAGGCTGGCGATTTGGTATGTTGTTGTTTGTGGTCAATTTACCGTTTTATTGGCTGGCATGGCAAAAAATCGGTGTGGATTTTACCCTCAAAACTTTTATCTCAGTGGGTTTGCTGTCGGTTTGGTCAGAACTGTTGCCCAATTGGTTGGTGTTTGCCAAAATCAATCCGTGGTTCGCGGCGGTATTGGCGGGGCTCTTGGTCGGCATCGGTTTGCTCATGCTGTTTCGCCATCAGGCCAGTTTGGGCGGTGTGGGTATTTTGGCGGTGTATTTACAAAAAAGCCGCGGCTGGCGTGCAGGTTATGTGCAATTGTCTGTCGATGCGGTGATTGTGCTGTGCGCGTTTTTGGTTGCCGCGCCCGCTCAAGTCGGTATTTCCATCATTGGTGCGGTGGTGTTGAATATTTTACTGGCGATTAACCACAAACCCGGTCGATACATCGCCACGTGAATCTACAGAGCCGTTACCCTCAAACATCCATCTCGCCCGACAACAGTTGGGCGATGCTTTTTTCGCTGCGATTGACGATGCGGTGGCGGTGAAAGTAATACAGCAAACTTAATGTAACCATTACCATCGCCATCAGTAAAAACCAGAAACCACGAGGATTGTGCAGGCCGGGAATCGCATCGAAATTCATACCATATACCCCTGTGAGCAAAGTCAAAGGCGCGAAGATTGCGGTCAGGATGGCGAGAAAACGCATGGTTTCATTGGTTTGATTGGATGATGCCGAAAAATGCAAATCCACTGCTGCTTTGAGTGCGGATTCCAAACGTGAGGCGTGTTTTTGCACGCGGTTGGCGTGCTCAATCAAATCGTTTAAACGTACCAACATGAGGTCGCGTCGCTGAGGTTGGCTGTGAGAAGACGCGTCCGTATCGAATTGATTGTCAATGAACGCATCGCGAAATTCCTGCAAAGCATCAATTTGTTCTTCACACAGATTTTCTAATTTTTGTAGCGCCACACTTTCGCGCAGCAATTGCGCCCACTCGGTAAAGCGTTTTTTCTCTTGCAACAATGCAGTTTGCCAATGCTCAATTTGCGCGGTCAGCGGTGCGCGCACCTCCAAGTATTTATCAATCATCGCGTTGAGTAATTTCAAACACAAATCTGTGGACGAGGTCGGCATACCTTTGTTTTTCGCAGGTGCATCCGCATGGGGCTGCGTGAGGGTGATGTTTTTGAGTTTTTGTAATTGTATGTCAAACACAGGGCTATCGGTTTCGCGCACGGTAATCACCGTGTGCTCTGTGATAATGAAAGACACGGGCGTGGTGTGTAATTGCGTTGGACTCAGATGAGTGTCGTTTAATAGTCTGTCTTTGTCGTCTTGTACCGTGGTCATCAATTTACAAAAAATTAAAATCTGATAATCATCGGTTAAATCAAATGACGATGGATGCTGGACATTGAGCACATCTGCCAAGTGAAATTCGTCAATCAATATGCCCGTCACATTGAGAATTTGCTGTTGCCACTGTTCAGGCGCACGAGTCACCTCATCGCGCACAAAATCCAACCACAGAAATCCGTCTGAGAGGTTCTTGGGAATGTCGTTATGGATACTGACGACATGATTGGGTGAGGCGCGAAAGAAAAAAGCGTTCATAGTGGTGGCGGTCACAGTGAGTGTTACGGGTTAATTGGCGCGCTGAATCAATTCTATTTTATAACCATCGGGGTCAGCGACAAAAGCAATCACCGTTGTGCCGCCTTTGACAGGCGCGGCCTCGCGTGTGACACAGCCACCGAATTGACTCATGTTGCGAACACGTTCGCACATCTGCGCGACATCGGACACGCCAATGGCGATGTGTCCATAACCCGTGCCGATTTCGTACTCACCGACACCGTAGTTGTACGTCAATTCAATGTTTGCTTGCTCAGGCTCATCGGCATAACCGACAAACGCCAAGGTGTACTGATAATCAGGGTTATCGCGTGTGCGCAAGAGTTTCATGCCCAAAACGTGGGTGTAAAAATCAATCGAGCGTTGTAAATCGCCAACGCGTATCATGGTGTGCAGTAAACGCATTCATCGTCCTTTAAAAAAATGAACTGGGTCAAAAATCTGACCCAGTTGCTTGCCATCGCGGGTCACTCAGTCAGTGACAGTCATTGCCTTAATGCGCGCCACCATCGGTGTAACACAAAAAGGTTTTGTTCAAAGAGTGCGGTTGAATCAGGTTTTCAAAACTGAACAATTCATCCCACTTTTCTTGAGTAATCAATTGTTGCTCGACCACCGCGATTTGGTGAATGGATTTATTTTTTTCAAAGCCTTCACGCGCAATGCTGGCGCATTTTTTGTAACCCAAAATCGGATTGAGCAAGGTCACAATTCCCAGACTTGCCAACACCATATCGCGCGTGCGATCGGCGTTCGCGGTGATGCCCACCACACATTTATCGCGCAGAGCAACCATTGCGTTTTCCATCGCTTTAATCGAACTGAACAAGGCAAAGCCCAACACTGGCTCCATCACGTTCAACTGCAATTGCCCCGCCGATGCCGCCAATGTCACGGTCACGTCATTGCCAATCACGTAAAACGCCGCTTGATTGACCACTTCGGGAATCACAGGGTTGACTTTACCGGGCATGATGGATGAACCGGGTTGCAATTGTGGCAAGTTGATTTCATTGAGCCCTGTGCGCGGACCAGAAGCCAATAAACGCAGGTCATTACAAATTTTAGAGAGTTTGACCGCGGTGCGTTTGATGGTTGCCGACAACTGTACATACGCGCCGCAATCGGAAGTCGCTTCGACCAAGTCGGGCGATAAACGCAAATCAATCCCTGTCAATGCCGACAAATGCTTGACCACCAAATCAGGGTAGCCTGCGGGCGCGTTGACCGAAGTGCCAATCGCGGTGGCGCCCATATTCACTTCAGTGAGCAGACGGGTGGCCGCATCGACGCGGTCGATTTCTTCGGCTAAATTGGTGCCAAAACCACGGAATTCGTCGCCCATGCTCATGGGTACAGCGTCTTGTAGATGCGTGCGCCCCATTTTCAGCACGCCTGAGAGTTCATCACCTTTGGCGTTGAATGCGTCTTTGAGTGTGGTTAAAGCATCGCGGTAGCTGTGCATGCGGTTAATCAATGCCACGCGAAATGCGGTTGGATACGCATCGTTAGTCGATTGTGAGCAGTTCACATGGTCGTTCGGGTTGATGATGTGGTACTCGCCTTTGGCGTGTCCCATGATTTCCAAAGCGACATTGGCAATCACTTCATTGACATTCATATTGGTCGAAGTGCCTGCGCCGCCTTGAATCATATCGGTGGGGAATTGGTCAAGGTAACGCCCCGCAATCAATCGGTCGCAGGCTTCAATAATCGCAGGGTAAATGTCTGCAGGCAAAACGCCCAACTCGCGGTTCGCCATCGCGGCGGCTTTTTTGACATAACCGAAGGCAGCAATTAAATACGGCTCGTTGGAGATTGCAATGCCAGTGATGTGAAAGTTTTCAATCCCGCGCAGGGTTTGTACGCCGTAGTATTGCGAGTCATCCAATTCCCGCGGCCCCAAAAAATCGGTTTCGATGCGGGTGGTTAAACTTTTGTTTTGTGTGTTCATGGGTTTGCTCCTATGTGTGATGTATCGTTTTTATGAATATATTGGGCGAATTGATGTATTTCTCGCCTCGTTGTGGTTTATTTCTTTAAAAGTGTGGCCGCCTCCAATGCAAAATAAGTCAAAATTCCGTCCGCACCCGCACGTTTGAACGACATCAATGCCTCTAACATACAGGTGTCTAAATCCAACCAGCCATTTTGCGCCGCTGCGCACAACATGGCGTACTCGCCACTGACTTGATAGGCAAAAGTTGGGGCTTTAAAAGTGTCTTTGACCGCGCGAATCACATCTAAGTACGGTAACCCCGGTTTGACCATCACCATGTCCGCGCCCTCAGCCAAGTCCAGACCGACTTCGTGCAAGGCTTCATTCACATTGGCTGGATCCATTTGGTAGGTTTTTTTATCCGCTTTGCCTAAATTGGTTGCCGAGCCGACCGCATCGCGAAATGGCCCATAAAAATGCGAGGCGTATTTCGCCGCATACGACATGATTTTGGTGTGAACAAATCCATGCGCTTCTAAAGCACGGCGAATCTCGCCAATGCGCCCATCCATCATGTCCGAGGGTGCAATCACATCCGCACCTGCTTGCGCATTGCACAAAGATTGTTGCACCAATACTTCGGTGGTTTCATCGTTGAGCACATAGCCCGTCTCGTCAATCAAACCGTCTTGACCGTGCGAGGTATAGGGATCAAGCGCGCCATCGGTGATGATGCCCAACTGTGGGAACTCTTTTTTGAGTGCACGTACCACACGCGGGACTAAACCGTCGGGATTAAAGGCCTCGCGCCCATCCAAGGTTTTTTTATGCGCTTCCACGACGGGGAACAAGGCCAGTGCGGGAATATCCAAAGTCACCGCTTGTTCGGCCACGCGCAATAATTCATCAAGTGACAGGCGAAATTGATTCGGCATACTGGGAATCGGTGTGCGCAGGTTTTCGCCTTCGGTGACAAACACAGGGTAAATCAAGTCATGCGCGGTCAGTGTGTGCTCACGCATCAGGTTGCGAGAAAAGGCATCGCGGCGCATACGGCGCATACGGGTTTGGGGGAATGCTTGGTTAAATGAACTCATGGTATTTAAATATCCGCAAAAATATGTTGCCATTGTACCGCGCTATTGCATGGATTGTAATAGTTGAGCAGCGATGAATAGACTTGTCGCGCACAATGGGGTTTGGTATGATTTTACGCTGTTTCAATCCTCTATTTTTGTTGTGATATGAGTCATTCAAACCCCTGTATTCGTTGTGGTGCTTGCTGTGCCTATTTTCGTGTGTCATTTTATTGGGGCGAGACCACCGCGCACCCCGATGGCACAGTGCCGATTGAGTTGACCGAGCCCGTGAGCCCATATTACGTTGCGATGCGCGGGACGAATCAAGCGAAAAAACGCTGTGTGGCTTTGGCGGGCGAGGTCGGGCAGGAAGTCAATTGCACGATTTATGCAGCGCGCTCAAGCAGTTGCCATGAATGCCAAGCAGGTGACGAGCGATGCAACCGTGCGCGGCGTGCTTGGGGGATGCCTGAAATGGATGCTCAAGGCGTTATTCAAAAAGTGTGTCAGAAAGTGTGTGACACCAACGATGCTGCCAATCCTCAGGGCACGTTTCGAGCCATTGATTGAGCGTGTCACGCTCGGCGGTATTTTGCGGCAACACAAACACCGTCGCGCCTGAGCCGCTCATGCGAACATAGGCGTGTGGCACGAGGTGTTGCAAAGTGTCGTGTACGTGCTTGATTTCTGGGGCAATCGCAAACGCCGCTGCTTGCATGTCATTGCTCAATGTCGTGCGTGCATTTAAAATTTTCAGTTGTTCGCTCAATGCGCTTGTACCCATATTCAAGTGAGCGTGGTTACGCACCAACAATGGGTGTTGATACACTTCACGGGTGTCGGCATGTACATTGGGTTTGACCAACAGCAATTCACGGGTAGGTAGTTCAATGGGCGTGAGTTTTTCGCCAATACCTTGCGCAAACGCACTGGGGTGTGGGCTGACAAAAAATGGCACGTCCGCACCGAGTTGCAGACCGATGGTTTGCAAGGTGGCGTTATCAAAATGAAGTTGCCATAATTGATTCAAAGCGGTGAGTACAGTTGCGGCATTGCTGCTGCCACCACCCAGTCCCGCGCCTGTCGGGATGTGTTTGTGCAAATGAATATCTGCACCTAATTTTTCCACATCTTTGCCTTGCGTCTGTGCGTAGGCTTTGAGCGCGCTGGCAGCACGATGGGCTAAATTGTGTTCAATCGCAACCCCTGATAAATCGCCCTGCAAGAGAATGAGTCCAGTTTCATTTGGACAGATGCGCAACTCATCGCACCAATCAGTTTTTTGAAATACGGTTTCTAATAGATGGTAGCCATCGGCGCGTTTGCCAATAATGTGTAAAAACCAGTTGATTTTCGCAGGCGACAAGTAGGTTTGGGCGTGGTGCATAATGAGGTTGGGATTATGGTTGTGCTGGCTTGGGCTTGGGCAGCAGGTCGTCTAAGTTGACTTCATTGGCTGCGGGTTCAGTGTTTGCCGCGACATTGTCCGAGCGGTTTTCAATCGAGACATAGAGGCTCAACGCTTTGGGTGAAGTGCGCGAGACTTCGAGTCCACGAGCTAAATTGGGGTTCGCAAATGTGTCGGTGACCACCACGTGCCAGCCATTTTCATCGCGCACTTTGGTCAAAGGTTGGTTTGGTGTGCCAATCCAATCGCGCAAATTAGCGATGGGTAAATCCATACCGAATAAGCGATAAAACAATTCATCGGCTGTGTCTTCAATCACCACACTGCCGTCCGAGCCTTTATAACTCGCTTGGGTTGGGGTGATGTGTATCAAGGCAATGGTGTTGCCAAATGGTGTGGACAAAGTGATGTCGGTTGAGCTGGGGTATTCTTCCCAGCGCAATTTACCCGATGAATTTTTGTCTGAGTCTGTCTCTTGAAATTGAATGGCCATGCGAGCGTCCATATTAAAAGTAGATGACTCGGTGCGTTCAATCGGCTTGAGCGTGGTACACGCGGCAAGGCTGTATAGGGTAAACAGTATCAACAAACTGCGTTGTAGGTGTAATTTCATAGTGTCTGTCGTTGCTCAATGACTCGATTAAGGCACGGTTGTCTCGTTCGTGCTCACACCCAAACGTTGCATGGTGTCGCGCAACTGAGTTGGGAAGACATCATCAGGCTTGCTTGTAGGCAAAAGTTGCAAGTCTTTAAACAACCTTCGTGCAGCACTGACATCGCCCTTGACCCATAGGATTTCTGCCAAATGCAAAGTGATGTCAGGTGAGGTGGACAACGTTTGCGCTTTTTGAGCCAGTTTGAGTGCTTTGTCGAGCTCATTTTTGCGATACGCGAGCCACGCGGCAGAGTCAATGATGTGTGGGGCTGTGGGCGATTTTTTCAATGCACTGGTTATCAGTTGGCTCGCTTCATCCAAACGCATATTGTGATCGGCTAAAAAATAACCCAAATTGTTCATTGCTTCAGGGTCGTTCGGTGTGAGTTTATAAAGTGCTTCAAAAGCGTATAAAGTCTCGTCATCTAACTTCAATTTGCTGGCAATATCTGCCAACAAGGTCAATCCAAGTTCATGATTGGGATGAGTTTTTAAAAAAACCTTGGTGGCTTGGTAGGCTTCACGCAACTGCCCTGCTTCAGACTTGTCGAGAATTTTTTTGATATACACTTGCTCAACCAAATCTTGACCCAGGGTGGCATTGGGCGCGATGGACTTAAGTAAGTTAGAGGCACTAATCGCGGCATTGGTGTCATTAGCAAGCGCAGCAACCCAATATGCCCGTTCGGCGTAGCGCGGATCGCGGGTTTTTTTCGCCAATTGCGTATAGCCGTCATAAGCGATTTGTAGGTCACCCCGACTGAGTGCCAGATCACTCAAAATTTGAAACATGGTGATTTCATAAGTGAGTTTTTGTTTGGGCAATACATAGGCGGTGCGGGCATTGTCAATCGATTCAAGTGGCTCAACCGCATCTTGTGTTTGAGCATGGGCGAAGTTTGAAAACACACTGCTCGCCAAGCACAACGCAATGGCTGTTACAATACGGCGAGGTGTAAATAGGGTTGAACTGACTGCTTTCATAATCCTTAACGTCCCTTAAATTTTTGAAGGTTACTTGCTGAAACCGCATTGTAACCAAATTATCCAATCAACCAAATAAATCCGCACCAATCCGAACCAATCCAAACAAAATGCCAGAATTACCCGAAGTCGAAGTCACGCGCATGGGGATTGCGCCCCACGTTGAGGGACGCACCATAGCACGCATGGTGGTGCGCCAGCCACAACTGCGCTGGCGCATTGAACCTGCACTTATTAAACACCTAAAAAACGCACAAATCATGCAGACCGCGCGACGGGGTAAATATTTGGCTTTGGTGTGCGCGTGTGCAAACGGTTCGCAAGGTGTCTTGCTGATTCATTTGGGCATGTCGGGGAGTTTGCGCATTGTCGAGAACACAACCGCGCCACAAAAACACGACCATGTCGATTGGGTCTTTGCCACACACACCTTGCGCTACCACGATCCACGGCGGTTCGGCGCGGTGCTCTGGCATGATTTGGCGGACGGTGATTGGCAGGCGCATCCGCGTTTGCGTGATTTGGGTATGGAGCCGTTTGATGAGCGATTTGACGGTGCGTATATTTATCAAGTCACGCGCAGCATCAAGCAAGCGATTAAAGTCTCTTTGCTTTCAGGCAAATGGGTGGTTGGCGTGGGCAATATTTATGCCAGTGAAGTGCTGTTTTTGTGCGGCATACTCCCCGAAAAACCCGCGTGTGCATTGAGTCGCGCCGAATGTCGAAAATTGGCGCAACACATTCCTGCGTTATTAAAATCAGCCATCGAGCGAGGCGGCAGTACGCTCAAAGATTTCGTCAACAGCGATGGCAACACGGGTTACTTTCAAATGAATTTTAATGTTTATGACCGCGCTGGTCAGCCCTGTGTGCGTTGCAAAACACCAATCATGCGCATCGTGCAAGCGCAACGCGCGACCTACTTTTGTCCCAAATGTCAAAAATAAATCCATCCGCATCCTTGGCAGAAAAACTCGTGCGTTGGCAATTGACGCATGGGCGGCACGAGTTGCCGTGGCAAAAAACCCACGATGCCTACCGAATTTGGCTCTCGGAAATCATGTTGCAACAAACCCAAGTGGTGACGGTGGTGGATTACTACGCACGATTTTTGGCGCGCTTTCCCACGGTTGCAGATTTAGCCCGTGCGCATTTGGACGAAGTGCTCGCGCTGTGGGCGGGCTTGGGCTACTACAGTCGCGCGCGCAATTTACACGCGTGTGCCCAGACGGTGGTGGCTGATTTTGGCGGGGAATTTCCGCGCACGCCTGAGTTATTGCAAACCCTGAAAGGCATTGGCGCATCGACAGCGGCGGCGATTGCCGTGTTTGCCTATGCTTATCCTGCGCCGATACTCGATGGCAATGTCAAACGGATTCTCAGTCGCGTGCATGGCATTGCCGATGCGCCCAACGCGCAGACCGATAAAATATTGTGGCAGAAAGCGCGTGAAACGCTGATTGTGCCAACAGATGCGGCGCGTTTGAATATTCCCTTTGCAGATGCTTTGCGCGCCTATACCCAAGGCGTGATGGATTTGGGCGCGAGTTTATGTCGCAAAAATCAGCCTGATTGTGGCGCATGTCCGTGGCAGGGGGATTGTGTGGCGTTCAAAACAGAGTGCGTGCACGCGATACCTGCAGCCAAAGTCCGCACCGCAGTCAAAACACTGGCATTTGGTTGGTATATTTATCGCTATCAAAATCAAGTGTGGGTTGAGCAACAACCTGCTCAAGGCATTTGGGCAAAGTTATGGGTATTTCCGCAAGCCGCGCGCATCGCGTCTGCGTCAAATGTGCAAAAACTGCCCTTAATCAAACACCGCCTCACGCACCGCGCATTGGAGATTCAGCCCCACCTCATCACACTGGATGAACCGTTGGAAATTTCACAGCAGGGACAATGGCTCAATTTCTCAGACACAGAGCATTTGAGTTTGGCTTTGCCCAAACCCGCCACGCAATTGTTGCGCTCATTGGGACAACGTCAAACAGGATTGTTTTCATCAAAAAATTGATACTCCAATCCAAATTGTTGCGCCAAATAGTCCCCCAAAGCCTGTATGCCAAAACGCTCAGTGGCATGGTGACCGCAGGCAAGGTAGTTGATGCCGAGTTCGCGCGCTTCGTGATAAGTGCGTTCCGACACTTCACCAGAGATATAGGTGTTTGCACCCAGTTGTGCGGCGATGTGGATATAATCTTGCGCGCCACCTGTGCACCACGCCACTCGACCCAAGCGTGCGCGTGGCTCACCAATTATCAAGGGCGCGCGTCCCAAAACATTGGTGATTTGGGTACAAAATTCGTCGATGGTCGGATCGTCCGAGTGTTCGCCAAACCACACCAGTGGCTCAATGGGCGATTGCCCTTGCGCACTCAAACCCAATTTCAATGCCAATTGCGCATTGTTGCCCAGCGTTGGATGCGCATCCAATGGCAAATGGTAGGCGATTAAGTTCATGTCTGCTTGCATCAGACGGCGCACGCGTTGGTATTTCATCCCCACAATGCTCGCATCCTCGCCTCGCCAAAAATATCCGTGGTGTGCCAACAACGCATCTGCCCCCCAAAGGGCGGCTTGTTCAATCACAGCGGCACTGGCTGTGACAGCGCAGGCAATTTTAGTTATACTGTTGCGTCCTTGTACTTGCAAGCCGTTCGGGCAATAATCTTTGAGATGCGCACCATTGAGCACAGCATCTATTTCTGTTAATAGTAGGGTACGTTCCATGTTTAAAAAAGTTTGGTTAGGGTTGGCGCAAATCATCACAGTATTCGTGTTGGTTGCGTTTGTCATCGCGACACTCAAACCACAGTGGATACCCAATGGCTTGACTCAATTGACCAATGCACGCTCAGGCTTGGTCACCGCTGCCGCAGACCCCAAAGCCAATTTGACTTTTAAACAAGCACCCGCGAATTTGGCAGGGCTATCATACAACGAAGCGGTCAATAAAGCGATGCCTTCGGTCGTGCGTATTTATACCACAACCAATACGCCTGTGGGGGTCTCTGCGGGCATGGACAAGGGCAGTGGTTCGGGCGTGATTATTGATGAACAAGGTTATATTGTCACCAATCAACATGTGATTGAAGGCGCGACGCAAATTCAAGTGGTGCTCAATGATGACCGCGATGCCAGCGCGAAATTGGTTGGCATTGACCCAGACAATGATATTGCGGTACTGAAAATTGATTTGAAAGATTTAATTCCCATCACCATGGGGCGTGAAGAAGAATTGCGCGTGGGCGACGTGGTCTTGGCGATTGGCAATCCATTTGATGTCGGACAAAGCGTATCCATGGGCATCGTCTCTGCACTGCACCGCACACAAATGGGTGCGAATACTTTTGAAAATTTTATCCAAACCGATGCGGCGATTAATCCCGGCAACTCGGGCGGCGCGCTGATTAACTCCAATGGTCATTTGGTCGGAATCAATGAATTCATCGTCAACGGTGGCAATAGCGAAAGCGGCGGCAATGCAGGTGTGGGATTTGCCGTGCCCGTGTCTACCTTACAGCAGGTGGCACAAGAGTTGATTAAAACAGGTAAAGTCTCGCGCGGCTTTATCGGCGTGACGAGTCAAAACATCACACCCCAGATGGCAAAAGCCTTTAACTTAGGCAGCGCGGATGGTGTCATCATTGCCAGTGTGGCAACCAATGGTCCTGCGGCTCAAGCAGGTGTTCAGGTTGGTGATATTTTGACGATGGTCAATGAAGCACGTATCAAAGATGTGACTTCGATGGTCAACGAGATTGCCAAACTCAAACCAGGCTCATCGGCGAAAATTTCCTTGCAACGCAATGGTCAGACGATACAGTTGCCAATCACGATTGGTGAGCGTCCGACTGTCGGCGCAGTTCGCAACTGATGAGCAACTGATGCACAACGGATAGATGACTACCATCGGCATGCGCATTCGTGTTTATGTTGATGGGGCGGACTCAGTTTTTGGACTGGCTTGTGCTGAGCAAGGCATTGATGTAACCCACATCTTCATCCCCCAACTCTCCGATAGCCGCTTTTAAATTGACATTGCCGAGTATGGTGTTGTATTGCGCTTGTGCCAAGTTGTATTGTGCTTGCGCATAGGTGTTTTGCGCATTGAGCACATCGATGTTGATGCGCATACCCAATTGGTAACCCAGTAAATTGGACTGAGCCGATTTTTTGGCGGCTCCTTGTGCCGACTCCAACGCGGAAATGGTTGCCAAACCACTCACGGCTTGGTTGTATGCGGCGCGCGTACTTTGCGCAACGCTGATTTGTGTGGCACGCAGCGATTGGGCACTGATGGTTTTTTTGGCTTCAGCTTCGCGCACTTGCCCACTAATGAGCCCGCCATCAAAAATCGGCATGGACAACTCTAAACCGATGGTATTGGTGGCGGTTTGCTCGTCATTGACTTCGTGATAATTGGTTCTATTCCACTTACGACTGGCGACAATGCTGATTTGCGGTAAACGCTGTTGTGCCATGCGGGTGGTTTCTAAATCCGCCACTTGGTAGCCGAGTTGAGCCATTTTCACGTTGTAATTCAATTCACGCGCGCGCGCGACCCACTTCTCAGCGGTGTCTGGCACAGGCATTTTGAGTTTTAAGGGTGCGCTGATGCCCGCCAGTGGCTCATCGATTGGATGCCCAACCACCGATTCTAAAGTGCTTTTGGCGTTGTCCGTGTTGGCTTGCGCGCTGATGAGTGCTGCTTGTGCGTTGTGCCACATGGTTTGCGCTTCTTGCGTGTCAATCACGGTGGTGTTGCCGACCTCAAAGTTTTTTTGTGCCATTTGATATTGACGTTCGGCAGCAGCGAGCACATCTTGCGCCACTTTCACATTGTGCTCGGCGAGCCACGCGCTGAAATAGGCTTGTACCACACGCATGATGAGGTCTTGCTTGGCTTGTGCCAATTTCAACTCACCGATTTGTGCATTCACAGACACCTGCTTAAACCCAGTGATTTTGTCCAAAACAAAAATCGGTTGATTCAAAGACACGGCGATGTTGCCCGGCGTGGTGCGCGTATCGGGCAATTGATTGTACCAAAATTGCTTGCGGGTTTTATAGACTCCACCTGTGACCATGATGGTGGGCAAAATCACTGCACGCGCTTGGCTTTTTTGCGCATTGTAGACTTCTTTTTGTGCGATGTTGGACAAATACGTCGGGTCATTTTGTTGCGCATCTTGATAGGCTTGCCACAAATCGTAGGCGAGCACCGATGGGCTGGCAGACAACAAACCCAAAGCAATCCACCACGCGCGTGTGGCGGTGTGGCGAACGGAGCGGTGGGCATTTGAGCGAAGCAAATTCATAGTGCCATTCATTAAAAAGTGAACGATGTGGCAGCGGATGAGGTCTCGCTCGCTTGGGTCAAAGGTGCCAACACGGTTTCAAACAATACCTTTTGTGACCACGCGGTCTCATCGGTGCGGGTAATCATGGTGGCGCGCATGGACGGCGAATCCGCCGCTCCAATCACGGCGAACATTTGACCGCCGACTTCGATTTTATACAGCAGTGCGGGGGTGAGTTGCGTGATGCTGCCCGCCAAAACCACCACATCAAATTTAGTGGTGCTGGCTTTTAAGCCATCGGCCAATTCATAATTGATATTGCGCACGTTCGCATGGTTTAAATTGTCTTGAGCAAATTGCATAATGCGCTCATCAATTTCAAATGCCGTCACGGTGCGGCTGAAATAGGCAATCAGGGTTGCCAAATAACCATCACCCAAGCCGACCAAAGCCACATTTTCAGTGCCCTGCAAATCCAATTCTTGCAAAATGCGTGCGAGTAAACGCGGCGGCATGAGTTTGGTGCGGGTGTTTTGACCATTGATGCTCAAAGGCAATTCAACGTCCATATACGCGTAGGGCTTTAAGTTGGTCGGTAAAAAATCCACGCGGGGAAAGTCGTGCAGGGATTTTAAAATCGCTGGGCTGTGTACATCCCACGGGCGGATTTGTTGTTCGACCATGTTAAATAAGGCATCTTGTTTCATCTATTTCCCCTCGTTTGTTTAAAGTGTTCCAATATCGTTGTGCTCACTCGCGTTTTCGACCTCGTGTGGCACGTGTCGATGCCACCAATGACGCAGACGCTCAGACCAATCGTCTAAATAGGTATAAACCACAGGCACGACGACTAAGGTCAATAGCGTTGAGGTAATCACCCCGCCAATCACCGCTTGCCCCATCGGCGCGCGTCGCGCTGAGCCTTCGCCCAGTGCCAGTGCCAAGGGCAACATGCCAAAAATCATCGCCAATGTGGTCATTAGAATCGGGCGCAAACGAATGTGGGCGGCATCGATGATGGCTTGGGTGCGGTCTATGCCACGCGCACGCTCTTGATTCACAAAGTCAACCAACAAAATCGCGTTTTTGGTCACCAAACCCATGAGCAATACAAAACCGACAATCGAGAAAATATTCAAGGTGGAGTTGAACATCAATAAAGCCAAGAACACACCCACTAAAGACAAAGGCAATGAACTCATAATCGCAATCGGTTGCACAAAACTGTTGAACTGTGATGCCAAGACCATGTAGATGAATATCACCGCCAAGATTAATGCACTCGCCGCGTAACCCGCCGATTCTTTGGAGTCCTGCGCGTCACCTGCAATTGAGTAGCCGTAGCCCGCGTCCCAGTTAATGCCTTGCAAAACGGTTTCAATTTCACTGGCCACCTCGCCTGTGCTACGACCCAATGGGTTGCCGTCGATGCGGATTTGGCGGCGCAGATTTTCGCGCACGATTTCTGCCATCGTGGTGCCCTGTTGCAACTGTGCCACGTCACCAATGCGCACCAAATTCGGCTCACCTGTTTGTGTGTTGATGCTTGTGGCAATTTTCATATTGGCTACATTTTCTGGGCTGTTGCGTTGTTCGGGTGGCAAGCGCAGTAAGATGTCGTAATCCTCGTTATTTGGTGCGCGCCATGTGCCCGCCTTAGTACCTGTAACCACACCTGAGAGCACTGCCGATACCGCGCTGGTGTTCACCCCCAAGTCTGCCGAGCGTTGTTGATTCATCACAATGTCCACCGTGGGTTTCTTATCGGCAACCGAGGACTCAACATCCATCAGACCAGAAATGCCCTTGAGTTTACCCATGATTTCAGTGCTGTAGGCTTCGAGTTTGTTCAAATCAGGGCCATAGACATTGTAAATCAAACGTTTATTGGTGCCTGATGGTCCACCCTCTTGTCCTGTCACTTTAGAAACGGCGATGCCCGCGATGCTCGAGAGTGTTTGACGCACGGGCGTGAGCAATTCTGTACCTGTGCGTTTGCGTTCAGACAGTGGTTTGAGTTGCACATACATTTCCACCGAACTTGCACTGGCGTTGCCCCCACCGACACGCGCAAAAGTGTAGAGAATTTCATCGGAGAATTTTTGTTTCAATAATTCCTGTGCTTGACGCGCTTTGAGCGTGGTTTGCTCTAAACTCGTGCCGACAGGGGTTTTAAATTTGATGTTGATCTCTGATGAGTCGGCTTGTGGCACAAACTCCGAACCAATCACGGGGACGATGAGCAAACTGGCGACAAAGGTTACCACCGCAATCGCAAGCGTCATCACGCGGTGGCGCAAGGCTTTTTTGAGCAGGTTTTGGTAGGTGTCAGAAAATGCTCCTACCTGATGCTCAAACCAAATCAACAGTTTGCTACCAAAGCGTTTTTCCAAGGGTTTGACGGTGTCGGGGTCGTGCCAACGTGAGGACAGCATCGGATCTAAGGTGAACGACACAAACATGGACACCAGTACCGCGATGACCACGGTCAAACCAAATTCATGGAAAAACGAACCGATGGTGCCTTCCATATACGCAATCGGCAAAAACACCGCGACAATACTCAAGGTGGTCGCCAAGACCGCCAAGCCAATTTCTTGCGTACCGTCCATCGAGGCTTGGTAGTGGTCTTTGCCCATGCGCATGTGGCGCACGATGTTTTCACGCACCACAATCGCATCGTCAATCACCAAGCCAATCGAGAGCGAGAGTGCCATCAGCGTGATGGTGTTGATGGTAAAGCCCATCACATACATGAAGCCAAATGTGGCAATGATGGATACGGGCAAACTAAAGGCGGTAATCACTGTGCTGCGCCATGAGTGCAAAAATAAAAACACAATCATCACGGCTAAAATTGCGCCCTCATAAATGGTTGCGGTCACATCATCCACATCGGCTTGAACGCTCAAACTTTGATCCACACGCGCGGTGATTTGCACATCGGACGGCAGCGAGTTGGTCAACTCGGCGATTTTAGCTTTGACATTGTTGGCAACGTCAAGGGTGTTTGCGCCGCTGGCTTTAAGGACATTAATCGATAGGGTGGTTTCACCATCGGTCAAGGACACGCTGGTCGGTTGTGCGCTGCCATCTTCAACGCGTGCCACCTGTTCCAAATACACGGGCGCACCGCCACGGTTGGCGACCACCAAACGGCGAAAGTCGGCGACACTTTGCAGTCGTCCATTGACTTGCACCACCAATTCTTTTTGTGAATCTTCAATGATGCCTGCGGGCAACTCACGATTGGCTGCTTGAATCGCTTCGCTGATTTCATTCACGCCCACGCCCAAAGCATCCATTTGCGCGGTGTCGAGCAGCACATTGATTTGCGGTTGCACTTCGCCCAAAATATCCACTTGACCGACACCCGTCGCGGTTTGCAAACGCGGTTTGATGGTGTTCTCGGTGATGTCGCTCAATTCCTTGAGGCTGCGGTTTTGCCCACCTTTGACCACCAAGGTTAAAATCGGCGCGCTGTTCGGGTCATTTTGGCGCACAATCGGGTCATCTACGTCGTCGGGCAATTTGCGGCGAACAAGGTCTAATTTGGCACGGATGTCCTGTAAAGCGGTATCCATATTCGTGCCTGTTTGGAACTGCGCAACGATGACCGAAATATTTTGATACGAGCGCGAGGTCATGGTTTTGATGCCACTGACGGTATTGAGGCTCTCTTCGATGGGGCGCGAGACTTCGTTTTCAACCGAAGTGGGGGCTGCGCCAGGGTAGGTGGTTTGCACCACAATCACGGGCAATTCGACATCGGGGAATTTATCCACCGCCATTTTTTTAAAGCCAATCACACCCAAAACGATTAAGCCGAGCATAACCATCACGGCAAAAACGGGGTTTTTGATACTGACTTTAGTGAACCACATGGAGAACCTTTTAAACGTGTCGTGTGAATGGAGCGGTTATTTTTTAGAAAACCATGCTTTGATTTTGGTGATTAAACCTTGTTGGGGGGCAGTGCTGTCTTTGGATGACTCTGCGGACGGTACTGTACCTGTATCGTCAAGCAACTCGACTTTTAAATTGGGTTTCATCATACCTAAATCCAAACGTACCACGCGCTCACCTGCCGACAATCCAGAAGTGATTTCAATCGGTGCGTCAATCTGTTCACTGGCACGCTCACCGACGGTCACGTTGCGTTTTTCTAAAACACCATTGTTCACCACATACACGTGCGATGCGCCATCCGCGCTGCGCACCGCTGTCGCAGGAATACTCAAGATGTTTGGACGACTGCTCAATAAAATCGAGCCTTCGGCAAACATGCCTGAGCGCAATTGTCCGTTGTTAAATACCCGCACGTACACCATGTAACTGCGTGAGCCTGCTTGTGCGGCTGGGTTGACGCGTTCGATGGTGCCCGCAAACTCATTGGCAACACCTGCGGTGCGCAACTGCACTGATTGCCCGACTTGTACCTGACCAATTTGCTCAGCAGGAATGGGCGAGGCGAGTTCAAACGTGTTGTCATTAACGATGGAAAACAGGGGTGAGCCGATGCCGACTGTATCGCCAACATTGACTTTACGTGCGGCCACCACACCTGCAATCGGTGCGCTGATGCGCGCATCGTTTAAACTGCGCTGTGCAATCACCAAAGATTGCTGGGCTTGGGTGAGTGCGGACTGGGCGCTTTGACGGTTCACCTCAATGCGTTGCAAAGCCATCTTGGCAATAAAGCCAGCGTCCAATAACTCCTTATTGTTTTTGTAATCCTGTTGTGCCAAAGCCAAGGATTGCTGTGCTGAGTTCACCGCTGCGCGCGCTTGATCGACTTGCGCTTGGTAGGTGATGGTTGACAGTTCTGCCAGTACGTCGCCTTTGTTGACCGTTTGCCCCTCGCGCACCAAAACCTGCGCAACTTCGCCGCTGGCGCGCGCACTAATTAAAGTTTGTTGGTAGGGGTTGAGTGAGCCCGACAAAGGTAAAACCTTGTTAAATGCCGTGGGTTGAACCTCTGCCAATTCAGAGGTTTTGATTTGTACCACACTGGCAGGCGGTGCTTTGGCACGCGAGGCTTTGGTCAAGGCTTGGAACACACGAAAACCGATAAACAGTGCCAATACCAATAACAGTATTGTCACCCACTGTTTGCGCCGAGACAGCGCGAAAAAATTAAATGGGATAGCCATAATAAGCCAATGTTAAATTTTGATGAATACAAACGCTGAATTTTAAAGCAAATTAACGCAAAAAACGTGCATGTGCGCCAACCTTTACAAAACTTTACAGGAGCGAACTTAAGCGTGGCTGACCAAACGGAAATCGCGCATGCGAAAGCCCAAAGCAAACAGCGCCGCAAAATAAACCACTGCACTCGCAGCAATCACCGCAAAAAGCAGCGCGGCGCGTTTGAGTAACGTCGTGATACCACTGTTCATCGACAGCCAGTCCACCTGTTGGCTGGCAAAATACGCCACAACCGCCATCACCAAAACCGCCGCTGAGGTTTTGGCAATAAAACCCAGCCAGTCGCGACCGCCGCCGAGCATCCCGCGGCGACTCAATAAAAACACCAAAATAGCCGCATTCAAACATGCGCCCAAACCAATGGATAAAGACAAACCCGCATGTTGCAAATAGGGAACAAACACCACATTCATCAATTGTGTGGCAATCAATACACCAATGCCTATCAACACAGGCGTGAGAATGTCCTGTTTGGCATAGTACGCGCTGGCCAAAATTTTCACCGAAATTAAGCCCAGCAAGCCAAATGAATACATGGTCAAAGCCTGCGCGGTTTTCTGCACATCCACTGCGGTGAAGCGACCGTGTTGAAACAATGTACTGGTCAGCGGCACTGCCAAAACACCTAAGCCGACCGCCGCAGGCAAAGCCAGCAACAGGGTCAAACGCAGACCCCAGTTCAATAGTTTTTTGTATTCCAGCACATCACCAGAGGCATGGGCGCGGGTCAGGCTGGGCAACAAAATCGTGCCGAGTGCCACCCCGAGCATACCCGTGGGAAATTCCATCAAGCGGTCGGCATATGAAATCCATGAAACCGCGCCATTACCCAAACTGGCTGCCCAGTTGGTATTGATGATGAGGCTGATTTGCGCCACAGAAACCGCCAGTGTCGCAGGCAACATCAGTTTCAAAATTTTGCGAACCTGTGGGTCGCGCAATGCGGTCAGCAAATGAAAGGAAATGCGCGGCAACATACCGATTTTCATCAAAGCAGGAATTTGCCAACCCAATTGCAATAAACCGCCGATAATCACGCCAACCGTCAAGGCGTAAATCGGCGGATTGAAATGCGGGGCTAAAAAAATAGCCGCGCAAATCACCGCAATATTCAGCAAGACAGGGGTAAAGGCAGGTGTGGAAAAATTTTTCCAAGTATTTAAAATGCCCGATGACAGCGCAATCAGCGACATAAAAATAATATAGGGAAACATGATTTGGGTCATGGTGCGCGAGTATTCATAACGCTCGGTGCCCGCTTGCATGGCGTTTGCCATGACCCACATCACGCCCGACGCGCCGACGATGCCTAAAATCGTAATCAGTGTCACCACCCAAAACAACAGGGTGGCGGTTCGGTCAATCAACACCTTGGTTTTGGCTTCGCCATCGGTAGCCTTGCTTTGCCCCAAAACGGGGATGAAGGCTTGAGAAAAAGCCCCTTCGGCAAACAAACGGCGCAATAGGTTGGGAATGCGAAATGCGACAAAAAACGCGTCGGTGGTGGCTCCCGCGCCGAAAATTGAAGCGACCAACATCTCGCGTATCAAACCCGTAATTCTGGAGAGTAAGGTAAAGCCACTGACCGAAGCCAGTGTTTTGAGTAAATTCATGAGGGCCGGTGTGAGGAAACGGTGTTAGAAAAAGGTTGCAATTAAGGCCAAGCGTTCTATGGAATTCACACACAGGGTGCGGTAATTGAGGCACACCATGAAAACACATTGCCAGAAAGCGCAAAAAGTGGTATATTTTACAGCTATTTTCTTAATACGCCCGAGTTTTTTGCCAACTGATTGTGTGTGTCTCACGCGATTGAGTTGGTACAAGACAGTTGGTCGGGTCGCGTTGAACACCTATTTTGCGCAAAATATGGGTTCTCTCAGGACGCATTAAGATCGGTAACTCGTTTACCCGCAATAGAAAATCGATTTTCAACTTGAATATTTTAAAGGATAAAGTATGGCAAACTCAGCACAGGCGCGCAAACGCGCTCGTCAAGCCGTTAAATTGAACGCACAAAACTCATCTTTGCGTTCTGAATACCGCACTGCGGTAAAAAACGTGCGTAAAGCAGTAGATGCAGGTGATAAAGCAGCAGCACAAGCGGCATTTGCAAAAGCCCAATCAGTGATTGATTCAATCGCTGACAAAAAAATCGTTCACAAAAACAAAGCGGCTCGTCATAAAAGCCGTTTGTCAGCCAGTGTGAAAGCAATGGCGGCATAATTGTTTCAGTGATATGTGTTGTACCAAAAAGCGAAACCGACGGGTTTCGCTTTTTTGTTTTGAGCTCATTCGTGCCTTTACAAAACTTTACATCCGCGCAATATTTCAGATACATGCAGACAATACAGTGTGAACATCAAGTAACCGCTTGAATATTGAATATCGAATATTACACACAAGGAATATGAAATGAACACAAACACAAATGACACGAATAACACGACGGAAAACAATACCAACAACGCCGAACACACCGTGGCACAAACGCAAGCCACAACCCATGCCGCTGATGAGCAGTCAAGCACCTGTCAACGCCGAGGTCATTGTCATGGCCGTGGCGGCAAACGTTGGTTGATGCCCGCGATGTTGATTGGCGCGTTATTAATCGGCGGGCTAATTGGTCGGGCATGTACGCATGAGCGCATGCGCGATTATGGGCGTGGCGGGATGGGTATGCAGGGGCAAACTCAAATGCAAGGCGGATTTGGCGGACATCCAATGGGCGGTATGCGTGGTCAAGGCGGCGCGTTCTCATCCAGAATGATTGAGCGCATTGGTGACAAGGTCAATGCCACCGATGAGCAAAAGAAAAAACTCAGCGAAATCGCAACCAAACTCAACGAGGGGCAAGCCGAGCGTCAAACCGCGATGCAGTCCATGCGTCAGAAATCGTTTGAATTATTGAGTGCAAATCCCGTCGATGCAAATGCAGTGGAACAAGTGCGTGCCAGCCAAATTGCGTTTATGGATGAGCAAAGCAAACGCATGAGCCAAGCCATGCTCGAAGCAGCGCAGGTGCTCACACCTGAGCAGCGCGCACAGTTGGCGAAAATGATGCCTGAGCGTCCTTGGTGATGCGTTTTGGATCAAATTGATTTTTTGAATCCATCACAAAAATCCGTATGTGCTTGCCAAGTCATTGGGTGTGTGGTTAATCCTGAATCCGAGTCCATTGCACACCCAGTTTGGCATACAATACCCCATCATTCACACACAGAGCACATCCATGATGCAACATTTATTATTAATTGAAGACGATGAGCGTCTGGGCGCGTTGGTGGTTGAATACCTCACGGACGCAGGTTTTCAAGTCACCCATGCGCTGACGGGCGCGGATGGTTTGGCGTGTGTGCACGATGCGAGCAACGTCATTGATGCGATTATTTTAGATTTGATGCTGCCCGATATGGATGGTCTGACCGTGTGTCAAAAAATCCGCGCAACCGACAACACACCTATCCTCATGCTCACTGCGCGCGGCGATGCGATGGACAGAATTGTCGGATTGGAAATGGGCGCGGATGATTATTTACCCAAGCCGTTTGAACCCCGTGAGTTGCTCGCGCGACTGCGGGCGATTTTGCGTCGCGGCATCTCTGCTCATACCTCTGCGCCAGCGGATGCGTTGCACTTTGGTCGTTTGAGTATTCATCCAGATGCGCGTGAGGTGCACTTGGACGGTCGTTTGTGCGAGATGACCAGTTATCAGTATGATTTACTCATGGTGTTGGTTGAGCGCGCGGGACGCGTGTTGACACGCGAGTTTTTAATCGAACAATTGAAAAATCAATCTTTGGAAGCGTTTGACCGCTCGATTGATGTGCACATCTCACGCCTGCGTGCAGTGATTGAGGATGATGTGAAAAATCCCAAACGCATTTTAACCGTGCGCAGCGCGGGCTATGTGTTTGCCAAGCAACAAGATTGAGTTTGAATCCGATAGTTCAAGGTTGGCGCGATGAAACAAAAACTGTATTTTAAAATTTATCTTGCTGTGCTTGCCAGTATCGTGATTTTTGCTGTGGCAACCGCATTGCTGTGGCGCGCATTGGACGACCGCGAAGAGCGCACAGGCGGGCGATTTGACACCATTGGCCAACTCATCCAAAACGCCCTGCCTGCAGCCGATGCGCCCATTGCAGAGCAGCAACGCGTATTGGAGCAACTCACACGCGATATCCCTCTGTCGGTGATTTTGCTTAACGCTCAAGGTCAAACTTTGGCGCAAGTGGGTGAGCAACGTGGCTTTGGACCTAAATTTCAAGTGGCTTTATCGGGTGGACGCACCGCGTTTATTCGCCCGCCGCCACGAGGACAGCACGGTAATCAACCCTCAATGGCATGGACTTTCATTACGGGATTGCTGATATTGTTTGGCGCGGTGGCATTGACCGCCTTGCCGCTGACACGCCGTTTAACCCGACGCTTGGAATTGCTCAATGCAGGCGTGGAGCAATGGGGACAAGGTAACTTATCCGCACGCGCTCCAGTGCAGGGCAATGATGAAGTGGCAAAACTTGCCACCAGTTTTAACAAGGCGGCGGGCAAAGTGGAAGAGCTTGTTAGTGCCAACAAAATGTTGCTCGCCAACGCCTCGCATGAGTTGCGCACACCGCTGACACGCATCCGCATGAATGTGGAAATGCTCAAAACCGATGTGGGTGATGTGCGTGATGTGCGTCAGGCAAAACGCAAAACCGAAATTGAGCAAGACATCAGCGAATTGGATGAAATGATAGAAGGCATTTTGCTCTCCAGTCGATTGGAGGCTTATGACCAAGATGCCCGCCAGATGCCACTGGAGATGGTGGATTTACTTGCCTTGGTGGCGGAGGAGTGCGCGCATTATCCAGAAGTTGCCGTGAGCGGGCAGTCGGTCACGCTGCAAGCCAATCCGAAATTATTGCGTCGATTGGTGCGCAATGCGGTGGAAAACGCCTTCAAATATGGCTTGCCGCCCGTTGAAGTGCGCGTTTTGAGTACAGACATTCAGGCTGGCGCGCGTGCGGAAATTCACTTTACCGACCACGGACAAGGTGTTCAATTGGACAACCCGAATGATTTATTTGAGCCTTTTGTGCGTGCGCATCGCTCGCAAAACGGTGCGGGATTGGGGCTGTCTTTGGTGAAAAAAATCGCCGAACGCCACAGCGGCGGTGCAAAAATTGTATCACCTAAAAACACCGCCATGCACTTGGTGGTGTGGTTGTAAAGCGCTTGTGAAGCGGTTATAAAAAATGGGGCTAAATATTTTTAGCCCCATTTTTTTAACAACACTTCAAACGATTATGGTTTCATTTGTTGTGAAACGGCTTTGACGGGGGCTTGTATGTCCAAAAACTGCGATTGACCCGCTTTGTTTTTAATTTCCAATTTCAATGCAATGGTTTGCCCTTCTTTTAAAGGTGCTTTCAAGCCCATAAACATGATGTGCAAACTACCCGGTTTGAGCTCCACTTTGGTATTGGCGGGTAGGGCAATATTCGGCACTTGCGCCATCACCATTTTCTCGCCGTCCATCTTCATGGTGTGTAATTCTACAGTTTGCGATACATTTGAGGTTGCGCCCACCAACGTTGCATCTTGGTCGGCGGTCAAGTTCACAAACGCGCCGCCCATACTTTGACCTTCGACTGTGGCACGCGCCCATGCGCCTTGGACTTCAATTTTTATGTCGCCCGCCATACGCATTTCGCTGGGCATATCCGCCATTGGGCTTGTCGCTACTGGTGGTGGGTTGTGCCCAGTCATGTTTTCGTGCTTCATATCGGTTTTTTTGTCGCAGGCACTCAAAGCGGTGATACTCAGTACGGTTGTGAGGGCAATGGTGATTTTTTTCATGGTATTCCTTCGAGTATTTATGATGGTGTAACCATAGCAGAAAAGCAATTTTTTGAAAAGTCAAAAGAACGAGTTTGCAAGGAGTGCAGATACAAAGTATGGTTTCTATTGAGCAATATCGCTTCGAAGAAAAGTACAGCAAATCCAATGATGATGAAACCAGAACGATACCATTCTGTCTGAAAAAAGCACAAAATAAATTTAAAAATGCAAACAATTGTTAATTAATGAAGACAAGTGTTAATCCAATCGAAAGATGGATTTGTATCAATAAGAAACCTTATATCCTTACGGAATGATACAAAATACTATGCGTCAAAAAATTGTACAAAAAAATAAATTTATACAAAAATTCAAAGCAATTTTACATGGTTAAGTGTATTTATCCAACAATGTTTTAGGAACGTCACTTTACAGTTGAAAAGGAGTATCAAATGAACAAGACTTATAAAAGTATTTATTGCCATGCCACTCAAAGTTGGGTGGCCGTGAGCGAAACAACCCATGCCAAAGGTAAAATATCCAATTCAGCCACATCCTCTGTGGGCGTGGCTTTGACGTTAGCATCATCAAAAGGCAAACCATCCTCATCCAAGCGATTGGCAAAAATACTAAGCGGTGCAGTGCTTACTGCAGGATTATTTAGTACAGGAGTTTATGCTACGCAAATAGGTTCAGGCTTCGTTAACAACACGGGAACAGCAGCAAATGCTGCCAATGTTTCTGATGTTGCTATCGGTGGAGGTGCTACCACATCAGGATATAGTTCGGTGGCAATAGGAACTTCTACATATGCCAATTTAGAGTCGGTTGCGCTAGGTCAGCTGGCTCAAGCAAAAGGCGAGGATTCGGCAGCAATAGGTTACAACGCGCAGGCGTCAGGTGATAGTTCGACGGCGGTGGGTGTTAATTCGGCGGCGGGAGGTAAGTCTGCGACTGCATTGGGTTCTAAGGCGGCAGCGGCAGCACTGAATTCGACTGCGGTGGGGTTTTCATCGACTGCAAGCGCTCAGGGTGCAACTTCGGTGGGTGTGGCTTCTTCTGCAGAGGCGCTCCAGGCATCCGCTGTTGGTTCCGAGGCACATGCGCTCGGTGAGCAAAGTATCGCCTTTGGTAGAGAGGCGTATGCAACAGGCTCCAGTACCATCAGTATTGGTTTTCGGGCGGGTGGTACGGCTACGGCTACGAACTACGAAAATATCGCTATAGGTAAATCTGCGGGTATCAGTGTGAATGGCTTTCGCAATGAAGCATTTGGTACATCTGCAGGCAATAATGTGACGGGTAAGGATAATCAGTCATCTGGTTATTTGGCGGGTAATAATGTTAATGGTGACATTAACTTGGCGATTGGTGCTAATTCTGGTAGCACTGTGACGGGTAATAGAAATTCAGCATTTGGCTATCTGGCGGGTAATACTGTTTCTGGTGATTATAACGTGGCGGTTGGCGATGCTGCGGGTAAAAATGTGACTGGTTCTTTCAATACCGCCATTGGTGCCCTGTCAGGACAGGATATCTCTGCTAACAACACCATTAGCATGGGGCATTGGTCCAATGCCAGTAAAGATAATGCAGTCGCAATTGGCACATCCGCTAAAGCCACCGACACCAGTGCGATTGCTATTGGTAATAATGCGCAAGCAAAAGGAATTGATAGTATCTCTATAGGACACGGCAATATCGTAAGCGGTAAAGGCTCTGGAGCGATTGGTGACCCATCGATTATCGATGCTGCCAACAGTTATAGCGTGGGCAATACCAACACCATCGCCGTGGGTGCAGACAACTCATTTGTGTTGGGCAACAACGTCAACATCGCGGTTGCCAATGCGACGGCACTGGGCAATGCCACCAGTGTAACGCAAGCAACAGGTGTGGCACTGGGTAGCAGTTCGGTTGCTAACACAGCCGCGGGTGCGGTGGGCTATGCACCTGCAAGTGCGACAGCAGCACAAAAAGCGGCGATCACAGCGACCAATAGCACCACTTTGGCAGCAGTCAGCGTTGGCGCAGCGGGCAACACTCGCCAAATCACCAATGTCGCAGCGGGTACAGCCAACAGCGATGCAGTCAACGTGGCGCAACTGATAGCAGCACAAACGCACTACTACAGCGTGAACGATGGTGGTGTAGCGGGTGCCAACTATAACAATGATGGTGCAACGGGTCTAAAAGCAATAGCATCAGGTGTAGGTGCTGTGGCAAAAGGACCTGATAATGTTTCTATAGGCTCAGGTGCAACGACCAACAATGTAGCGTCTGGTGTGGCAGACGCAGTGGGCTTAAATGGTGGCTCACAAATCGCCATTGGTACTGGCGCAAAAACTGATACAGCGGGTTCTATCGCGATTGGTTACAACGCAGAGACAGGCGTGTTGCAGAATTTTGGTGTAGCAATGGGTGGCTATGCCAAAGCCACGGGTAACAGCGCTGTCGCAATTGGTCGCCATGCTGAAGCAACTGCTCAGAATAGTACAGCAATTGGTGGGCGGGGTACACAAGCCACGGCTGCCGATGCTACTGCTGTTGGCTCATATGCAATAGCTTCAGGATTAGAATCTTTGGCACTTGGCACTAAAGCCAACGCAAGTTTAGCCAACTCGGTTGCCCTTGGTTCCAACGCCACAACAGCGACAGGTGCAACGCAAGTGGCATCGGCGACCCTCAATGGTTTGACCTACGGCACATTTAAAGGTCAAGTGACCGATTCAGGCATGCAAGTATCGGTGGGTGCGGCGGGCAAAGAACGTCAGATTAAAAATGTCGGTTCAGGTGAAATCTCTCCCACCAGTACCGATGCCATCAATGGTAGCCAACTGTATGCAACCAACAGCGTATTGGGTAACTTCGCAAACGACACTAAAGATATTTTAGGTGGTAATGCAACTTTGAATCCCGATGGTACGCTGACCATGACCAATATTGGTGATACAGGTTATAACACCGTGCATGAAGCGATTAAGGCTTCTCAAGAAGAAGTACTTGCAGGTACCAACGTGACGAATGTTGTGGCAACCACAGGTGCGAATGGTCAAACCATCTACACCGTGAATGCCAATGGCACGACTGCATCAGCGGGCTCAAGCGCAGTGACCGTAGTTGCAAGTCTTCCAAATGCCAACAACGTCACCGACTATGCAGTGGACTTGAGTCAAACCACCAAAGACACGATTGATGGTGCGTTACAAGAAGTGGTCACACAAATTGACGGTACGACCGTTAAAACCATCAATAAAACCGACAACACTGCCAACTTCGTAAAAGGTGACAACATCGTATTGAGCGATGATGGAGCGGGTGGCATTAAAATTGCCACCAGCATGACACCGACATTTACCACGGTGAACACCACCAACTTGACTGCCACAGGTGACACCAACTTGAACAACTTGACGGTTACAGGTACCACCAATTTGCAAGGCGACACCTACTACACGGGTCCTATCACCAACGGCGACAACATTGTGAATAAAGCCTACGTGGATGGCGCACAAACTATCGTTGCCGCTGGAACCAACATTACCAGTGTAGATAAAGTGACCGATGCAACCACAGGTCAAAGCACCTACACGGTAAATGCCAATGGCACGACTGTCTCAGCGGCGGGTTCGGGAGCGGTTACTGTGGTTAAGAGTGTTCCAGATGCTAACAACGTTACCGATTATTCTGTGGACTTGAGTCAAACCACCAAAGACACGATTGATGGTGCATTACAAGAAGTGGTCACACAAATTGATGGTACGACCGTTAAAACCATCAATAAAACCGACAACACTGCCAACTTCGTGACAGGCAACAACATCGTATTGAGCGATGATGGTGGTGGCATTAAAATTGCCACCAGCATGACACCGACATTTACCACGGTGAACACCACCAACTTGAACACCACAGGTGTTACTAACTTAGGGGGTACTACAAATATCACAGGCGACACCATCATCTCAGGCGATACCACCTACACAGGTCCAATCACCAATGGTGACAACATCGTCAACAAAACCTATGTGGACAACAGCATCACCACATTGGCGAACAATCCATTGACCTTTGCAGGTGACACGGGTACAAACGTAGCGCGCAAATTGGGTGAAACCTTGAACATCGTCGGTGGCAACACAGGTACCTTGACCGATGGCAACATTGGCATAGAAGGCAATGGTACGGACACATTGACTGTGAAATTGGCATCAGATCTGACTGGCTTGAACAGTGTTACCATCGTAGGTGGTCCAACCATCAACAACAATGGCATCGACATGGGTGGCGACAAAATCACCAACTTAGCGGCAGGTGATGTGAACTCGACCAGTGGCGATGCGGTGAATGGTTCACAACTGTACACGGTTCAAGAATTGGCGGGCAAAGGTCACAACGTGACCACTGCGGCGACGGGCACAGGTGTGGTGAGTGGTACAAGCGTGACCAATGTGGCTCCTGGCGATACAGTGACCTATACAGCGGGCAACAACATCGAAGTGACGCAAGTGGGTAAAGACATCCAAATTGCAACCAGCATGACCCCGACCTTCACTACAGTGAACACGACCAACTTGAACACGACCAACTTAACTGTGACAGGTGAAACCAAGTTGGAGGGTGATACTTACATAAGTGGCGACACCCACTACACAGGTCCGATTACCAACGGTGACAACATCACCAACAAAACCTATGTGGACAACAGCGTCACCACATTGGCGAACAATCCATTGACCTTTGCAGGCGATACAGGTACAGACGTAGCGCGCAAATTGGGTGAAACCTTGAACATCGTCGGTGGCAACACAGGTACCTTGACCGATGGCAACATTGGCATAGAAGGCAATGGTACGGACACATTGACTGTGAAATTGGCATCAGATCTGACTGGCTTGAACAGTGTTACCATCGTAGGTGGTCCAACCATCAACAACAATGGCATCGACATGGGTGGCGACAAAATCACCAACTTAGCGGCAGGTGATGTGAACTCGACCAGTGGCGATGCGGTGAATGGTTCACAACTGTACACGGTTCAAGAATTGGCGGGCAAAGGTCACAACGTGACCACTGCGGCGACGGGCACAGGTGTGGTGAGTGGTACAAGCGTGACCAATGTGGCTCCTGGCGATACAGTGACCTATACAGCGGGCAACAACATCGAAGTGACGCAAGTGGGTAAAGACATCCAAATTGCGACCAGCATGACCCCGACCTTCAATACGGTGAATACCACCAACTTGACCGCTACAGGTGATACCAATCTGAACAACTTGACGGTCACAGGCACCACCAACTTGCAAGGCAACACCACCTACACAGGTCCGATTACCAACGGTGACAACATTGTCAACAAAACCTATGTAGACAACACCGTCAATAATTTGACTGCAACGGGCATCAATATCACCGCGGACAACGGCACCGCCGACAACGTCAAACTCGGTGAAACCGTCACCTACACCAGCACCGACAAAAACATCGTCACCACGGTGAGCAACAACCAAATTGACTATGGTTTGGCACCGGTGGTCACTGTGGGCACGACCAACCCCGTGGTGGTCGATGGCAACACCGGCACATTGACCGTCGGTTCAGTCACCAACCCGATTACCCTGAGCAGCACAACGGGCACAGTCAACGGCTTGGACAACATCACTTGGGATCCGAACGCCATTGTGAGTGGCCAAGCGGCAACGGAAGACCAGTTGAAATTGGCGAGCACGGCCTTGACCGATACGGGCATCAACATCACCGCGGACAACGGCACCGCCGACAATGTCAAACTCGGTGAAACCGTGACCTACACCAGTACCGACAAAAACATCGTCACCACCGTGAGCAACAACCAAATTGACTATGGTTTGGCACCGGTGGTCACCGTGGGCACAACCAACCCCGTGGTGGTTGATGGCAACACAGGCACATTGACGGTCGGTTCAGTGACCAACCCGATCACCCTGAGCAGCACCACCGGCACAGTCAACGGCTTGGACAACATCACTTGG
>Ga0316605_10000089_pt1 | contig 99460 bp, 104 predicted proteins | sample OWC_soil_day20_n_FD_207666 | JGI IMG/M metagenome (GOLD analysis project Ga0316605, IMG submission 207666) | Wetland soil microbial communities from Old Woman Creek delta, Ohio, United States - OWC_soil_day20_noCT | ecosystem: Environmental > Terrestrial > Soil > Wetlands | place: USA: Ohio...
GCCAGCAGGAGTTCATGCAGCACCAGCTCTCCAGCCAGGGCAAGAGCCTCGCCCGCACCCTGGCCATCAATGCCCCGTCCTGGCTCATCAGCAACGACGTCAATGGCATGGGTGAACTGGTGGACAGTCTCAAGTCCTCCCCCAACCTGCAGTTGGCGCTGATCCTCGACAGCCAGGGCAAAGTGCGCGCCAGCACCGATCCGTCCCTCTTCAACCTGGTGCTCGACGACGCCGCCACGCGGGCCCTGCTGAAAGGCGAGAGCCCCTACCAGATATGGCACGATGGCCTGGTGGATAGCGCCGCCGACATCGTCGCCGGCGGTCACGTCGTCGGCCATGCACGGGTGATTCTCGACGCCACGCCGGTGCGGGCGGAACTCGATGCCGTGACCCGCAAGGGCATCGCCTATACGATCTTCGCCATTGTTTTCGGCGGCCTCGTGGCCTGGCTCGTGGTGCGCACCATGACCGAGAGGCTGGCGCGACTCTCGGCCGCCGCCGACAAAATCGCCGGGGGTGATCTCACCCTGGCCCTGGCGGCGGACCTGGGTCGCGATGAAGTCGCGCGCCTGGCGCGGGACTTTGCCCAGATGGTGACGGCACTGGCCGAAGACCGGCGCCAACGCAACGAGGCCGAAGCCTCCCTTTTCGCGGAAAAAGAGCGCGCCCAGGTCACCCTGGCGTCCATCGGCGATGCCGTCATCACCACCGACGTGGCCGGCCGAGTGGATTTCCTCAACAGCGTCGCCGAAGAATTGTGCGGCTGGACCACTGTGGAGGCCATGGGTCAGCCTCTCGACCAGGTGTTCCACATCATCAACGAAGTCAGCCGGGCGGTGGTGGAAAATCCGGTGGAGATCGCCCTGCGCACCGGCGTCATCGTTGGCCTCGCCAACCACACGGTGCTGATTCGCCGTGACGGCGCCGAACTCAATATCGAGGACTCGGCGGCGCCGATTCGCGACCGCAACGGCAACATCATCGGCGTCGTATTGGTGTTCCACGATGTCACCAAGGCCCACGAAATGGCCAAGCAGATGGGCTGGGCCGCCACCCACGATTCGCTCACCGGCCTCTACAACCGCGCCGAGTTCGAGCGCCGCCTCCAGTCCCTGGTGGAACGTACCGGCCCCGGTAAGCGCCACGCCTTGCTCTACATCGACCTCGATCAGTTCAAGGTGGTCAACGACACCTGCGGCCACGCCGCCGGCGACCAGATGCTGTGTCAGATCGCCGCCATCATGCACCGCCACATGCGCGAGTCGGACACCCTGGCCCGCCTCGGCGGCGACGAGTTCGGCATCCTGCTGGAAAACTGCCCGAACGAAAAAAGCCGCCAGATCGCCGAAGCTATTCTTGAAGCCGTCAGCAGCTTCCGTTTCGTCTGGGACGAGAAGACCTTCATGGTGGGAAGCAGCATCGGCCTGGTGGAAATTGCCGGCGAAGACCTCAACGCCGCGCATTTGCTGGCCGCCGCCGACACCGCCTGCTACACGGCCAAGGACGAAGGCCGCAACCGCGTCCAGGTCTTCAACGCCGCCGACAGCGAGACCATCCGCCGCTCCGGTGAAATGAACTGGGTCGCCCATATCAACCGTGCCTTTGACGACAACCGCTTCCGCCTCCACTGGCAATCCATCGTGCCCCTGCAAGAGAAAGGTCGCGATGAACGTCATGGCGAAATTCTGCTGCGCATGGTGGACGATGAAGGCAGCCTGGTGCCCCCCGCCGCCTTCCTCCCGGCCGCCGAACGCTACAACCTGATGCCCCGGGTGGACCGCTGGGTGGTGCAGCAATCCCTGCACTGGCTGGTGGACCACCCCGAAGCATCCCAATGCGCCGCCATCAACCTCTCGGGCCAGTCTCTCAGCGACGAGTTGCTGCTCGACTATGTTTTCGAGCAATTGCGTCACACCAACATTGACCCCGGCCGCATCTGCTTCGAGATTACCGAAACTGCGGCCATCGCCAATCTGACCAAGGCGATCCGCTTCATCGGCGCCCTGCGTGAACGCGGCTGCCGCTTCTCCCTCGACGACTTCGGCAGCGGCCTTTCATCCTTCGGCTACTTGAAGAACCTGCCGGTGGATTTCCTCAAAATTGATGGCGGCTTTGTCCGCAACATCACCCGCAACCCGATCGACCAGGCCATGGTGGCTGCCATCAACAATATCGGCCACGTCATGGGCCTCGCCACCATCGCCGAGTTCGTCGAAAGCGACGACATCCGAACCCTGCTCTGCGCCCAGGGCGTGGACTTCGGCCAAGGCTACAGCATCGCCCGTCCGGTCCCGCTCGACGAAGCCTACTTGTCGCGCTAGCCACCGCCCGCAGAACCGGCACGGTCTGGATGTCGGCCCCTGGGGGGCGACCGACCATCCCGCTCCTGCCGATTCCCGTCTTGCCGGCTTTCCTCTTGCCGATTCCCTTCTTGCCGTTTGCCCTCGTCCCGTGGCCGCCCGTGCCCTGCTTCGACACGCACCGGGGCCGGTGCCGCGTCGCGACGCGGTGTGCCAACTGCCACCTGGGGACGTTGCGGCGACGGCTGGATTCGTGGGCCGTCATTAACTGACTGCGCCGACCGGATGTCGCGCTGGACGATGATCTGCCGGGGCGGCGGCGGAGACGCCTCGCGGACATTTTGATGCGGCTGCCAGCGTCCCTCGACCCAGCGATGACGGTCGTTCTCCCATGCCCAGCGTCCAGGCGCCCAGACATGGCCTGGGCGGGGCGGCGGCACCACCTCGACGCGCATAGGGGGGGGTGGCGGCGGGGAATACACGATCACCGGCGAGCTATGGGTATGGCCGTAGTGGATGTACTCACTGCGCTGATAGTCGGGCCGGGGGCCGTTGCTGACGCAGCCGGCGCTCAGCAGGGCTGCCGCGACGGTCAGGGAAAGCAGGGTGGTACGGGAAGTCATGATCGTGCTCCGGGTCGGGGCGGCAATATGGCCGCCATGCACGAGTAACGCGCGAACCAGCGCCGGGAACGACGCCCAGAACGCAGAGAATTGTGAGGAAACGTAAGGCGCGGCCCCGGGATACAGCCCGCTAGCCGCTAAATCAACGATCCAGGGCTTCATCCACCAGGGACACCGGGTCTTCCTGGGGTTCCAGATGGGTCGTCACATGGACGTGGGGCAGGGCGGTCCGGATATCGGCCTCGATGCGCTCCGACCAGTCGTGGCCTTCCTGCACCGTCCAGCGTCCAGGCACCAGCACATGCAGGATGACGAAGGCGCGGGCACCGGCCTGACGGGTGCGCAGGGCGTGGAAATCGAGGCCCTGGCGACGGTAGTCCGCCAGCACCGCCTCGATGGCCTGAATCTCCTCCGCCGGCATGGAAACATCCATCAGTCCCGCCGCCGAGCGGCGCAGCAGCTGCCAGCCGGTCCACACGATATTGATGGCCACCAGCAGGGCGATGGCAGGATCAAGCCAGAGCCAGCCGGACGCCCAGACCAAGCCAACGCCGAGAATGACACCCACCGAGGTCCACACATCGGTGAGCAGATGATGGGCGTCCGCCTCCAGGGTAATGGACTTGGCCTCACGCCCGACCCGCAGCAGGATGCGGGCCGTGGCCAGGTTGATGACCGAGGCGACGACGGATACCGCCAGGCCGACGCCCACATCTTCCAGGGCCTGGGGCGCGAGGAGGCGGCCGAAGGCGGCATAGCCGATACTGGCGGCGGCAATCAGGATCAGGAAGCCCTCGAAGGCGCTGGAAAAATATTCGGCTTTGCCGTGACCGTAGGCGTGGTTGTCATCGGCTGGCGTTGCAGCCAGGGAAAGCATGGCCAGAGCCATCAGGGCGCCGGCAAGATTGACGAAGGACTCCAGCGCATCGGAAAGCAGACCAACGGAACCGGTGAGCTTCCACGCCACGCCCTTGAGAACAATGGTGGCAAGGGCGGTGGCAATGGACAGCCAGGCGTAGCGTGTCAGCGACTGGGCTTTTGTTTGGGCCGAGGGGCGGGTTCCAGCAGGTTCAGTCGTCATCGCGATCGTCGTCGTGCTTATGGCGGGCAGGGTTGTTATGGCGCGAGTGATCCCGGACTTCACTCGGGGGCCACGGACGGTCGCCATAGGCAGCACGATACACCTCCCGCGCCGTGAACCCGCAGTCCTTGCGGGCAGCCAGGGTGCGCAGCAAGTCGGCGTCAGCCATGGTGGCGACGCCAATCTTCGCCCTGATCTGTTCGCAGGTTTCCGGCTCGGCGTCGGCCGCCATGACGGGTGCGGCCAGCATCAAAATAGTCAGCAGACCAGCTTGCTTAACAAACATCGCGGAAGCAACTCAGGTTGGATGATAAGCGCCAACCATTCCCAGGGCCGGGGCTTCACCGGGATGGGCCGACATGGAATAGGGCAGCAGGATGAAGGCAGTGGTCATGACCAACAGGAACACACCAATGGCTACGGCGGCTAGCTGGGATACAAACTCTTGTAAATGGCTCATCTTCTTGACTCCGCTAAGTGGACAGCGCCAGTTTGGCGCCGCCGTCTTAAGCCCGCCTTAAAGAGGAAAAGTCCCGTGGAGATGAATTAGCTGACGCTTGCAAATGCTGGCGGCCGTCCCGCGCAACGAATCGCGCCTATGTCTCGCCATGCACCACTGGCGCGCTTGCGTCGAGCAGCGCAGGCACACTCGCCTCGTCAAGGCCGAGCAGGCGCAGACCGATGGCTGCGCCTTTTCCCCACTCCTGAGTCAAGCCAGCGCCAGTGTGGGTCTGCACCAGATGCTCTGCCAGCAGGGCAGCCGCCGCCAGATGGCGCGAGGTCGCAGACGGGCTGACGGCCTGGGAGTCGAGCAGGGAATAATCGTGGTGATGGCGAATGGCCAGGGCGATGTCATCCGGCAGCCACCAGGCCTGGGCCAGCAGGCAGCCGACTGCCGCATGATTGGTGGTGCAGAAGGACTCTTCGACAGCGGTGAAGGCAAGCGAAGACTCCCCACTCGCCTGAGTAACGACATTTTCATACTGCTCAAACCGGCGCAGCAGGACGGGAATGCCGCAGTCGCGGAATAGTCCGAAGGTGTAGGCCTCATCGGGGCGCAGCCGGGGAGCGATGCGGCCTCCCTGGGAAAGCCAGCTACAAACGCGAGCGACACGGGCGGAGCTATCCCAGAACCGTAGCAGGGCCGGTGTGGGCGGAAACATCTTGCGCAGAACGATGCCGGCTATCGCCCGGCCGGCGACGGCAAGGCCCAGCATCATCAAGGCCTCCCGGGCCGAGCGTACACGGTTGCGAATGCCGAAGAACGGCGAATTGGCGAGGGCAATGAGACCAGCGGCCAAACCCGCATCCGAGGAAACGATGGCGTCGAGGCGCTTCAGGTCAGGCTCGTCCTTGCCCATTTCGGCATTGATCTGCACCAAAATCTCGGGGCACGGCGGAATGCCAATATCATCAATGGCACGACCGAGCAGCGCCGAAATGCGGCCGGGATCATCGGCGCCCGACACGGAATCCATCTTGGGAGCATTCATGATGCGGATACCTGAGTGTCGAGAACGTAGCGCAGAAACTGGTCTGCGGGCATCGGCCGGGCAAAGTGGAAACCCTGGGCCTCATCGCAATACTGTAGCCGCAGGAAGGACACCAGATGCTCATCCTCGACGCCTTCGGCAATCGTCCGCAGGTTGAAGCTGCGGGCCAATTGGATGATGGCGCGGACGATGGTGGCATCGTGGGGATTGCGGATCATGTCGCTGACGAAGGAGCGGTCAATTTTCAGTTTGTCGACGTTGAAGCGCTTCAGGTAGGAGAGGCTGGAATAACCCGTGCCGAAGTCGTCAATCGACATCATCAAGCCATGGGCCTTGAGACGCCCCACCGTGTCGAGCACCTTGTCCGTATCCTGAATCAAAATCGACTCCGTCAGTTCCAGTTCGAGGAACTGCGGCGGCAGACCGGAATCTTCCAGAGCGCCAAGAACGCTGCGCTCCAGGTCGCCGCGCTTGAACTGGATCGCCGAGACATTGACCGCCATCACCAGATCGGTCAGACCGGCCGCGCGCCAGACCATGGACTGGCGACAGGCCTCCCGCAGCACCCAGTCGCCGATCGGCACGATCAATCCGCTTTCCTCCGCTACCGGGATAAACGCTCCCGGCGGCAGCAAGCCATGTTCGGGGCTGTTCCAGCGAATCAACGCCTCAGCGCCGATCACCCGGCCACTGACGAGGTCGATCTGCGGCTGATAGTGGAGCACCAGTTCATTCCGTTCCAGAGAACGCAGCAGACCGACGTGAATGCGCTGACGCTCGATGGCATGGGCATTCATATGCTCGGCATAGAAACGGTAGGCGTTGCGGCCGGCTTCCTTGGCGTGATACATGGCGGTATCGGCCAACTTGAGCAGAGTGTCGATATCCCTGCCGTCATCCGGGAAGACCGCCACCCCTATGGACAGGGACGTGGCGATTTCGTGTCCGTCAATATGGAAGGTGGCCGCCAGGGAGGCAAGCACTTTCTCCGCCGCCGTTGCAATCGCATCCGTGTCGGGCATGTCGGCGAGAATGATGAGAAATTCATCGCCGCCTTGGCGGCTAACGGTATCGGTGTCGCGGGTGCAATCGCACAAACGCTTGGCGACTGCCTTGAGCAGGGCGTCACCCACCGGATGACCCAGGGAGTCGTTGATTGTTTTGAAGTTGTCAAGATCGAGAAAGAGAACCGCCGTCTTGTGCCCAGAGCGCCCCGAATAGGCGATTGCCAGTTCCAGATGGTCCCGCGCCAGAAGTCGATTGGGTAGCTCGGTCAAGGCGTCGTGGTAGGCGAGAAACTCGATGTGCGCTTCCACCTTCTTACGCTCGGTGATATCCGAGAAAATGCCGATGTAGTTGGTGATGCGGTTGGCTGCGTTCCTCACGGCAGATATGCTCAGCCACTTGGGATAGATCTCACCGTTCTTGCGCTTATCCCAGACTTCACCAGCCCAATAGCCGGATTCCTGCACGGTCCTCCACAGCTTGCGGTAAAACTCGGCATCCTGGCGACCCGATGCCATCACGCGAGGGGTCTTACCCAATACCTCTTCCGCTTCATAACCGGTGGCCCGGGTGAACGCCTTATTGACGGAAAGTATCCGTTCCCCATCATCAGTAATGACGATGCATTCGCCCGAATCCTCAAACACCTTGGCCGACAGGGCCAATTGTTCAGCAGCATGGCGGCGCCCGCTAATGTCTTCGATCTGCACCACGAAATGCAAAGGCGTTCCTGCTGCATCGCGGACAATCGACTCGGTAAGCTGCATCCAGACCAATCGCCCATCCGCACTAACGTAACGCAGCTCCTGCTGACAGGAGTCGGTCTCGCCGGCAATCAAGCGTTCCATGTTGGCAACCGCGTTGCCGAGGTCCATCGGGTGGATGAGGTCTTTCAGATTCTGGCGTTTCAGGTCCTGACGTTCACGGTCGACGATCCGGCACAAGGCCTGATTTACCTGGAGCAACTCACCACCAAGGGAAACCACCGCCATGCCGATCGGCGCGCTTTCGAGGGCATAGCGGAAGCGCTCCTCGCTGGTATGCAGAGAGTTAAGAGCCACCCGCTGGCTACGCCACAAAATCAGCACCAGGCGCGACGCCGCCAAGGTAAACAGCAGGAACAGGAACTGCCAAGCCACCAACTTGACGAGATTTTCCTTCCACTCCGCCAGATAGTCCTGGGTCGCTACGCCAACGGTCACGTAGAGCGGGTAGGGACCGATACGCCGAAACGAGTAGGTGCGCTCGGTGCCATCCAGGACGGACTTGACCCGGTAAGTACCCGCCATCTGGCCTGCTGCCATAAGCTCACGCACCGGGGGCGACATGACGGGCGCCCCCGTCACACCCTCTTTCGCCGTCATCATCGGATACCGGGCGACTATCCGCCACTCGCTGTCGCGCATGCTGGCGGCGGCGCCGGGGCCGAGTTCCAGAGCCTTGAAGCTGCTGACCAGATGCTCGACGGAAAGATCGGCGCAAACGATGGCGACGAAGCGTCCCTCCCTATCCTCCACCCGGCGTGACAAAGAAACGATGCGGCGGCGGCCGTCGGCCGTCGGCGCTAGACCGCCGATAAGCAAATCGCCGGCAGCCTTTTCGAGTCGATGAACACAAGAGTCCGGGGACGATACGCCAGAGGCGCCAGCCCCATCCGCCGCCAGAATAAGCCGGCCGGCGTCATCCACCAGTCGCAGCCCCGTCACCTCTGGCAGCCGCGCCTGCTGGCGTTGCATGAAGTTGCGAAATTCCTTCTTGATCGCGCCGTCGTGACCGACATTACGCAGCGCTTCCTGGCCCAAGGCAAGCAGTGCGCCGTCAATCTTCTCGATATCCGAACTGAACTCTCCGTCGAGAAGCCGTGTCAGGTTTCCCGTGCTGAGTTCGGCACGTTCGTGAAACTGCCGCCAACCGTGCCGAAGAGAAGACACGGCGAGAGCCGCGACAAACAGGTTCACAAAGATCAGTCCGGCAGCCATACGCCGCCGGATCACCCGATCGGGCGCCGACTGACGCTGGCTATCACTCATATTGACCATCGACATGTCCGCATGTTTAGGTATCCCGAGTTCCTGCCTTGGCGCAGCTGACTCACCGTGGATCCCAGAACCGCTGATTCTATAACCACTTCTAAAACCCGGGTAATGTATTCGGGCCAAATTTGCTTGCCGCTTGGCGCCGGTATGCCCGGATGGTCATGAAATTTGATCGGCCACATGGTCGGCAATGGCAAGGCAGGCGGTGAGACCCGGCGATTCGATGCCGAAGAGGTTGATCCACCCCGGGATGCCATGGGCTTCCGGCCCCTGGATCAGGAAGTCGGCAGCCTGTTCACCGGGACCGCTGATCTTGGGGCGGATGCCGGCATAGGCCGGCACCAGGGCGCTGTCGGCGAGGCCGGGCCAGTAGCGCCGCACTTCGGCGTAGAAGCCCTCGGCGCGGACGGGGTCGACGGCGTAGTCGGGCGCTTCAATCCATTCCACATCGGGGCCGAAGCGCGCCTGGCCACCGAGATCGAGAGTGAGGTGGACACCGAGGCCGCCGGGTTCCGGCAGCGGATAGACCAGATGCGAAAACGGCGAACGCCCGGTCAGGCTGTAGTAGTTGCCCTTGGCGAGATAAGCTTTGGGCACATGACGGGAAGGAAAGCCCGCGATGCAAGATGCCATGGTCGGCGCCGAGAGGCCGGCGGCATTGACTACCCGGTCGGCGCGGAGGCGCATCGGTTCCGCGCCGCCGATGTCCAGTTCAATACCTCCGTCGCTGACGCAGCCGCCCACCACGGGGCTGTTGAGCGCCAGCACCGCGCCGTCGCCTTCGGCATCGCCCAGCAGCGCCAACATCAGGCCGTAGCTGTCGATAATGCCGGTGGAGGGCGACAGCAGGGCGGCGGTACATTGCAGTTCCGGTTCAAGGGCGCGGGCCTCGGCGGTAGTGAGCAGGCGGAGGTCATCCACCCCGTTGGCCCGGCCCTGGCGCATCAAGGCATCGAGTTTGAACTCCTGCTCCTTGGAGGTGGCCACCACCAGCTTGCCGCAACGACGATGGCTGACACCATGGCTGGCACAGAAGGCGTAGACCTGGCGCCGGCCCTCGACGCAGAAGCACGCCTTGAGGGAGGCTTGCGGGTAGTAGAGGCCGGCATGGATCACCTCGCTGTTGCGAGCGCTGATTTCGGTGCCGAAGGCCGAATGGCGCTCCAGAATCAGTGTTTCGATGCCGCGCCGCGCCAGGGCCCGCCCACAGGCCAGGCCGATGACGCCGGCGCCGATGACGACTGCTCCAATCCGTTCCATGGAATTACTTTTTCCGCGCCCTAGGGTGGGCAGCATCGTACACCTTGGCCAAGTGCTGGAAGTCGAGATGGGTGTAAATCTGCGTCGTGCCGATATTGGCGTGACCGAGCATCTCCTGCACCGCCCGCAAGTCGCCGGAGGATTGCAGCACATGGCTGGCGAAGGAATGGCGCAACATGTGGGGATGAACGTGGACGCCGAGGCCCTGCTTTTTTGCCCAATGATCGAGGCGCACCTGGATCGAACGTACCGAGAGCCGACCGCCGCGCTGGCTGACGAAGAGGGCCGGCTCGTCGACGGCGGCGAGGGCGTCGCGCTGGGGCAACCAGGCCAGCAGGGCTTCGATGGCCTTGCGTCCGAGGGGAACGGTGCGGATCTTGCCGCGCTTGCCGGTGACGATCACCTCGCCCTCCTCGATACTCAAGCCGCCGCCGGTATTCAGGCTGGCGAGTTCGGCAAGGCGCAGGCCCGAGGAGTAGAACAGCTCGGCCATCGCCTTGTCGCGCACATCGAGCGCCTCTTCGGCGGGGGCGTCCAGTAGCGCCTGGGTCTGGTCGGCGCTGAGAGCCTTGGGCAGGGTGCGGGGCTGTTTCGGCGCCCGCAGGCCGTCGGCGGGATTGCGGGCGATTTCGCCATGACGCGCCAGCCAGCGGTAGTAGCTGCGCCAGGCAGCGAGGGCGCGGGCAATGGAACGGGCGCCGAGGCCACGGCCATGGAGTTGCATCATGCCCCGACGCAGAACGTGGGGCGGCAAGGTCTTGGGGTCTTCGTCCCCGGCCAGGTCGATGAGGGCGTCGAGGTCGCGCCGGTAAGCCGTGACGGTCAGGGGACTGGCCATGCGCTGATGGGCCAGATCGGCGAGGAAGGCCTCGATGGAGGCCCGCCCCGTTGCATTCATTTAACCCACCACGCGCAGTAGAGCGGCGGAGGCCATGTCGCCGATGCGCTCCAGGTAGAGGGTGCCCATCTCGGGATAGAAGCGATGGGCTTCCTCGCTGGCGAACACCAGCAGGCCGAAGCAGGCGCCTTCGCCGGAACCATGTTCGCGTAGGGGAATCTGCGCCATGGAGCGGGCATGGGCACCGCGCTCGCCAAACCAGGCGCAGGCTTCCTGGCCGGCGGAGGGGCCGCAGTAGGGATGCTTGAGGGTGGCGGCGAAGAGCTTGATCTCGGCACCAACCTCGTCGAATTCGTGGCTGTCGACGGCGCCGCTACCGGCGCCCCAGATACGCAGCGCCACATGGGGCACGGCGAAGGCGCCGCCAAGGTGGGAATAGAGGGCGCGCAGCACCGAGGCGGTGTCCGGCGCCGTCAGTAAAGCCACAGCGAGGCGATGCACCTTCTCGGAGATAAGATCGTTCTCCTCACCGAAGGTCACCAGTTCCGCCATCTTGGCTTCCAGGGACTTGGCCTTGTCGCGCAGGGTCAGGACCTGACGCTCGGTGATCGACACCGCCTTGCCGCCGAAGGGGCTGGGGATGTGCACATGGGCCAGCAGATCGGCGTACTGCTCGAAGAACTCCGGATGATTCTGCAAATAGCGGGCAACTTCGTTGGCGTCCATGGTGGCTCTCGTTAAAGGATCAAAGGTTGTCGGGAAGGTTGATTTCGGCGTCGAAGACGGTGACGGCGGGGCCGGTCATCATCACCGGCTCACCGGGACCGGCCCAGGCGATAGTGAGTTCACCGCCACGGGTGCTGACACGCACCGGCGCGTCGAGCAGGCCGCGACGGATGCCTGCGACCACGGCAGCACAGGCTCCCGTGCCGCAGGCCAGGGTTTCGCCGCTTCCGCGCTCGAAGACACGCAGGCGGATGGTATGGCGATCCACGACCTGCATGAAGCCGGCATTCACCCGTTGCGGAAAGCGCGGGTGGTTCTCGATCAGGGGGCCTTGCTGTGCCACCGGGGCGACCTCCACGTCGGCCACCACCTGCACCGCATGGGGGTTGCCCATGGAGACCACGGTGATGTCAATATTCTCGCCGCCCAGATCGAGAGCATGCGTGACGGCATCGGCATCGGCGACGAAGGGAATCTCGGCCGGCAGGAAGCGCGGCGCGCCCATGTTCACCGTCACCTCACCGTTCTCCTCCAGGCGCAGCGCAATGATGCCGGACTGGGTCTCGACACGAATTTCCCGGTTCGGCGTCAGTCCCTTCTCATGGACGAAACGCACGAAGCAGCGGGCGCCGTTGCCGCATTGCTCCACCTCGGAGCCATCGGCGTTGAAGATGCGATAGCGAAAATCGACGCCGGCCTGGGTCGGCTTCTCCACCACCAAGATCTGATCGCAGCCGATGCCGAAATGGCGGTCGGCGAGAAAACGGGCCTGGGCGGCGCTGGGCACGAAAGCCTGATTGATGGCATCGAGGACAACGAAGTCGTTGCCGAGGCCGTGCATTTTGGTGAAGCGGATTTTCATTTCAGCAACTGATTGAAGTCGCGCCAGACACAGCGATCCATGATGACCTGGATACCGGCGGCCTGGGCGCGCAAGGCGGCGGGTTCATTGATTACGCCATCCTGGAGCCAGAGCCGCCTGGCGCCGATGGCAATGCAGTCATCGACGATTTCATCTACCGCATCGGCGGCGCGAAACACGTCCACCAGATCGGGTGCCTCCGGCAAATCGGTGAGGCGGGCGTAAGCCTTCTCGCCGAGGCCCTCGGTAATCGCCGGGCGCACCGGGATGATGCGGTAGCCATTGGCTTGCAGGCCCTGGGCGACATGGAACACCGGACGATCCGGCTTGGGCGAGAAGCCGACCACGGCGATGGTCTTCACCGCGCGCAGCAACTCGATGATTTCTTCCTGGGTGGGGTTCTGGAACATCTGCTTATCCTAGTCGAGTCAGGGCGATTCAATAGGGGAATAGGCGGTTCAATAGACCCCTTTTTCTCCTTCAGGCCGGGTCTTGAAGCGCTTGTGCATCCACAGGTACTGCTCCGGCGAGTCGGCGATTTCGGCCTCGATGAAGGCGTTCATGCGCCGAGTGTCGGCCTCCGGGTCGGCGGTGGGGAAGTTATCCCAGGCGGCGCCGATCTCCAGGCGGTAGCGGTCGCCCTCCATACGCGTGATGACCGGCAGCACCACGGCGTCGGTCATCGCCGCGAGGCGAGAGAGACCGGTGATGGTAGCGGTGGGGAAGCCGAAGAAGGGCACGAAGATGCTGTCGCGGCGGCCGTAATCCATGTCCGGCAGGTAGTAGAACAGGCGGCCGGTCTTCATGGCCTTAACGATCTGGCGCGGCCCTTCCTGGCGCGAGAGCAACAGGGGATGGTTGAAGCGCATGCGGCCCTCGAACAGGGCACGATTGAACATCGGATTTTTCTGCTTCGAATAGATGCTGGCCATGGGCCGGTGCAGGGTGAACCAGGTCCAGCCGGTGTCGAGGGCGACAAAATGGGGAGCGAGCAGGATCACGGAGCGGTTGGCGGCGGCGGCGAAATGCTCCTCGCCCACCACATGAACCAAACGCCGGATGCGCGCCGCATCAGCCCACCAGAGCAGGCCACGCTCAATAAAGCTGCGGCCGAAGGCCTCGAAGTGACGCTTCGCCAGGGCTTCCCGCTCGGCGGCGGGCATCGTCGGGAAGCACAGGCGCAGGTTGGTTCGGGTCACCTGGCGGCGCTCCCGCACTAGCAGGAACAAGGCACGACCCAGGGCACGGCCGAGAACAGCCTGCGTCGACAGCGGTAGGAAATGTACCAGCCATAGCAGGCTGAGCACGAGGCGCGTCATCATGAGCCGGCGGCTGGCGGCAAAGGGGCGCCAGAGGGCTGCTTGTAGCGGTTGTAGCCCCACAGGTACTGGCTTGGGCATTCGCGGATCAGACCTTCGATGGCCGCGTTCACCGCCCCGGCGTCGCCCAGGGAGGCTGGGGCCGGGCGCAGCTTGAGGTGGTAGCCGGCACCGCCGGGCAAGCGCTCGGCATAGGCCAGCAGAACCGTCGCCCCCGTCTCGGCCAGACGCGGTGCCAGGGTCATGGTGTAGGCCGGTTTGCCGAAGAACGGCGCCCAGGCCCCCTCCCCGGCACCCGGCGCCTGATCCGGCAGCATCCCAACCGCTTCGCCGGAACGCAGGGCCTTGAGCAGACGCCGCACCCCCGAGAGGTCGGCCGGCGCCAGCTTGAGATTGGCGCCACGCCCCTCTTCGATCAGGGGCACCAGCCAGGCCTGCTTGGGACGGCGGTAAAGCACCGTCATCGGCCGCCGCGCCGCGTAATACTGGGCGGTGATTTCGAAGCAGCCGAGATGAGGCGTGAGGAACAGGATGCCGTGGCCGGCGCTCCACGCCGACTCCACCAGTTCCCAACCGCTCACCTGAACCACCTTGGCCACCACGTCCGCTTGCGGCCGCAACCAGACCCAGGGCAGTTCCATCAGAGTGCGCCCGGCCTCGGCCGCCACCGCGTTGCGCAGCCCCTCGCCATAACCGGCCTGGGCCAGATTGGCATCGAGATGACGCCGATAGGGAGCGGAAAAACGATAGATCAGACGACCAAGCACACCGCCCAGGGCATGAAGCCAGGACAGCGGCAGGCGACTGAGAAAACGGAACAGCAGGACCATCAGCGCGGATGGGCGAAGCCGCGCTTGCTGCCTTCGATGAAGGCCTTGAGTTCGGCCACGGCGGGGGAGTCCATCGCCGCCATCTGCTCCAAAGCCTCGGCCAGGGTCACGCCGTCGGCGTAGAGCAGGCGGTAGGCATCCTTGAGGGCCTTGATGTCGTCGGGCGAAAAACCGTTGCGGCGCAGGCCCACCAAATTCAGGCCCCGGGCGCGGCCGGGGTTGCCGTCGGTGATGCAGAACGGCAGGGCGTCCTGCACCACCTTGGCGGAAAGGCCAATCATGGCGTTACGGCCAATGCGGCAGAACTGGTGCACCGTCACGGCGGCGGAGATGAAGGCACGATCGCCCACCACCACTTCGCCAGCAATGCCGCCGGTATTGGCCATCACCACATGGTTGCCCACCACGCAATCGTGGGCGATGTGGGCGTAGGCCATGAGGAAGCAGCCGTTGCCCACCTTGGTCGCGCTGCCGGGGCGGGAACCGCGATGAATCGTTACACCTTCGCGGAAGGAGCAGCCGTCGCCGATCTCGGTGGTGCTTTCGCAGGCCGGGTCGAACTTGAAGTCCTGCGGGTCGCCGCCGATCACGGCATGCTCGTAGACCTTGTTGTTGCTGCCCATGCGGGTGCCGCGCTTGATCACGGCATGGGCAGCAATTTCGCAGCCATCGCCGATCACCACCCCCGGCTCGATTACGGCATAGGGGCCGACGCGAACATCCGTGCCCAGCTGGGCATCGGCGGCAATGATGGCGCTGGCGTGAATCACACCATGGCTCCCTTGATGGTGTCGGTGATGAGAGCGATCTGCTCCGGCTTGAGCAGGGGCGAAATCGGCAGGGACAGGCAGCGGTTCGCCACGTTTTCGGTCACCGGCAGTTTCTGGCCGGCACACAAATCCTGGAACATGGGCTGCTGGTGCAGGGGCACCGGGTAATAGATGGCATTGGCGACGCCCTTGGCGTTGAGAGCGGCCTGGATCGCTTCGCGCTTCTCGACCAGCAGGGTGTATTGGTGGAACACATGCACACCCTTGCCGTCCTCGAAGGGCGTGACCACCCCGGGAACGCCCGCCAATTGGGCGTTGTAGGCATGGGCATGAGCACGGCGCAGACGGTTGAACTCGTCGATGCGCTTCAGTTTGACGCGCAGGATCACGGCCTGGAGTTCGTCGAGGCGGCTGTTGTAGCCGAGCACATCGTGGTGGTAACGCACCCGGGAGCCATGGGAGGCCAGCACCCGCATGTCGGCGGCGAGTTGGTCGTCGCTGGTGACGATGAGGCCGCCGTCGCCGAAGGCGGAAAGGTTCTTAGACGGATAAAAGGAGGTGCAGCCGATGTCGCCGTAGGCGCCGGACTTGCAGCCGCCGTATTCGGCACCGAAGCTCTGGGCGCTGTCTTCGATCAGCTTGAGGCCGTGCTTGTCGCACAGGGCTTTCAGAGGCGCCAGATCGACCGGCTGGCCGAAGATATGCACCGGGATGATGGCCTTGGTGCGCGGCGTGATGGCGGCAGCCACCTGGTCCAGGTCGAGATTGAAGGTGCGCGGATCGATGTCCACGAACACCGGCGTGGCACCGGCCATGCGCACCGTGGAGCCGGTGGCGACGAAGGTAAAGGGAGTGGTAATGACTTCATCGCCGGGACCGATGTTGCAGGCGCGCACGGCAATCATCAGGGCATCGGTGCCGGAAGCACAGGCGATGCCGTGCTTGGCACCGCAGTAGGCGGCAGCCTCGGCCTCGAAGACCTTGACGTTGGGACCGTTGATGTACTGGGCGGCCGCCAGGGCCTCCAGCACCTTGGGTTCAATCTCGGCCCGCAGCAGTTCGTACTCGGCCCTCAGGTCCACCATGGGAATGCTCATGTCTTGTCCTTATTTCCTGCGGGATTCGATTTGTCGATTCACTTCCAGCGCCACTTCCAGGGCGCGCTTGCCGTCTTCCCCGGCCACCACGGGCTGACTGCCGGCGCGAACCGACTCGACGAAGGCCGTGACCTCACTCATCAGGGCGTCACCGGCCGGTACCTCGATCACTTCCGAGGTGATCGGCGCTTCCCCCTCGGCCGGGTTATCCACCTTGCGGCCGAAGGTGACGCGGCGTTCCTGGAAGTCGATGGAGAGATAGCCGTCAGCCTGGAACAAACGCATCTTGCGCATCACGCCCAGGGACACACGGCTGGCGGTGAGGTTGGCGGTGCAGCCGTTGGCGAACTCGATGCGGGCGTTGGCGATGTCGGTACGGTCAGTGAGCACCGAGGCGCCATTGGCGCGCAGTTCGGCAATCGGGCTGTCTACCTTGTTCAGCACCAGGTCGATGTCGTGGATCATCAGGTCCAGCACCACCGAAACGTCGATGCCACGCGGCTTGAAGGGCGCCATGCGGTGGGCCTCGATGAACATGGGCTGCTTGATGCGCCCTTCGACGGCGCGCCAGACCGGGCTGAAGCGTTCGATGTGGCCCACCTGCAATTTGAGGCCGCGCTCGCGGGCGATGCGCGCCAACTCCTCGGCCTCGGCGACAGTGACGGTAATGGGCTTTTCCACCAGCACATGCTTGCCGGCTTCGAGGCAGGCCTTGGCGATCTCGTAATGGGTTTCGGTGGTGGCGGCGATAGACAGTAAATCCACCTGGGCCATCAGCTCCCGATAGTCAGTGAAGTCTGCGCAGCTCAGCTCGCCGGCCACCTTCTGCGCCGTCTCGGCACGGGCGTCGGCGACGCCGACCAACTGGACGTCAGGGAGGGAGGAGTACTTCTGGGCGTGGAACCGTCCTAGGTAGCCGACACCGATTACGCCTGCTTTAAGCATGGAAAATTGACCCGGGGCTGCAAAAAGGTAGAATTATCCCTGTTCGCCGAGTTAAATGGACAACTTGCGGGGCGAAAAAGAAATTCCGCTAAAGCGTCGCCGCTCCGTTCTCCCAAGAGATGGTCACGCCAGCCACATGGGGGGAAGCTTTGAGGAGCACAGCATGTCAAATACCTATTTCTTTACTTCCGAATCGGTTTCCGAAGGCCACCCGGACAAGGTCTCCGACCAGATTTCCGACGCCATTCTGGACGCCATCCTGGCCCAGGACCCTTACTCCCGCGTCGCCGCCGAGACCCTGTGCAACACCGGTCTGGTAGTGCTGGCCGGTGAAATCACCACCCAGGCCAACGTCGATTACATCCAGGTCGCCCGCGACACCATCAAGCGCATCGGCTACGACAACACCGAATACGGTATCGACTACAAGGGCTGCGCCGTGCTGGTGGCCTACGACAAGCAGAGCCCGGACATCGCCCAGGGCGTGGATCGCGCTTCCGACGACTACCTGAACCAGGGTGCCGGCGACCAGGGCCTGATGTTCGGCTACGCCTGCGACGAAACCCCGGTGCTGATGCCCCTGGCGATTCACCTCTCTCACCGCCTGGTTGAGCGCCAGGCCATGCTGCGCAAGGATGGCCGCCTGCCCTGGCTGCGTCCCGACGCCAAGAGCCAAGTCACCATCCGCTACGTGGATGGCAAGCCGGATGCCATCGACACCGTGGTGCTGTCCACCCAGCATTCCCCTGAAATGTCCGACGGCCTGAAGATGAAGCAATCCGCCATCGACGCCGTGATCGAAGACATCATCAAGCCGGTGCTGCCGAAAGAACTCATCAAGGGCGACATCAAGTATCTGGTGAACCCCACCGGACGCTTCGTCGTCGGCGGCCCGCAAGGTGACTGCGGCCTCACCGGCCGCAAGATCATCGTCGACACCTACGGCGGTGCTGCACCCCACGGCGGTGGCGCATTCTCCGGCAAGGACCCGTCCAAGGTGGACCGTTCCGCCGCCTACGCCGCCCGCTACGTGGCAAAGAACATCGTTGCCGCCGGCATCGCCAGCAAGTGCCTGGTGCAGATCTCCTACGCCATCGGCGTCGCCCAGCCCACCAGCGTTTGGGTCACCACCCAGGGCACCGGCAAGATCAGCGACGAGAAGATTGCCGAACTGGTGAAGCAGCACTTCGACCTGCGCCCCAAGGGCATCGTGCAAATGCTCAACCTGCTGCGTCCGATCTACCAGAAGAGCGCCGCCTACGGCCACTTCGGCCGCGACGAGCCGGACTTTACCTGGGAGGCCATCGACAAAGCTGCAGCACTGCGGGCCGACGCCGGACTGTAAGGCAGAGAGTCGGAACAACAAAAAGGCAGCGGAGCAATCCGCTGCTTTTTTTACATCAGCGACATCACCAGGCCTGCCGCTGCCGCCAGGGCAAAAAGGATCAGTATCGCCTTGCCTATCGGCCGGCCTTCGATGAAAGCCAAGCGCAGCATGCGCCAGGCGCCAAAACCTGCCACGGCCGAAATGACAGTCGCGGCAAGCAGGGCCTGGGTTACCCCGGGAGGCCAACCGGCGGTTTCCCGCAGACCGGCCACGCCAAGGCGCACACCCCAGCCCCAGAGGGAAACCGCCAGCAGCAGCAAGACGCCGCCGCTGGCCAGGGAGGCGAAACGTTCGACGCCATTGGGGGGAGAGGTTTCTGCCATGGTCATGCAACTCCACGCTTGGCGACGATGAACGCGCCCAGCTTCTTGTCAGTGTTGAGAATGTGATTCACCAGCCAGTTATTGAGGAAGCCGAGCAAATCATCGGGTGAAATCAGGGTGCCGGCCTTGAGGCCTTCGCGCACCGCCACCACCTTGGCCGAAAAGGCCCGGTGCTGTTCGAGATGCCGGGCCGCTTCTTCCGGCGGGCCATCGGCGTAGCCATATTTCTGCATCAACTCCTCTTCGGTCTCGAAATGGTAGAGGGCGTAGCTGAGCAGATCCTGGGTAATCTGTTCCAGGGACTCCAGACTGGCGTCCTTGACCAGGCGCACCCCGGCTTCATTGAGGGTGTGCACCAGTATCATGTGCTGTTCGTCGATTTCCGCGACGCCGGTGGCGTAACTGTCGTTCCAGACCAGCGGCTGGGAAGCCGTCATGGTGAATCTCCTTATTGATAAATCAGGCGCCGCCGTTGCTTATCCAACGCTGGCTTCGGCGACCCGGAAAAGATGCAGCCGGCTCACCAGCGCCTCGTTGGCAACAGCCAGAGCCTGCTCGGTTTGCCGCGCCAACTGCCGGTCGCCCTTGGCCAGACTGGCCTGGAGCGCCTCGGCCAGGTTGTGCACCTGCTGATGCAGGGTACCGATCTCGCGAAACTCCGGGCGCGCTCCATAGCGCCGATAACCCACTTCTGCATACCATTGTGCCAGACGGCAGCTCTTATAGTCGAGGGACGGCACATCGCCCATGGCCTCTGGCTGCTCGATCGCGGCACGCAAACGCTCGAACCAGTGACGATGGGACACCTCCATCAGCAGCAAGTCGAAATCGGCGCGCTGGGGGTAATGGGATTGGGCCAGACGCCAGCGCGGATCCATCTGGAAGTCCCGCAGCCATGGCAGGACGCGCTCCACCGGCATGGGCCGGGCGATGCCATAACCCTGCATGACATCGCAGCCAAGCTCCAGCAACATCAGAATCTGCTCGATGGACTCGACGCCTTCCGCCACCACCTGGCGCTGAAAGGCGGAAGCCAACCCGATGACGCCCTGAACAATGGCCAGGTCGCCCGGATCGTCGAGCATGTCGCGGATGAAGGTCTGGTCGATCTTGAGGGCGTTGGCGGCCAGACGCTTGAGATGCACCAGGGACGAATAGCCGGTACCGAAATCATCGAGGGCGAAATTCACCCCCAGGGCCTGATAGCGGTTGATGAGGCTGCTGACGGCATTGATGTCCTCCAGGGCCGCAGTTTCCACCACCTCGATTTCCAGGCGATGGACCTGTTCCGCCGGGCGCTGTGCCAGCAGTTCCGTCAGCCGGGCATCGAAGTTGCCGCGCAGAAACTGACGTGCCGACACATTGACGCTGATGGAGATATCAAACCCCGCCTCCTGCAAGCGCGCCAGTTCATCCAGTGCCTCGACAATCACCCATTCACCGAGACGGATAATCACATCCTCGTGCTCGATCAAGGGCAGGAACTCGCCCGGCGCCCGCGTCCCCAGCACCGGATGTTCCCAGCGCACCAGGGCTTCCAGCCCTACCACGCGGCCCTCGCGGCAATCCACCTTGGGCTGGTAATGGAGCCGCAACTGGCCCTGTTCGAGGGCGGTTTCGAGGCGGCGCACGATGCCCTGATTGGCCCGTACCCGCGACTCGATGGTCGGGTCGAACATGTGGAAGCGGTTCTTGCCCGCCTCCTTGGCGTTGTACATGGCCTGGTCGGCGTGGCGCAGCAACAGGTCGCCGTCCGGCACGTCACCCGGCACCAGAGTAACGCCGATGCTGGCGGAAACCCGCACCGGATGCCCTTCAATGGCGAGGGGCACCGCCACGGCGTCAAGAATCCGCTTCAGGGCCTGCTCGCACTGGCCCGGCGATTTCAGCCCGCCTAGCAACAGGGCGAACTCGTCGCCACCGATGCGCGCCGCCGTGTCTTCGCCCCGTATCACGTCCAGCAGGCGCCGGGCCACCTCCTGCAACAAGTGATCGCCGGCCTTGTGGCCAAGAGCGTCATTCACCGGCTTGAAGCCATCCAGGTCCATCATGCACACGGCCAGCATGTCGCCGGTACGCTGGCTGTGGGCCAGGGCCAGCTTCATGCGATCCACCAGCAGCAGACGGTTGGGCAGCGCGGTCAGCACATCGTAATGGGCCTGGAGTTGCAGCGCGCGCTCACGCTCGATGAGGCGGGTCACATCCACCGTCGAACTCAGCACCGCCGGCATGCCGGGAACCCAGTGGGAATTCACCGGCTTGGCGTTGACGCGGAACCAGCGCCGCTGACCGTCGGCGGCCGGAATTTGCAGCGGAACATCGGTGCAGGGCGCCCCTGTGACCAGCACCTGGGCGACGGGAAACTGCTCAGGATTCAGGGCATCGCCATCCTCATCCAGGCAATGGGCGGCCATATCGCTGTAATGCTTGCCCTCGCATCCGGCCTCGTGACCGAACTGGCGACAGGTGGAGGGGTTGGCGTAGAGCAGCTTGCCCTCCATGTCCCAAAGCTGTATCCCCTCCTCCACGGAGAGCAGGAGGGAACACATCTCCAACTCCGGGCACTCGTCCATGGCGACAAAACCTGTCGGCACCGGACACTGCTTCGGAACGGCCGTGGCGGTTTCGAGAAGGGTGTGTATTCTGTCTTTCGTCATAGTTTAAGAATAACATCGACATGAATAATTTGCTTTAACCCACATCAACATCAATGACTTGCGATCACAAAATATTCAATCGCCAAGCGGCGCAATACCGACTAGTTTTAACTAATGTCGCAGGCAGCCCGCTGCCAAGGAGGTCGTCATGCCCTGTACCCCACAATGTTTGGATCTGTGCCGCCTGAGCCCCGAAGAAGCACGGCATCTGTGCCTTGATGCCGCCCTCCCGGACATTGCAGCAGCCCAGGCCCGCTGCCAGGCCCGGCACGAGTCGGGAATCGCCATGGCGGGTGACAAAACCACGGCCTGCGAATTGCAGGCCTGGGCGCGCGACGCCGACCGGTTGGCCGACCTCAGTCAAGCAGCCTTGCGCCACCGCGCCTTCGCCATCGCCCGCGCGGCCGAAGGTGCGGGCTGACCAGTACGCGGCAAGTGCGGGCAGATTGGCTTATAATCCGCCTCCTTCCGAGGAGCGCTGCAAGGTTGTAGGCCCGATACGTCACGGGCAACACCCCCCAGGCTCGGATTCATGAACGGCGCTCACCTGACCAACCCGTACCGGGTGTGGCGCGGGTGAGTGGGCTGACCAGGGTTGGCTGCCCTTCCCCGTCCCGCCCGGTCACACGTCAAGGAGTTGAACGCTGTGACTGCCAAACAAGACTATGTAATCGCCGACCTGGGCCTAGCCGACTGGGGCCGCAAGGAAATTCGCATCGCCGAAACCGAAATGCCGGGCCTGATGGCGATCCGCGAGGAATACGCCAAGACCCAGCCCCTCAAGGGCGCCCGCATCACCGGCTCGCTGCACATGACGATCCAGACTGCGGTGCTGATTGAGACCCTCACCGCCCTCGGCGCCGACGTGCGCTGGGCCTCCTGCAACATCTTCTCGACCCAGGATCACGCCGCCGCCGCCATCGCCAAGGACGGCATCCCCGTCTTCGCCGTCAAGGGCGAGTCCCTCACCGAGTACTGGGACTACACCCACCGCATCTTCGAGTGGGCCGACGGTGGTTACTCCAACATGATTCTCGACGACGGCGGCGATGCCACCCTGCTGCTGCATCTGGGTGCCCGCGCCGAGAAGGACATCTCCGTCATCGCCAAGCCCGGTTCCGAAGAAGAGACCATCCTCTTCGCCGCCATCAAGGCCAAGCTGGCCGTCGACCCGACCTGGTACTCCGTGCGCCTGGCCCAGATCAAGGGCGTCACCGAGGAAACCACCACCGGCGTCCATCGCCTCTACCAAATGCACCAGCGCGGCGAACTCAAGTTCCCCGCCATCAACGTCAATGACTCGGTGACCAAGTCCAAGTTCGACAACCTCTACGGCTGCCGCGAGTCCCTGGTAGATGGCATCAAGCGCGCCACCGACGTGATGATCGCCGGCAAGATCGCCGTCATCTGCGGCTACGGCGACGTCGGCAAGGGTTCCGCGCAGGCCATGCGCGCCCTCTCGGCCCAGGTCTGGGTCACCGAGATCGACCCCATCTGCGCCCTGCAAGCCGCCATGGAAGGCTACCGCGTCGTCACCATGGAATACGCCGCCGACAAGGCCGACATCTTCGTCACCACCACCGGCAACTACCACGTCATCACCCATGACCACATGGTGAAGATGAAGAACAACGCCATCGTCTGCAACATTGGTCACTTCGACAACGAGATCGACGTCGCCTCCCTCGAGAAGTACCAGTGGGAAGAGATCAAGCCCCAGGTCGATCACGTCATCTTCCCGGACGGCAAGCGCATCATCCTGCTGGCCAAGGGTCGCCTGGTGAATCTGGGCTGCGCCACCGGCCACCCCAGCTACGTCATGTCGTCCTCCTTCGCCAACCAGACCATCGCCCAGATCGAGCTGTTCACCAAGACCGCCGACTACCCGGTGGGCGTGTACACCCTGCCCAAGCACCTGGACGAGAAGGTGGCCCGCTTGCAGTTGAAGACCCTCAACGTGCAGCTCACCACCCTCACCCAGCAGCAGGCCGACTATATCGGTGTGCCCGTCAGCGGCCCCTACAAGGCGAATCATTACCGGTATTAACTCGCCCAGCCACGAGCTTCCCCTACGGAGCATGGAATACGTTAAAGGCGGCATAATGACCCGCCCCCTCCCGTCCTCCCCCTCGCGGGGGAGGCTACTGGCTGGCTCGCTACGCTCGGTAGTGGGGTGGGCGGTCTTGTCCTGTATTTCACGCTAGGAGCAAATCACCATGGCGCGCATTCTTCTCGGCTGGTTGCTCAACGCGGTGGCTTTGCTGGCGGTGGCGTATCTGCTGCCGTCGGTCCAGGTCGCCTCCTTCGGCGCCGCCCTGGTGGCGGCCCTGGTGCTGGGTCTGTTCAATGCCCTGGTGCGGCCGCTGCTGGTGCTGCTCACCCTGCCCATCACCCTGCTCACCCTCGGCCTCTTTCTGCTGGTCATCAACGGCCTGCTGTTCTGGGCCGCGGGCAGCCTGCTCGATGGCTTCTCGGTGGGCGGCTTCTGGCCCGGCCTCTTCGGCGCCCTGCTCTACAGCGTGATTTCCGGGCTTTTGAGTAGTGCACTGATGCCCAACAAAGGCAACGCCTGACCCCGCCGTGAAGTCCTTTCACCGTCGTACCTCGCGCCCCGCGACAGCCCCCGAGCCGGCGCCCGTTGCACCTCGTCCGGCCCACGCCGGCACAAGGGCCGACCAGATGCTGGTGGAACAGGGCCTCGCCTCTTCGCGCACCGTTGCGCAACGCCTGATCGCGGCCGGGCGCGTGAGCTATGAACAGGGTCTGGTGAGCAAGTCCTCCCTGCTGCTGCCCGCCCATACGGCGCTGACGGTGGAGCAAGGCGATGCCGACGGCCCCGACCGTTACGTCGGGCGCGGCGGCCTCAAGCTGGCCGGTGCCCTCCAACACACCGGCCTTGATGTCCGTGACCTGATTTGCCTCGATGTCGGCCAGAGCACCGGCGGTTTCACCGACTGCCTGCTCCAGGCCGGCGCGACCCGAGTAATTGGCGTGGATGTGGGCCACGGCCAGCTGCATTCCAGGCTCCGCGCCGATGCCCGCGTCACCTGCATCGAGGGCATCAACGCCCGCAATCTCGAAGCCGACACCGTGGGCAATGAACGCTTCCCGCTCATCGTCGGCGACCTCTCCTTCATCTCCCTGACACTGGTGCTGCCTAGACTGGCGCCGCTGCTGGGGCAGCCGGGGCGGCTGCTGATGCTGGTCAAACCCCAGTTCGAGGTTGGGCTGGAAAACATCAGCAAAGGCGGCATCGTCCGCGACGCCGGCCTCTACTCCATGGTGGAGGCCAAGCTGCGCGCCTGCTGCAACGAGAACAAACTGCGGGTGCTGGACTGGTTCGAGAGTCCCATCACCGGCACCGACGGCAACCGCGAATTTTTTATCTATTGCGATCATGAAACCTGAACTTTCCATCGAGTTTTTCCCGCCCCAGACGCCGGAAGGCATGGACAAGCTGCGCGTTGTGCGTAGCAAGCTGGCGGCCCTGAAGCCCGCCTTCTTCTCCGTTACCTACGGCGCCGGCGGCTCGACCCAGGAGCGCACCTTCGAGGTGGTGTTCGAGACCCAGGACGAGGGCAAGCAGGCCGGTTTCGAGGCCGCGCCGCACCTCTCCTGCATCGGCTCCTCGGCGCCTCTGGTGCGCGATATCCTCGCCCGCTACAAGGCCGCCGGCATCCGCCGCATCGTCGCCCTGCGCGGCGACCTGCCCTCGGGCATGGCCGATCCGGGCGAGTTCCGTTACGCCAACGAACTGGTGGACTTCATCCGCAAGGAAACCGGCGACTGGTTCCACATCGAGGTCGCCGCCTATCCCGAGTGGCACCCCCAGGCCCGCTCGCCGAAAGACGATCTGCTCAACTTCAAGCGCAAGGTGGAGGCCGGCGCCGACTCCGCCATCACCCAGTTCTTCTTCAACGCCGAGGCCTACGAGCACTTCGTCAGCGATGTGCGCGCCCTCGGCGTCACCATCCCCATCATCCCCGGCATCATGCCCATCGCCAGCTTCACCAAACTGGCACGCTTCGCTGACAGTTCCGGCGCCGAAATTCCGCGCTGGATACGCAAGAAGCTTGAGAGCTATGGCGACGACGCCGATTCCATCCGCGCCTTCGGCCTCGACGTGGTGACCGATCTCTGCGAACGCCTGCTCAAGGCCGGCGCGCCGGGCCTGCATTTCTACACCCTGAACCAGGCCAATCTCACCACCGAAATCGTCAAGCGGCTGGGCATGGCATGAGCACCGCCACGCTGACGCAGTTTTCGGCCCTCGGCCAGGTGGCGGTCATCACCCTCGCCAACACGCCGAAGCGCAACGTACTCTCTGACGCCATGATCGAGAGCATCCTGGCCGGCCTGGAACAGGCGCGGGCGATCGAAGCGCGCTGCGTCATCCTGCGCGCCGAACCCGGCGTCAAGGTCTGGTCCGCCGGCCACGACGTCGCCGAACTGCCCGAGTCCCACCGCGACCCCCTGGGCTGGAGCGATCCCCTGCGGGTGGTGATCCGTGCCATCGAAGAGTTCCCGGCACCGGTGGTTGCCCTGGTGGAAGGCGGCGTCTGGGGCGGCGCATGCGAAATGGCTTTCAACTGTGACCTGGTGGTGGCGACGCCCGAGTCCACCTTCGCCATAACCCCGGCCAAGCTAGGCATCCCCTACAACGTCAGCGGCCTGCTGACCTTCATGAATGTGATTCCGCTGCATGCGGTGAAGGAACTAATCTTCACCGCCGACCCCATGGGCGCCCATCGCGCCCACGAGCTGGGAGCGGTGAACCACGTCGTCCCGGCTGACGAAATCACCGACTTCTGCCTCACCCTCGGCCGTCGCATCGAAAGCCTCGCCCCACTGGCCATCGCCGTGATGAAGGAGGAACTCCGCGTCATGGCTTCGGCCCACTCCATCACGCCACGCATGTTCGAGCGCGTCCAAGGCCTGCGCCGCCACGTCTACGACAGCGGCGACTACCAGGAAGGTATCCGCGCCTTCAAGGAAAAGCGCCCGGCGGTGTTCAAGGGAAAATAGCAGTCGGCCCGGAAGCCGTATGCAGCGGCCTTTCCAGACCTTACATCGCCAGAAGCGCCATTCTGCGCGGCCTCCGGCCATCACCACCAGCCAATGCGAACCTAGCCCATTATTTACATGCCTGCCTCAAGCGCACTGATGCACCCCGGCAAGAGTGGACGAATGAACTGAGCCCAAGCGGAAACATGCTCGGGCCTGGCGTAATGAAACCAGATGTCATGGCTTTCTGGATATGGAACGGCAACGGGATCGAACTTGGCAAGGTACCACGCTCTTACCTCGGGAGAAATATGCAGAGCGGGATGTGTCTTCGGCGGCCTTTGAAGAGACGAGATCACGATGTTTTGAATTTCGCGAGCCAACTCTCTCTGCTCGTCAGTGAGAAAACGTGCAAGACGCTGCCTGTGCGCGCCACTGGCGCCGACGATGGGCTCAGGCGCGATCTGAAACTCGACAACGAACTTTGAACCAGCATATTGGTCCCAACCGTCCCGCGAAACTTGGCACCACACTGTGATGTACGACTCACCATGTGGGCGTGACCAACTGAGGAAACTGTCAGCGCGCCTAAACCCTGAGGTCTTGAACCAAGGCCCCAGTTCCGACTTGAGCAGCGAGTAAACCTCCGTGGATTTCATGAGGGGGCTAACGAAGCTGTAGAAAAATATTCATCATCCCCGCATTCTGCGGTGAACCAAATGGGATATCAAGAGTCACAGATCCATCCCGCCATGGAACATCTGCCATGGCCCGCTACAAGAACGATCAGGTGGGCGCCAGCGCCTTCCCGCCAGGCATGCTGCTCAAAAGGGTAATTAGGGTCAGAGTGAATTGCCCTGCCCAACCGCCATTATCGTAACAGCATTTTCCTCTGATGCGAATCGGGTGGCACGGCGCCTCATCCCCTCTGCCCCGCCGAGCGCAGGCTTGCCGGGCCGGGGTTTCCGGCCGCGTTGTCCGAGCGCAGCGAGTTTAGCGGCCGGCCGGGCCGGCGAGCCGGAGGGAGGGGAGCCGCAGGCCGGGGCAGTGGGGCGCGCTCTTTGTCCCCCTTTCTGACGCGCATCAGAAAGGGGGTCGCCCGCCGGGGCGAACTCCCGGCGCGGAGGTTCAGTCAGCGACTGGCCGTGCCGAAGCGCGCACCGAAACAAGCCAAACCAAGCACCACCCCGCAAGCCGCATCCAGCGGCGCTCCCAGCCACGCCATCCCCGCAACCCGCATGAAAAGGCACCCCCAGCCATGCCCTGCCTGAAACGCCCATTCCACGCGCCTCTCGACCTATCCCTTCAGAACGGCTTCACCGTCATCAAAAAGAAGATCACCACCGTCGCCGTGAAAGCCGGGTAGCCGAGCCATTCCCAGATTCGAGCGAAGCGCCAATAGCGTTCGGGCAGCGGTGTGCCGGCGGCGAGGGAGTCGACCGCCATGTCGCGCAGGCGCAGTTGCAGCCACACCACGGGCAGCCAGCAGACGCCGGCGAAGAAGAACAAGCCGATGGCGACGAGGAGCCAGCCGGTATCCAAACCCCATCCGGCCTGCTGCATCAGCCAGAGGCCCGAGAGGGGCTGGAAGATCACGGCGGGGGTGGTGAACCAGGTGTCGGCCCGCACCACGAGGCGGCTCACGACGGCGATGGCGTTGAGGTTGTTGCTGCGATTGGCGAAGAACAGGTAGAAGGCGGTGCCGAAGCCGGTGCCCACCATCACTACGGACGAGAGTATGTGCAGCCAGCGCACGATGAGATAGGTGTTCATGATTTGTCTTCCTCTGCGTACAGAATGAACAACAGGGCGGCCACGGCGAGGTTCTTCAGCACCGGGCCGAAGGGGTGAAGCAGAAATTCCGGCAGCTTCCAGGCGATCAGGGCCGTGTAGCCACCCACCAGCGCCAGTTGCGCCAGCCACAGGCGGCGGCCGGGACGCCAGACGGTGAGGGCCGCCATGGCCAGGTCGAGCAGCGACGCGCCGTAGAGCAGCGCCAGGGCGGCGGCGCCGCTGATGCCGAAGGGCGCCAGCAGGGCGAGGCTGTTTTCCAGCGGATAGACGCCGAAAGAAAGCAGCGCCGTAAGCAGCCAGATCGCCGCCAGCACCGCCCGCAGCAGGGGCCGCCGCCAGGCGGCCAGGGCTTGCAGGCGCAGGGCTTCGGTGTCATCGGGCACGATGAAATCCGCTGGCGCCTTGAGCGGACGGCCGAGCAGACTCCGGGCCGGGCCGGGGTCGGCGGTGTTGCCGGCCTTGAGCATGGCCCAGGTATCTGCCGTCAGCAGCGAGGCCGGGAAAAGGCCGGCAAGGCGGGCCGTGGCGGCCATGAGGAAGCCGGGCAGCGGCAGGCTCAGGGCCGGCGGCAGACCCAAGCCCGACCGATAGCTTGCCAGCCAGCCGGCATAGGAGAGACGCCGGGGGCCGGGCAATTCGAGCAGGCCACTTGGTACGGCAGCGCCCTCCACCAGGCGCAACACGGCGGCAGCCACGTCGTCCACATGCACCGGCTGCACTGCCCCGGCGCCCGCCGGGTCGGCGTGTAGCGGCAGACTGGCGAGGGCGAGGAAGAAGCGCGTCGAGGCACCGTCGCGGCCGAACACCAGCCCCGGCCGCAGCACCACGCCCCGCTCCGGCAGGCTCTGCCACAGAACTCGGTCGGCCGCGTGTTTGCTGGCGAGGTAGTGGGGCGGCTCCCCCTGAAACTCGCCGCCGAGGGCGGAAATCTGGATCACGCGACCCACGCCGGCCGCCGCGCAGGCGGCGAACAAGGCTGCCGGCGCCCGGTGGTGGATGCGCTCGAAGTCGCCCGGCTGCGGTTCACGCAGAATCCCGATGGCGTTGATGACCACATCGACGCCGGCCAGGCGCGGCAGCCACGCCTCCGGGCTCAGATCGGTCTGGTAGTCGATGACCACGTCGCCGGCAAGTCGCGGATGATGCACACCACGCAACACCCGGTGGCCCGCCGCTTCCAAGGCAGCGGCAATGGCGCGGCCGAGGAAGCCGTCGGCGCCGCAGAGAAGGATGTTCATGACCGCCGCCCCGGCAGGCCGCAAACGCCGTCGGGACAATCCGGCGTCCAGCGCGCGAAGATGCCGCCGAAGCGACGCGAGAGGCCAACGCGATGACGGGCGAACCAGCGGTATCCCTGGGCCGTGATCCAGGCCAGCCCCGGCCAGCGGGTCGGCGCCACCAGCCAGCCATAGCCGACGGCGGCCAGCGCCAGGCGGAACACCTCCGGCCCTTCCACCATCACGCCGTCGGCGCGGCGGGCGTGGATGCGGTCGAGCAACTCGTTCCGCGTCCGGCCGTAGGCGGCGGCATCGAAGTCGGCGGCCATCACGTCGATGAAGCGGATTAAGCCCTTGCTGTCAGCCCGCCGCAGCCGCGCCACGTCGAACAGGCAGATGCGGCACTCACCGTCGTAGAGGAACTCCAGGGGATAAATCGTGGCATCCATGGCAATCTCCTTTGTTATCTGTAATTTCAGTCAAAACAGAAATATCAAGACAAAAAAACGCCTTACTCCTTGTCGCCGGCACCGCGCACCAGAGTGCGGATGCGGGCACCGAGCTTGAGCACCTTCATCAGGGTTTCCGGGTCCTGGCGCAGCATCTCGTCGGCCCAGGCGGTGAGAATCTGGATGAACTGCAGGGTTTCGTCGATGCGCTTCTGGGCGCCGGCCGTTTCCTTGGCCAGATCGGGACTCGCCAGCAACTCCCGCAACACGCCGAGGGTCGGCTCCACTTCCCGCTGCTTGCGGCCTTCGACGATGAGTTTGAACAACTCCCAGATGTCCTTGGACGTATCGAAGTGGTCGCGCCGGTCGCCCATGACATGGACCATCTTCACCAGCCGCCAGGATTGCAGTTCCTTGATGCTGTTGCTGACATTGGAGCGGGCGACACCGAGGGTATCGGCAATCTCATCCGCCGCCAGGGGCTTTTCGGCCAGATAGAGCAGCGCATGAATCTGCGCCACGGTGCGATTGACGCCCCAGCGGGCGCCCATTTCGCCCCAGTGGAGGATGAATCTTTCGGAGATCGGTGTCAGTTCCATGGGGTCAGTGTAGCAATTCTTTAATTTCTGTCAAGACAGAAATTAAAGAATTCCGATCAAGCGCTCAAACGGCGTTTAGTGCCGGCGCGGTGGCGGTGGCGTCGAGGAGCCACGGCCTTCGATGTGACGGAAGGTGATGCGGCCCTTGCTGACGTCGTAGGGCGAGAGTTCGAGGGAAACCTTGTCACCGGCGAGGATGCGGATGTGATGCTTGCGCATCTTGCCCGCGGTGTAGGCGATCAGCTTGTGGCCGTTGTCGAGGATGACGCGGAAGCGGGAATCGGGCAGCACTTCGTCCACCACGCCGTTCATTTCAATCAGTTCTTCTTTTGCCAAGGGGCACGCTCCTGGGAGGGAAAAAGAAAAAGCCCGGCAGATGCCGGGCTTCTCCGGTGGAGCGGCGTGGGCCTAAGCCCTGGCTGCTCCGGCAGGGATTACTCGCCGCGAATATTGGAGGCTTGCTGACCCTTGGGGCCGGTGGTGATGTCGAAACTCACGCGCTGACCTTCTTGCAGGGTCTTGAAACCCTGGCTTTGAATTGCGGAGAAGTGAGCGAACAGATCGTCGCCGCCGCCGTCAGGAGTGATGAAGCCGAAACCCTTGGAGTCGTTGAACCACTTAACTGTGCCGATTGCCATGTCTTGAAATCCTTAATAACTAAAAAATTGGGGATTGCCCCCGGAGGGCGAAGCTCAAGACAGCGGGTGATGAAGGACGAAATACCGAAAAATCACAGGCACTTAGCAGACAACAACGACAGAACTTGAAGATCGCAGGCGCGCACTATGCGCTCTATTCGCCAACAAAGCAAATCGGCATCAAATGGCCGCGCCGCTCCGCTACCCTCAGTCGAGGCGAAAACGCACCGGCAGCAGCGCTTCCCGCGCGCCGGCCGCCGGCAGGGAGCGCACCTGGCGCGCCGCTGCCACGGCGGCCTGATCGAGAATGGCGTGGCCACTGCCGCGCTCGACGCGGGCCGCCACCACGGCGCCGGATTCGTCGAGGAAGATCATCACCAGGGTTTCGCCCTCCAGTCCCTGGGCCACGGCCTCGGGGGGGTAAAGCAGGTGCTTCTTCACCTCCTCCATGGCCTGGCGCACCAGGGCCGTGGAGAAGGCCGATTCACGGGGCTTCTGGGCCGGCATGGGCTGGGGGGCCGCAGCGGCGCGGCTTGCAGGCCGGCGGTCATGGGGTTGATCCGCCAGACGCAAGGCCGGCTGGGGCGCAACACGGGGGTTCGGCAAGGGCGGCAAAACAGCGGAAAGAGCCTTGGAATCGGGCTGCGCCGGGTTATGCTTGGCGCCCTCGACAAACCACCATCCCGCCGCCAGCAGGGCGCCATGGAGCAACACGGACATGGCCAACGCCCGGCCTAGGGGGGGAGTGTTTTCAAGCATCAACCGCATACCGACATTATGAAGCCCAGCCGCCCCGTCCTCATTGCCTACACCGCCGCCTTCCTCGCCCTGATCGGCCTTTTTACCGCCGCCGAGGCCGCGGTGCAGCCCGACCGCACCCACTTCCGCATCCAGATCGAAGTCGGCAACATCGAGCAGGCGAAGGAGTGGCTGGCCGCCGGCCTCGACCCCAACTACCAGGGCGACCGCATCGGCAGCGGCCTCATGGTGGCGGCCTGGGAAGGCAACATTCCCCTGATGGAACTCTTCCTCGCCAAGGGCGCCGACGTGAACCTGAAGAACAGCCTCGGCGAAACCGCCCTCATGCACGCCGCCTGGAAGGGCCGGACCCAGGCCATGCAATGGCTGCTCGACCACGGCGCCGAGGTGAATCAGGGCGAGATGCAATGGAGCGCCCTCCACTACGCCGTCTTCGCCGGCCATCGCGAACTGGCGAAGACCCTGGTGGCCAAGGGCGCCGACGTCAACGCCCGCAGCACCAACGGCTCCAGCGTGTTGATGATGGCCGTCTATGAAGGCCATGAAGACCTGACCGCATGGCTGATCGGCCAGGGCGCCGACCGCACGGTGCGCAACGAATGGGGCGACGGCGCGGTGGAATGGGCGATGAAGTTCGACCGCCTGAAAATCGCCCGCATGATTGTGGACGCCGACACCTTCGCCAAGGTGGCCAGCGCGCCGAAGGAAAGCTGGGGCAGCACCCGGCGCTCCGAGCCGGCCAGCGACGAACTCAAGCGCATGCTGCGACTGCGGGAAATTCTGCAAGACCGCAAGCTGGACACGGCCAAGATCGACCGCCGCATCGCCAGCGAACGCGCCCGCATGTACCGCGCCAGCCTCGACCCGAAAGCCCTGCCGCCAGCACAGCAGAAGGCCACCGCCACCCTGGAAATCACCGCCCAGCGCAACGCGCCGGAAGAGCAGAAGGCGCGGCTGGTGGTCGAACCCCGTTAAAGGAAAAACCTTTCACCACAGAGGCACAGAGACACAGAGGAAAGCAAAACCGAAACACACGAGACAGGCAGACCTTGCCTGGCGTTCTCCCGGTTTTCTCTGTGCCTCTGTGTCTCTGTGGTTCAAGCAATTTTTTGAGTTTTCCGCCCCACCAGCCACACCCCGAAGATCACCAGCGCCCCGCCGAAAATCTGCGCGGCGGAGATGTGTTCCCCCAGCCACCACCAGCCGAAGACGATGGTCAGCAGCGGCCCCACCGTCCCCATCAGCGAGGCCGGCCCGGCGCCGATACGACGAATCGCCGCCGACTGAGCGAACACCGGCATCACCGTGCACACCAGCGCCATGGCAAGGCCGAGGCCATACACCGGCAGCGGCTGGACGAAGGCGCTGAAGGGTTCCGTCAGCACGAAATGCAGCAGGGTGCCGGCGGTGGACATCAGCATCGCGAGGGCCGTGAAGCGGGCGCTGCCGAGGCGCGCAATCATCGCCCCGCTGCCGGCCAGATAGAAGGCGTAACTCAGGGACGAGGCGAACACCAGGCCGCAACCGAGCAGCACCGGCCCCAGGTCGCCAGCCAGATGCACGTCGTGGAAGAAGGCGAAACCGATGCCCAGGTAAGACAGGCCAATCGCCGCGACGATGCTGCGCGTCAGCCGCTTGCCCTGGAACAGCACGCCGATCAGCACCGTCAGGGTCGGGTAGGTGAACAGGATCAGCCGCTCCAGCCCCGCCGTGATGTATTGCAGGCCCATGAAGTCGAGGATGCTGGCGCCGTAATAGCCCGCCGACCCGAGCAGGATCAACGCCCCCCAGTCGCGCGCCGTCAGCTTCGCCCCATGACGCCCAGAATGCAGCCCGACCCAGAGAAACACCGGCAAGGCAAAGCCCATGCGCAGCGCCAGCAACACCACCGGACTGACGTGGTAGCCATAGCCCAGCTTGACGAAAATCGCCTTCAGGGAAAAGCCGAACGCCGCCACCAGAGCGAGGGCGACACCCCAACGGTGAGCCGATGCTGTGTTCGTTTCCATGAAAACCTTAACAGAGCCGACGGAAGCCTCTATTATGAATGCGCCGTTCTGAGCGCACTACAGCGCAACCCATGAAATATCGCCAACCTATCATTCGTATTTGACGAATCCTTAACCCCATGCGCTACGACCTCACCGATCTGCGCCTGTTCGTCGCCATGGCCGAGGAACGCAACCTGACCAAGGGCGCGGCCAAGGTGCATCTGGCGCCCTCGTCGGCCAGCCACCGCCTGCGCCTACTAGAGGACGACCTGGGCACGGCCCTGTTCGAGCGCCAGGCGCGGGGCGTCAAGCCGACCCGGGCCGGCGAGTCGCTGCTGCGCCATGCGCGCACCGTGCTGGCGGGGCTGGAGCAGATGCATGCCGACCTGGCGCCTTACGCCGCCGGGGTGCGCGGCCATGTGAGCCTCTACGCCAACACCCACGCCACCCACACCTTCCTGCCCGACGACCTGGCCGAGTTTCTGCGCGGCCAGCCCCAGGTCAGCATCACCCTGGAAGAGCACACCAGCCCGGAGATCTTGCGCGCGGTGGCGGGGGGCGAAGTGGATCTGGGTGTGGTGGCGGCCGGCGGCGAGAGCAGCGGGGAAGGTGCGGGCGTCGAACTGATCCCCTATCGCCGCGACCGGCTGGTGCTCATCGCCCCGCCCGGCCATGCCCTGGCGGCGCGGCGCGAAGCAGCCTTCGCCGACGTGATCGACGAAGCTTTCGTCATGCTCCACGCCGGCAGCGCAATCCACACCTTCACCATGAACGCGGCGGCAGCCCTCGGCCGCCATCTCAACGTGCGCATCCAGGTGCGCAGCTTCGAGGCGGTGGGGCGCATGGTGGCTGCCGGGGTGGGCATCGGCCTGGTGCCGCGCTCAGCGGTGACGCCGGCGATGGCTCTGGCGGTGATCGAACTCATCGACCCCTGGGCCGAGCGCGACCTCCACGTCTGCCTGCGCCAGGGCGCGGAACTGTCCGGCTTCGCCACCGCCTTGGTGACCCATTTGACGCGGCAGCCCTAACGCTTTGCCTCCCGATACCGCCGCCACAGCACCCAACCACCCCAGGCGATGCCGCCAAGCATGACGCCGAGGCCGAGCAGATGGACGAAGCGTCCCCAGCCCTGGGCATGGCGCAGGCCGCCCATGTGATCGAAGAGGTAAATCCAGTCGTGGGGGCCGTCTTCGCCGGTGCTGCCGCCGAGGAGGATCAACTGCGGCTGGAGGGCGTCGTAGATATAGGGCGCCACGTCCATCAGGCTGACGCCGGTCCACCAGAGGCAGACTGCCGCGCCATAGGGGTCGCGGTTCTTGACCAGGAAGGCGACGCCGATGCCGGCCGGGAACAGCACCTGGAACAGGCTGCCGCCGGCAACGCCCATGAACTCGCCGAGGATGCGGAAGAAAACGTGGCCGGCCTCGTGGATCACCAGGTTGATGTTGTGCATGAAGCTGCTGCCGATCTCGCCGCTGGCCAGGTCCATCAGCGCCAGACGCAGGCCCCAGATCGCCAGCAAGGTAAGCAGGCCGGCGCGCAGACCGAGTTCCAGCGGGTCGCTCTCATCCTTGGGCAAGGACCAGTCACCGCTGCTCAGATCGAAGGATTCCGGCCGCGGCTTCGTTATCTGTGAGGGCGCCGGCGTGGGTTCGGGCACCGGCGCGGGCGGCCGCAGCTTGTGGGGATAGACGCCGCAGGCCGGGCAGGCCTCCAGCGGCCCCAGGGGCGCCGCAGGCCGATGGCCGCACTTGGGGCAGGCGGGGACGGGGTTCATGCCGCTCAGCGGCGACGGCCACCGCCGAGGATGGAGCCGAGGACGCCGCGAATGATCTCGCGCCCGACCTGGGAACCGATGGCACGGGCGGCCGACTTGGCCAGGGCTTCGGCGACGCCTTCACGGCCGACGCCGCCGCGTGGTCCGCGAGTGCCACCGAGCAAATCACCGAGGCCGCCGAAGAACCCGCCGCCTTCCTGGGCTGGGGCCGGGGCGGGCGCTTGGGTCTGGGCCGGTGCCGGAGCCGAGGCAGCCGCCTTCTGCTCCGCCGCCCCCTTCAGTTTCTCGTAGGCCGACTCGCTGTCCTGCACTTGTTCGTAGTGGCCATAAATCAGCGAACACTTGATGGCGGCCTGGCGCTCGTCGGCGCTCATGGGGCCGATGCGGGAAAAAGGCGGCAGCACCAGGGCGCGTTCGACGATGTTGGGGCGGCCCTTCTCGTCGAGGAAGGAAACCAGGGCCTCGCCGACGCCGAGTTCGGTGATCGCGGTTTCGGCATTGAAGGCCGGATTGGCGCGCAGGGTTTCGGCAGCGGATTTCACTGCCTTCTGATCCCGTGGCGTGAAGGCGCGCAGGGCATGCTGGACGCGGTTGCCAAGCTGGCCGAGCACCGTATCCGGCACGTCCAGCGGGTTCTGCGTCACGAAGTAAACACCGACACCCTTGGAGCGGATCAGGCGCACCACCTGCTCGATCTTTTCCAGCAGGGCCGGCGGCGCTTCGTTGAACAGCAGATGGGCCTCGTCGAAGAAGAACACCAGCTTCGGCTTCGGCAGGTCGCCGGCCTCGGGCAGTTGCTCGAAGAGTTCGGCCAGCAGCCAGAGCAGGAAGGTGGAATACAGGCGCGGCGAGTTCATCAGCTTGTCGGCAGCAAGGATGTTCACCATGCCGCGGCCATCGCCGTCGGTCTGCATCAGATCGGCGATGTCGAGCATCGGCTCGCCAAAGAACTTGTCGCCGCCCTGCTGCTCCAGCGTCAGCAGGCCGCGCTGGATGGCGCCGATGCTGGCGGCGGAAATGTTGCCGTATTCGGTGGTGAAGGTCTTGGCGTTGTCACCAACGTGCTGCACCATGGCGCGCAGGTCTTTCAGGTCGAGCAGCAGCAGACCGTTGTCGTCGGCGATCTTGAACACCAGCTGCAACACGCCTTCCTGGGTGTCGTTGAGATTCAGCAGCCGGCCCAGCAGCAGCGGGCCCATGTCGGAGACAGTGGCGCGCACCGGGTGGCCGGACTCACCCCAGATGTCCCAGAAGGTGACGGGGAAAGCCTTGGCCGCCCAGTCGCTGATGGCCATGGCATCGAGGCGCTTTTGCAGCTTCTCGGAGGCGGCGCCGGCAACGCCGAGGCCCGACAGGTCACCCTTCACGTCGGCCATGAACACCGGCACACCGATGGCAGAGAACTGCTCGGCGAGCCGTTGCAGGGTCACCGTCTTGCCGGTGCCAGTGGCGCCGGTGATGAGGCCGTGGCGGTTGGCCAGCGGCGGTAGCAGGCCAAGTTCGAGGTCGGCGGTCTTGGCAACAGGCAAGGAAGTGGTCATGGCGTGATCTCGTTACGGAAAGGATTTTCAATGCGCACTCCGGCGATCACCTGGCCATGGGTCAGGTCTTCGGAGAGCAGGGTCGTGGCGTCGGCGGCTTCGGCGGCGGCGAGGATGAGGCTATCCCAGAAGGACAAGCGATGAGCCACCATCAGGTCGGCGGCGCTCAAGACCTGGTCGGGCGTGGCGGGCGTCACCACCCAGTCGCGGTAGAGTTTGACGATCTCTTTCGCCTTGGCAATGCTGATCGGGTCGGCGAGCTTGCGCGTGGCGTTGTTGAAGAACTCCTGAAGCACCTGCACCGAAAGCACCCCGGCGCCGGAATTCCAGAGTTCCGTCAGGCGCTCCTTCGCGCGGCGCTGCTTTTCGCCGGCCTGGTTGTCGTAGGCGTAGATGAGGACATTGCTGTCCACGAAGCAACGCTCGGCGCTCATGCCTCAACGCTCATGCAGTTCTTCCCGCGTCAGGGGCTGGCCACCGAGGGGCAGGCCCTCTTCCATCAGCTTGAGGGCGGCGCGGCGGGAGCGCTCGTAGGACTGGTCGCGACGGATGTGGTCTTCGAGTTCATCGGCCAGCAGGCGGCTGATGCTGGTGTTGCGCTGGGCGGCCAGCACCTTGGCGGCGCGGATCAGGCTGACGTCGAGGGAAAGGGTGATGTTCTGTTTCATGGTGAACTCCACAGGGCTTACACGTATCTTACGTGAATTCAGGCCAGTGGTAGAATCCGCCCCCATTCAAGCCACGACCAAGACAAGGAAACCACCATGGCCGGACATTCCAAATGGGCCAATATCCAGCACCGTAAAGGTCGCCAGGACGAGAAGCGCGGCGCCGCCTTCTCCAAGATCGCGAAGGAAATCACCGTCGCCGCCAAGATGGGCGGAGGCGATCCCGGCTTCAATCCACGCCTGCGCATGGCGGTGGATAAGGGCAAGGCGGTCAACATGCCCAAGGACAAGATCGAGAACGCCATCAAGAAGGGCACTGGCGAACTCGAAGGCGTCGATTACGTCGAGATTCGCTACGAAGGCTATGGCCTCAGCGGCGCCGCCGTGATGGTGGACTGCCTCACCGACAACCGCGTCCGCACCGTGGCCGAAGTGCGCCATGCCTTCAACAAGTACGGCGGCAACATGGGCACCGACGGCTGCGTCGCCTTCATGTTCAAGCACTGCGGCCAGTTGATCTTCGCCCCCGGCACTGACGAGGCCAAGCTGATGGATGCCGCCATCGAAGCCGGCGCCGAAGACGTGGCGACCAATGACGACGGCTCCATCGAAGTCATCTCCGGCCCCGGCGAGTTCCTCGCCGTCAAGGACGCCCTGGAGAAAGCCGGCTTCACGCCGGAATTCGCCGAAGTCACCATGAAGCCCCAGTCCGAAACCGCCTTCGCCGGCGAGGATGGCGTCAAGATGCAGAAACTCCTCGACGTGCTGGAAAGCCTCGACGACGTGCAGGAGGTTTACACCACGGCGGTGATCGACGAGTGAGGCCACTCGCCCGTCAGCACCCCAGCGGCGCCACGGCGCCGCTTTTGCTTTGGCGGGCCAAATGAATTCCGCTGGCCGGCTGGCGCCGATACTGCCCTTCGCCCCCCTGCTCTTCGTCCTGCTCTGGAGCACGGGCTTCATCGGCGCCCGCTTTGGCATGCCCCATGCCGAGCCACTCTCCTTCCTGCTCACCCGCTATCTGCTGGTGATCGGCCTCATGACCACCCTGGCCCTGGCCACCAAAGCGCCCTGGCCCAGGGATGGGCGGCAGATTTTCCACATCGGCGTGTCCGGCCTGCTGGTGCATGGCTTCTATCTCGGCGGCGTCTTCGTCGCCATTTCCCACGGCCTGCCGGCGGGCGTGACGGCCCTCGTGGTCGGCCTGCAACCGGTGTTCACCGCCTGCGGCGCCGGCTGGCTGCTGGGCGAAAAGGTGGTGCCCCGACAGTGGCTCGGCCTCGCCCTGGGCCTCACCGGCACGGCGCTGGTGGTGTCGGGCAAGTTCGGCAACGGTCTTGGTGACGGTGGCCTGCCCGCCGCCCTGGTGGCCCTGATCGCCATCACCGCCGGCACCCTCTACCAGAAGCGCTTCTGCCCCCATTTCGACCTACGCACCGGCTCGGTGCTGCAATTCGTGCCCACAGCTTTCTTCACCGCCATCGCCGTGGCGCTGTTCGAGGACTACCGCATCGACTGGTCGCCGCCCTTCCTGTTTGCCCTCGGCTGGCTGGTGCTAGTGCTGTCGGTGGGCGCCATCAGCCTGCTCAACCTGCTGATCCGTTCCGGCTCGGCAGTGAATGTGGCGAGCCTGTTCTACCTCACCCCCGTCAGCACCGCCCTGATCGCCTGGGCCGTCTTCGGTGAGACCCTCTCCCACCTCGGCCTCGCCGGCATGGCGCTGGCGGTCTGGGGCGTGTATCTTTCCCGGCGATCATGACCGCGCCCGCCCCCCAAACCACCCGCATCCTCGGCATCGACCCCGGCCTGAGAATCACTGGTTTTGGGGTGATGGACAAAACCGGCCAGAAGCTCACCTACGTCGCCAGCGGCTGTATCAAGACCAACGACAAGCTAAGCCTACCGGAGCGCATCAAGACCATCATCGACGGCATCGCAGAGGTGGTCGCCGCCCACCGGCCGGATCAGGCCGTGGTGGAAATCATCTTCGTGAACGTGAACCCCCAATCCACCCTGATGCTGGGCCAGGCCCGGGGCGCGGCGATTGCCGCCCTGGTGAATGCCGGCCTGCCGGTGGCGGAATACACGGCGCTCCAGGTCAAGCAGGCGGTGGTGGGCCACGGCAAGGCAGCGAAAGAACAGGTGCAGCACATGGTCAAGCGCCTGCTGCAACTCCAGGGCGACCCGAGCCCCGACGCCGCCGATGCGCTCGCCTGCGCCATCGCCCATGCCCACGGCGGCCAGGGATTGGGCGCACTTTCCACCAAAGGATTGAAGGTACGCAACGGGAGGCTGGTGTGAGCGCCGCCGTGTTTTATGCCTGGGAATTCGGCGCCGGCCTTGGCCATATCGGCGCTTTTCTGCCTCTGGCCCGCGCCTTGCGCGAAGCAGGGCATACCGTTCATATGGCCCTGAATTCCCCCGCCGTTGCACCGCGACTGCTGGCGGCAGAAGGCTTCACCTGGCTTCAGGCGCCAACGCTGGCCGAGCAAGCCCGATCTGGCCCGCCCCTGAACTACGCGGACATTTTGCTGCGCTTTGGTTACGCCGATGCCACCGCGCTGCTAGGGCTCACCATGGCTTGGCGCGAGCTGCTACGCCTGACCGATGCCAAGCTGGTGCTCGCCGATCACGCCCCCACGGCGCTGCTGGCGGCGCGTAGCCTTGGCATTCCGGTCATGCTGGTTTCCAGCGGCTTCTGCGTACCGCCGAAACAGAACCCGCTGCCCAACATGCGTCCCTGGCAGCCGCTGCTGCCAGGGCAACTGGAGCAGATCGACGCCCTCGCCCTGACCAACATCAATAGGGTGCTGGAACACTTTGGCCAAGCCCCGCTGGAAAATGTCGCCAGCCTGTTCGATGTCGCCGAAGACACCCTGCTTGGCTTCCCCGAACTCGACCACTACGCCAATCGCGGCCCTGCCCGCTACTGGGGCAACCTGCCGGATGCCGGCGTCGGCGCCCCCGCCCCCTGGCCGGACCTGCCAGGGCAACGCATCTTCGCCTACCTGCGCCCCGAATGCCGTCACCACGAAGCCGCCCTGGCCTGTCTGCATCGCCTCGGCCTGCCCACGGTGGTTTTTTTCCCTGGCTTGCCGCCGCAAGTTGCGGAGCGTTACCAGGCACCCCATCTGGTATTCACGACACAGCCGGTGGATCTGGCGCGCACCGGAGTCGAAGCCGATGCGGCAATCACCTACGCCAGCTTGTCTACGTCCACCCGCTTCCTCCTTGCCGGCAAGCCGCTGCTCTTGCTGCCCTGGCATCTGGAACAATTTCTGATGGCGCGACGGGTGGAGGGAATGGGGGCCGGATTGCTGATCGACCCGGAGCGCCCGGCGGACGATCTGCCGCATAAATTCGAGCGCATACTCCGCGATCCGACGTTTGCCGACAATGCACGGGCCTTTGCGGCCAAGTATGCCGCCTTCCCCCAGGCCACGGTAATCGCCAACATGGTGCGTCGTATCGAAGAGATTGCTCATGCCGCCTGATATCGCCGCTGTAGAACCCAGCCTGACGGCTTTGCGTAATCCTTGGTTGCGCTACTTCCTCGCCACGCGGCCGGCCTTTCTCTCGGTCACCGCCGTCGGCGTAATCCTCGGCCTCGCCTGTGCCAGTCTGGCGGGGGCTGCCATCGCGCCCCTCACGACCATGGCGACGCTGATCTTCGCCTGCGTCGCCCACGCCGGGGTGAATGTGCTGAACGACTATTACGACGCCCTCTCCGGCACCGACGACGCCAACACCGAGCGCCTGTTCCCCTTCACCGGTGGCAGCCGCTTCATCCAGAACGGCGTCCTGACGCGCCGCGCCACGGCCCTCTTCGGCTATGCCCTACTCGCGGCCGTGGTGCCCGCCGGGCTCTGGCTCGCCTGGCAGGCGGGGCCGTCGCTGCTCGGCATCGGTCTTGCCGGTCTGCTGGTGGGCTGGGCCTATTCCGCGCCGCCGTTCAAGCTGGCGAGTCGCGGCCTGGGCGAACTGGCCGTCGCCAGCGGCTGGTGGCTGGTGGTGGCCGGCAGCACCCTGGTGCAGACGCGGGCGATTCCCGCCGCCGCCCTCTGGTCCGGCGCCGCTTACGCCTTGCTGGTGGCTAATCTGCTCTACATCAACCAGTTCCCGGATGCCGTCGCCGACGCTCTGGCAGGCAAGCGCACCGTGGTCGTGCGCCTGGGCCGGACGCGGGCCGCCATGGGCTACCTGATCCTCGCCCTCGCCTCTCACCTGATCCTCGTGGTGGGCGTCCTGGCCGGGGCGCTTCCGCTGGCCGCCCTCGCCGGCCTGCTAGCCCTGGCCCCTGCCCTCAAGGCTTTCTCGCGGCTGCGTCGCCACGCCGAAAACCCGGCGCAACTGCGCCCCGCCATCGGCGCCACCATCGCCACCGCCCACATTCACGGCCTCGCCGTGGCCATCGCCCTGTTCCTGACCAAGGTGTTGGCATGATGACCGCCAGGGCGCGTGGAATGGGCATTTCAGGCAAGGCATCGCTGCAAACCCCGCTCCACGGGCGTTTTAGCCACGCCCTACCCAGGAGCGCCATTTCGCGCGGCCTCCAGGCCGACGATTCGTCGCCATCGTCCCCTTAAGGAAACTCACCCCATGATCGGTCGCCTCACCGGAATCCTGCTGGAGAAGAACCCGCCCCAGATCGCCATCGACGTCCAGGGCGTCGGCTACGAGGTGGATGTGCCCATGAGCACCTTCTACAACCTGCCCGCCACGGGGGAACGGGTGAGCCTGTTCACCCACCTGGCGGTGCGCGAAGATGCCCATCTGCTGTTCGGCTTTCTCAGCAACGAGGAGCGCACTGCCTTTCGCCAATTGCTCAAGATCAGCGGCATCGGCGCCCGCACCGCCCTGGCCGTGCTCTCGGGCCTCTCGGTGGGCGAACTGGCCCAGGCCGTCGCCCTGCAAGAAGCCGGGCGGCTGGTGAAAATCCCCGGCATCGGCAAAAAAACCGCCGAGCGCCTGCTGCTGGAACTGAAAGACAAACTACCCAAAGCCGGCCTCGCCAGCCACGGCACCGCCCTCAGCGCCACACCAGACGCCAGCAGCGACATCCTCAACGCCCTGCTGGCCCTGGGCTACAGCGAAAAGGAAGCGCTGTTGGCCCTCAAGCAACTCCCCGCCGGCGCCACGGTACAGGATGGGATACGGCAGGCTTTGAAGCTGCTGTCGAAGGGGTAGCTCCGAACGAAAGGCAATTAGCCACGGCGAACACGGCGACACGGCGCAACCAAGAGGGGCGGCACTGCCGCACAGACTCTAATCGCCCCTCGGGAAATATGATTTTCGCTGTGTGGCCGAGTTCAATTTGCTCTGACCCTATTTGCCCCGCTATTTACCCCGCTGGATGAGCAGCCGTATTTAGTGGGAGGTTCGTCAGGCACGGGACAGCGCAACTCCATCACCCCAAGTTCTTCCTCTATCTCCTTCATCATCGGAGTAATGAAAGCGACCTGCTGATCGAAGTCACGCGCGCCTTGCGCTAATTTCGTATCGCCCTTGCCAAAGGGAGCAACCCAACCGCTAGTGACACGTATTGCCTCGTTGCGAATATGTGTTTCTATAACAAGGGTGCTAAAAAAAAAGAGGCCAGAGTTACTTAACGTTGCAATTCGATTTCGTACCGAGGGTTTTGCAAGATCGCTTTCCCTCAATATCTTCGCCACACGTTTCACTGTGGGTATCGAAACTCTGTACGTAACTTTTCCTCGTGTCCGCACATACCCGTAGCCTTCATACTCGACCCGACCATCTTCAAATACCTTGAAGCTGTACCTTGGTCCAACTTCTGGCCCCCCAGCATCTGCATAAAGCAGCGGCACTTCTTCCTTTTCCTCCGCCAACACAGGCTCATTGGCAATCGCAAGGACAAAAAAAGAAGCTAGGCTCGCACCACAAATCGTCCGCACGAAACGCCCGATAGCATCCGGGAACGACCTGCGGATTCCTTTCTTCCCCTCCATCACGCCACCTCCCTGAATTTCGCGTCACTTTCGGCATCGGCCTGGGAGTCACGTCCAGCGGCCTTCACCGCCCGCCCAGAGATCGCATCCCCCGCTGGAGCTATGGATCACGTCATCGCTCTAGATAAAAGGCCAGGGTCGAATATGTCTAAGCAATAGGAACAATGTTACCCCACAGGCCCTAACCGCCCCTCGGGAAATACGATTTTTCGCCGTGTCGCCGTGCTCGCCGTGGTTAAAACAATGTTTATCCGGGTTTTGACCCTGCCGAGCCGGAGTAAACTGCCGCCATGAGCGTTCAAAACGACAGTTTCGCCGCCGCGCCGGAAGACAGGCTGATTTCCGCCGGCCACGAGTCGCCCCAGGAAGATGCGCTGGAACGCGCCCTGCGGCCGAAGCGGCTGGCCGATTATGTGGGCCAGAAGAAGATCCGCGAGCAACTGGAAATCTTCATCGAGGCCACCAAGCGGCGCGGCGAGGCACTCGATCATGTGCTGCTGTTCGGCCCGCCGGGCCTGGGCAAGACCACCCTGGCCCACATCGTCGCCCACGAACTGGGCGTCAATCTGCGCCAGACTTCCGGCCCGGTGTTGGAGCGGGCCGGCGATCTGGCGGCGATTTTGACCAATCTCGAACCCCACGATGTGCTATTCATCGACGAGATTCACCGCCTCAGTCCGGTGGTGGAAGAAATCCTCTACCCGGCCCTGGAAGACTTCCAGATCGACATCATGATCGGCGAAGGCCCGGCGGCCCGCTCGGTCAAGCTCGACCTGCCGCCCTTCACCCTGGTGGGGGCCACCACCCGCGCCGGCATGCTGACCAACCCCCTGCGCGACCGCTTCGGCATCGTCGCGCGGCTGGAGTTCTACACCCCGGATGAGCTGGCGAGCATCGTGCGGCGCTCGGCGCAACTGCTGAATTGCACCATCGCCGACGACGGTTCGGTGGAAATCGCCCGTCGTTCCCGCGGCACGCCGCGCATCGCCAATCGCCTGCTGCGGCGGGTGCGCGATTACGCCGACGTGAAGGCCACCGGCGTGGTAAGCCGCGAAGTGGCCGATGCGGCGCTGACCATGCTCGACGTGGATCACCTGGGGCTCGACATCATGGACCGCAAGCTACTCGGCGCCATGCTGGAGAAATTCGGCGGCGGACCGGTGGGGGTGGACAACCTGGCCGCCGCCATCGGCGAGGCCCGCGACACGATTGAAGACGTGCTGGAGCCCTATCTGATCCAGCAGGGCTATTTGCAACGGACACCGCGCGGCCGCGTCGCCACAGCTTCCATCTGGCGCCATTTCGGCCTTGCCGCGCCAAGCAACCCGAACACAGAGCTGTTCCAGGAATAATGGACGGCCTCACTTACATCACTACCTGCAAGGGGCGTCTCGAACACATCAAGCAAACTCTGCCAAAAATAGCCGGGCAGCCCAATGTGCAGTGCGTGGTAGTGGATTACTCATGTCCGGAAAATACCGGGGACTGGGTGGCATCGCATTTCCCACAGGTGAAACTGGTTCGAGTAATAGGGAAGGAAGACTTTAATGCGTCGTGTGCGCGCAACCTGGGAGCCCAGGCCGCCACCACGCGCTGGCTTGGGTTCTTTGACGCTGATGTTATTCTCGCGCCCGACTTTGCCGCAAATGTTATCCCCTCACTGGAGCAAGGATATTTTTACCGCGCAAGTCAAATTACCTTGCAAACCTGGGGATCATTAATATGCTGCCAAAATGATTTTGCTGCGATCGGTGGGTATGACGAAGCATTTGTCGGGTGGGGTGGCGAAGATGATGACCTGCTTATACGGCTTGGCGCCATGGGGTGCAAACCTGCCTCCTTCTCCAATACCCTGCTCAACGAGATAGCTCACGACGACGACGCTCGAGTGCGCTTTCATGAGATCAAGGATCGCCGCGTTCAGTGCCAAATCAACCAGATCTACATCCAAGCCAAGATGGACTTGCTACGTCTGTCCTCGAACTCTTCTCTGCCCCTTGAAACTCGCCAGGCTCTATTCGGTGAAGTCCGGCATACGGTCCTAGAAGCAGTTGCCGCAGGCAAAGCCACCGCCGAAGTTGCAATCGAGTTCCCGCGCCAAATTATGAATAGCGTTCCAATTGACCGACAACTTGCCTCTTGGGGACTGGCACGCAAGCTAATCTACGCTTTCGAGCTATTGGAAAGCACACATAGAAACGAGGGGTTTTACCCTTGAAGCAAATCCTAGTCACCGACGGAACAGGCTTTCTTGGTTCACACCTATGCGAACGTTTGTTGGCGGAGGGGCAAGATGTGCTCTGCGTCGACAATTACTTCACCGGTCGATGCGAAAATATTCAGCGCTTCCTGAACCGCCCCCGCTTTGAACCATTGCGCCACGATATTTGCGTCCCGCTTAATGTGGAAACAGACCGGATATTCAATCGTGCCTATCCGGCAAGCCCGGTCCACTGCCCGTTTGATCCAGTGCAAACGACACTGTCCGAGGCCTAACTGCCATGATGGGTAAGACCCCGGAGATAGCTAGACCGATTAATCTTGGCAATCTCATGGAAACATCTATCGGCAATCTGGCTGAGTTCATCGTGCGCAAAACTTCCAGTCGGTCAAAACTGGAACATGCGCCTCGCAGAAAAGATGCCCCGCATCGGCACTGTCCTGATATCTCCGGTGCAAAAGAAGCACTCTCTTGGCTCCCGGTTATAACCCGGGAAGATGGTCTTAAGGAAACCATTGGGCTTCCGGCGCCAACCAAACAGGTAATCATCCCATGACATCCCTGGCCCAAAAATCCACCTTTAATCATCTTTGGCCACGCATTAAGTCAATCGACGGCTGGCTCGATTTGGAATCCGCCGCATTAATGGATTTCATGCTTGCTTCTCAGGACCTGCTTCAAGTGCCCGGCCAAGGGCTGCTGGAAATTGGAGTCTGGAAAGGCCGTTCTGCGGCATTATTGTCCAGCCACCTGCGCTTGGGGGAAGACCTCCTTCTGGTGGACTCGTGGCTACAAAAGGACGATGTTGTAGCAAACCTCTCTTCGATCATGGGGAAAACTTTTGAGCAACACCCAATCAATCTGTTACAGGGTACGGTCAGGGACTTGAGCAACGCCATCGCGCCGACAAAGCGTTTCCGCTTTATTCATGTCGATGGAGAGCATACATGTTCGGGTCTTCGCGCTGATCTTCTGCTGGCACATCGGCTTATGGAACCAACCGGCATCATTGCTATTGATGATATTTTTCATCCTATGTACCCTCATTTGGTCCGGGAAATGTTTGCCTTCCTCGATAACGAGGGGCGTGATCTAGCCTGCATTATGTTGGGATTCAACAAAGCCTACTTATGTCGATCCCGTTTTCTAGATGCTTACGGCGACGTTATTTTCGAGAAAATCAACTCTGGAATGGCGGATCGGGGAATTCCAGTGACTCTCTGCCGCACTACGGATCGAGTAGAGTGGCCCGGGTATTCATTAATCGCTGATATCGGCATGGCTCGACGTGGACCGGATGGACGCAATGAGTACATGCGCCCATGACCGAAAAGCCAGCCCTTACCACTCGCTACAAATCGTAAAAACCATGCTAATTCGCGTCTATTACGAAGACACCGACTCCGGCGGCGTGGTGTATTACGCCAATTACCTGCGCTTCCTGGAGCGAGCGCGAACCGAACTGGTGCGCACCTTCGGCGTCAGCCAGCAGGCATTGCTTGAAGACGACGGGATTGCTTTTGCGGTACGCTCGGCCTCGATTGAATATCTCAAGCCGGCGCGGCTCGATGATGAGTTGCAGGTCATCACCCGCATCGAGTCCCTCGGCCGCGCCCAGGTGGTTTTTGAGCAGCAGATTGAACGCAACGGAGAAATTCTGGTCACAGCCAAGATTCGCGTCGCCTGCCTCGACATGTCCAAGGGCAAGGCCGCGGCCATGCCCAAGAGCATTCACGAAAAATTCAAAGAACTCCAAGAACACTAAGAACCATTGGGAACCCACGCATGAATGTCACGCAAGATTTATCCATCATCGAACTGATCGTCAATGCCAGCCTGGTCGTCAAACTGGTGATGGGCATCCTGGCGGCGGTTTCCTTCATGTCCTGGTATTGGATCTTCCGCAAGTGGTTCGCCCTGCGCGACACCAAGGCCAAGACCGATCAGTTCGAACGCGACTTCTGGAGCGGCGGCGACCTCAACACCCTGTACGAGAGCGCCCGCAACGACCGCCACAACACCGGCGCCCTGGAGCGCATCTTCGAGGCCGGCTACAAGGAATTCACCAAGCTGCGGGGCCAGAAGAACTTCGACGCCGCCACCATCATCGACGGTGTGCGCCGCGCCATGCGCGCCACCTACCAGCGCGAAGTGGACGATCTGGAATCCCACCTCGCCTTCCTCGCCTCGGTGGGTTCGGTCTCTCCCTACGTCGGCCTGTTCGGCACCGTCTGGGGCATCATGCACTCCTTCCGCGGCCTCGCCAGCATGAGCACGGCCACCCTCGCTGCCGTCGCTCCCGGCATCGCCGAAGCCCTGGTGGCGACGGCCATCGGCCTGTTCGCGGCGATCCCCGCCGTGGTGGCCTACAACCGCTTCGCCCACGACCTGGACCGCATCGCCGTGCGCCTGGAGAGCTTCCAGGAGGAGTTCTCCAACATTCTGCAACGCCAGTTGCGGTAGGCCATCATGCGGCAAAGAAAGCTCATGAATCAGATCAACGTCGTGCCCTACATCGACGTGATGCTGGTATTGCTGGTGATCTTCATGGTCACCGCGCCGATGATCCAGACCGGCAGCGTAGACCTGCCCTCCGTCGGCAAGGCCAACGCCCAGCCGCCGGTGGCGCCGCTGGAGGTGATCGTCCATGCCGACCAGTCCTTGGCCCTCAAGGACCGCTCCAAGGGCGACAAGGAAGTGGCCGTGACCCGCGCCGATCTGGCGGAACGCATCAAGGAGGCCCAGGCGAAGAACAAGGACCAGCCGGTGCTGATCGCCGGCGACAAGAACGTCAAGTACGAAGCGGTGCTCGGCGTCATGGACGAATTGCAGAAGCAGCAGGTGGCGAAGATCGGCCTGCTGGTGCAACCGGGGAAGAAGTAAAGCCGTGCCGACTCTGGATTCCATCGCTATTCTCGACCGTCCGCCGCCGCCCGGCAAATACGCCGCCGCCGCCCTGGCGGTGGCGATGCACATTGGCCTGGCGGTGTTCCTGATCTACGGTGTGCGCTGGCAGACCCAGGTCCAGGAAGCGGTGGAGGTGGAACTGGTGACCAGTGTGCCGGCCACCCAGGCCTCGCCACGACCGGCGCCCGAGCCCGAGCCGGAGGTAAAGCCGGAACCCAAGCCCGTGCCGAAGGTAGAACCCAAGCCCGAGCCCAAACCCGTCCCGGTCAAACCGGACATTGCAGTGAAAGAGAAGGAAAAGCCGAAGCCCAAGGAAGAGCCGAAGCCCGACCCGTTCAAGGACGCCCTGGAGAAGGAACTCAAGCAGCATCAGCAATCCAAGCCGCAGCCCCCCACGCCATCCCCGCTCTCGGCCCTCGACAAGGAACTGTCCCAACTCAAGGCCACCCAGGCGGCCAGCGCCCGCAAGAAGGCCGAAGGCGACTACATCGGCAAGATCAAAGGAAAAATCAAAGGCAACATCGTCCTGCCCCCGGACATGAAGGGCAATCCGGAGGCGGTTTTTGAGGTAACCCAGTTGCCGAGCGGTGAAATCATTACCGTGAAGCTGAAGAAATCCTCGGGCAATTCCGCCTGGGACGGAGCAACGGAACGGGCAATTCACAAGTCCAGCCCGTTGCCAAAGCCGGATATGAGCGAGGCCTTCAGCCGTGTTCTGGAACTCCACTTCCGGCCCCTCGAAGAGTGAGCCGTTATAATCGCCACCTATGAACAAGACATCTTCCCTGCTTGGGCGCTTCGGCGCCCTGATGCTCCTGGCCCTGGCTTCCGTCGCGTCCCAGGCCCAGCTTTCGATCGAAATCGTTGGCGCCGGCACCGACCGCATTCCCGTGGCCGTGCCCGACTTCACCGGCGAGCGCATCATTTCCCAGGCCCTCAGCACCGTGGTACGCGCCGACCTGGAGCGCAGCGGCCTGTTCCGCATGGTCGATGCGACCGGGCAATCGGTGGCCGAAAGCGCCAGTGTCGCCTATGGTGAATGGAAATCCAAGGGCGCCGATGCCCTCGTCGCCGGCACCGTGACCATGGGCGGCGACGGTCGCTATGAAACCCGTTTCCGCCTCCACGATGTGCAAAAGCAGGCCACCCTCGGCGGTCAGGCCTACGCCCACACCTCCGGCCAGTTGCGCGCCACCGCCCACCGCATTTCCGACTATGTTTACGAAAAGCTCACCGGCGAACGCGGCGTGTTCTCCACACGCATCGCCTACGTGGTGAAGAGTACCGGCCGCTACGAACTGCAAATCGCCGACGCTGACGGCATGAACGCCCAGTCGGCCTTGGCCTCGCGGGAGCCGATCATCTCCCCCACCTGGTCGCCAGACGGCTCCAAGCTGGCTTACGTCTCCTTCGAGGCCAAGAAGCCCATCGTCTATGTGCATGACCTGGCCAGCGGCCGGCGTCACGTCGCCGCTAACTTCAAGGGTTCCAACTCGGCGCCGGCCTGGTCGCCGGACGGCAAGAAGCTGGCGGTGGTGCTGACCAAGGACGGCGGGTCGCAAGTTTTCACCGTCAATTCCGACGGCAGCGGCGTCCATCGCGTCGGCAGTTCCGGTGGCATCGACACCGAACCCCAGTTCTCGCCCGATGGCCAGTGGATTTATTTCACTTCCGACCGGGGCGGCAGCCCGCAGATCTACCGTTTGCCCAGCAGCGGCGGCAGCGCCCAGCGCGTGACCTTCGAGGGAACTTATAACGTCACGCCGCGTCTATCCCCCGATGGCAAGCACATGGCCTATGTTTCCCGCAACGGCGGGCGCTTCCAGATCACCCTGATGGACCTTTCCAACCAACAAACCCAAGTGCTGACGGATTCATCAAAGGACGAATCGCCGAGTTTCGCCCCCAACGGCCGCATGATTCTCTATGCCACCGAAGTGGGCGGGCGCGGCGTCCTGGCTGCCGTTTCCACCAACGGCCGCGTCAAGCAAAAGCTTTCCGTCCAAGCCGCCGACATCCGCGAACCCTCCTGGGGCTCGTTTGCCAAATAAGCCGACACCACTGCAACCAACACCGCCGATTCTTCTGGAGTAATAAATGCGCACCCTGTCCCTGATCCTCGTTTCTTCCGCCACCCTGCTGCTGGCCGGCTGCCCGTCCCAGCCTGTCACCCCGGAGCAAGACCCGGCCGGCGTCTCCGACGCCAATCGTCAGGGCGTGACCACCGGTATTGACACCAGCGGCGTCGACGGCGCCGACATCACCCTGCTGCGCGACCCCAAGAACGCCCTGTCGCAACGCGCAATCTTCTTCGATCTTGACAGCTACGTGGTCAAGGACGAATACCGCTCCCTGCTCGGCGCCCACGCCAAGTTCCTCAACGACCGTCCCAAGCGCAAGATGCTGATCCAGGGCAACGCCGACGAGCGCGGCAGCCGCGAATACAACCTGGCTCTGGGCCAGAAGCGTTCCGAAGCGATCAAGAAGGCCCTCGGCCTGATGGGGGTGCGCGAGGAACAGCTGGAAGCCGTCAGCCTCGGCGAGGAAAAGCCGCGCTGCAACGATGCCAGCGAAGAATGCTGGGGCCAGAACCGTCGCGGCGACATGCTCTATCCGGGCCTGACTGATTAACATGACGGGTCTGACTCGTGGTCTGACCCTCGGCCTCGCGCTGCTCGCCTTGGCCCTGCCGGTGCGCGCAGGGCTGTTCGATGACGAAGTGGCCCGCACCCGCATCGACGAGTTGCGCAAGGAAGTCGATGCGCTGACCCAGCGCATGGAAACCGTCAGCCGCAACCAGCTCGACTTCGCCAACCAGTTCGAGGCCCTACGGGCCGAACAGGCGCGGCTGAGCGGACAGATCGAGGTGCTGACCAACGACCTTGATAACCTGCAAAAGCGGCAGAAGGACTTCTACGTGGACCTGGACACCCGGCTGCGCAAGCTGGAGCCTCAGACCACCACCGAAGCACCGGCCGAAGGCGCCGGCGCCGCGCCCCAGACCACGCAAGCCGATCCGGCCAGCGAAGGCAAGGACTACGAAGCGGCCCTGACCCTGCTCAAGGGCGCAAAATATAAGGACGCCGTCGCCGCCTACCAGGGCTTCATCAAGAATCATCCCAGCAGCGGCCTGCTGGCTGGCGCCCACTACTGGATGGCCTTCGCCCACCACCAGTTGAAGGAATACCCCCGCGCCGCCGAGTTGTTCGCCAAGGTCGCCGCCTCCTGGCCGGCCGATCCGAAGGCGCCGGATGCTCTGCTGGGGCAGGCCAACAGCCTCGAATTCGCCGGCCAGGCAGCGGCGGCGCAGAAAGTGCTGGAGCAATTGGTGGAGAAATACCCCGCCAGCAGCGCCGCCCAAAGCGCCAAGCCGCGCCTGAAAGCCGCGCCGAAGAAGAAAAAGTAGTGACGCGGGCAGCACCCAGCTTGCGGGTGAGTGAGATTTTTCACTCCCTGCAAGGGGAATCCACCCGCGTCGGCCTGCCGACGGTATTCATCCGCCTCACCGGCTGTCCCCTGCGTTGCGTCTGGTGCGACACCGAACACGCTTTTTCGGGCGGCGAGGCTGCCAGCCTCAAGCAGATACTGGAACGGGTCGCGGCCTTCGGCTGCACCACAGTCTGCGTTACCGGCGGCGAACCCCTGGCCCAGAAGGGCTGCCCGGAACTGCTCACCGCCCTTTGCGATGCCGGCTATTCGGTTTCCCTCGAAACCAGTGGCGCCCTGGATATTAGCGGCGTCGATAGCCGCGTCGCGCGCATCGTCGATTTGAAAGCACCGGACTCCGGCGAGGCAGAAAAGAACCGCTGGGCCAATCTGGGCCTCCTCACCCCCCGTGACGAGATCAAGCTGGTGCTGGCCTCCGAGGCGGATTACCGCTGGGCGGTGGAACAACTGCACCAATATCATCTCGAACAACGCTGCCCGGTGCTGTTTTCCCCCGTCGCCGGCAGTCTCGACCCCGCCAACCTCGCGGCCTGGATACTGCGCGACCGCCTGCCGGTACGCTTTCAACTGCAACTGCACAAGATCCTCTGGGGCAACGAAAAAGGCCGTTGACCCCTTGGGCCGGGTAAACTCCGCGCCATGAAACCTGCTGTCGTCCTCCTTTCCGGCGGCCTTGATTCCGCCACCTGCCTCGCCCTCGCCCGCAGCCAGGGCTTCGACTGCTTCTGCCTCTCCGTCGACTACGGCCAGCGCCACCGCACCGAACTCGACGCCGCAGCCCGCGTCGCCGCCCACCTGGGCGCCCGCGAGCATCAGGTGCTGCGCCTCGACCTGTCGCAGTTCGGCGGCTCGGCCCTGACCGACAACGCCATCGACGTTCCGGTCGCCGGCGTTCAGCCGGGGATTCCCGTTACCTACGTGCCGGCGCGCAACACCATCATGCTTTCCGTCGCCCTGGGCTGGGCCGAGGTTCTGGGCGCCCAGGACATCTTCGTCGGCGTCAATGCCGTCGATTATTCCGGCTACCCGGACTGCCGCCCGGAATTCATTCGCGCCTTCGAGGCCATGGCCAATCTGGCCACCAAGGCCGCCGTCGAGGGCCGACCCCTGCATATCCACGCGCCACTGATCGAGCTTTCCAAGGCCGATATCATTCGCACCGGCCGTAATCTGGGCGTCGATTACGGCCTCACGGTATCCTGCTATCAGGCCGACGAGAACGGCCGCGCCTGCGGCGTCTGCGACTCCTGCCGCCTGCGTCGCGAAGGCTTTGCCACCGCCGGTATCTCCGACCCGACGTGCTATAGGGATAATTTTTCCACCTAGCACCATTCAGGCGGGTTATCTGCGCACAAGTGGTTTTGTTTGCAGTTGCTTTGCCTTTCCTTGACAATGAATTTTCTTTGACTGACAGCGCCACGTAGAGCGCGTTCCTGGAGGAGTTGTTATGCCGGAAGTACAAGCCTTGGCGAAGACCGTGGTGTGGTGGGGCTTTGGCCTCGGCGTCATTCTTGGTTTTTTTGCCAACAAGACAAATTTCTGCACCATGGGCGCCGTCTCCGATGCCGTCAACATGGGCGACTGGGGCCGCATGCGCGCCTGGCTGCTGGCGATTGCCGTGGCGATAATCGGCACCAACTACCTCGCCTATTCCGGGGCGATCAATATCACCAAGACCATCTATACCGGCCAGAACCTGCCCTGGGCTGCCCACATCGTCGGTGGCCTGATCTTCGGTATTGGCATGACCTTCGCCTCCGGCTGCGGCAACAAGACTCTCGTTCGCGTCGGTGGCGGCAACCTGAAGGCGGTAGTGGTGTTCATCTACATGGCCTACGCGGCCAATCTGACGCTGCGGGGCATATTTGCCCCGATTCGCATCAATCTGTCGCAGGCGCAACCTTTGGTCGCCAACCTACCAACACCCCAGACCCTGCCCCATCTTCTGCAAGGCAGCCTGGGCATGGAACTGGCCATGGCCCAACTGGTTATCGCCCTGGCGATTGCGCTCCCGCTGCTGGCCTTCGCTCTGATCAATAAGCACTTCTGGGAAAACAAGGACAACTTCCTCGGCGGCCTGGTGGTAGGCGCTGTCATCATCGGCGGCTGGTATGTCACCGGCAAGCTGGGCTTTGCCGAAGACCCGGATTCCTTGCAGGAAATCGTCTTCGGCACCAACTCCAAACTCGCCGAGTCCATGTCCTTCATCGCCCCCTCGGCCTATGCCCTCGACCTCTTCGCCCTCTGGACCGACACCAGCACCGTTGTCACCTGGGGGATTGCCACCGTATTCGGCGTCGGCATCGGCTCCTTCATGTTTGCCGTCGCCACCAAAGCCTTTCGCTGGGAGCACTTCGTTTCCGCCCAGGACATGTTCCGCCACATCATCGGCGGCGTAATGATGGGCTTCGGCGGCGTTACCTCCATTGGCTGCACGATTGGCCAGGGCATTACCGGCTTCTCGACCCTGTCGATCGGCTCCATCATCACCTTCCTTGCCATCGTCGCCGGCGCCACCGCAACGATGAAATACGAATACTGGCGCATGATGCGCGAAGCATAATAATAAATAGATTTACCTGTAGCAGCCTGATTCAATCAACGGGAGGAGACCCGAAATGACCACACGCAAGACCCTGATGGCGGCCCTTGTGGCCCTTGCCCTGCAAGCCCCCCTGGCCCACGCCCAGATGCAAATGCCGGCCATGGACGGCTGGTCCAAGGGCATGGGGGACTGGATGACCACCATGACCAACCCTAAGATGATCGAGCCGATGCTAAAAATGGCTGATCCGCAGGTTTGGGGACCGTGGATGACCGCCATGACCGATCCGAAGATGATGAACTCCATGATGGCCATGGCCGATCCCAAGGTGATGGAGACGTGGATCAAGTCCATGACCGATCCGAAGATGATGAATGCCATGATCGCCATGGCCGATCCCAAGGTGATGACGCCCTGGATGAACGCCATGATGGATCCGAAGATGATGAACAGCATGATGTCCATGGCCGATCCGAAGATATGGACGCCGATGCTGAAAACCATGACCGATCCCAAGCTGATGAACTCCATGCTGGCAATGGGCGACCCGAAGGTCTGGGGTCCCTGGATCAACTCCATGACCGACCCGAAGATGATGAACTCCATGATGGCGATGGCCGATCCCAAGGTGATGACGCCCTGGATGAATGCCATGACCGATCCGAAGATGATGAACGCCATGATGGCCATGATGGATCCCAAGGCCATGACGCCGTGGATGAACGCCATGATGGATCCGAAGATGATGAATTCCATGATGGCGATGGCTGATCCGGCGGTGATGACGCCCTGGATGAACGCCATGACCGACCCGAAGATGATGAACGCCATGATGGCCATGGCGGACCCGGCAGTCATGACGCCCTGGATCACGGCCATGACCGATCCGAAGATGATTAACTCCATGATGCAGATGGCGTCACCGGAAATGATGAATCAGTGGATGGGCTCGATGACCAATCCGAAGTTCATGGATGCCATGATGAAGGCCATGAACCCGGCGTTGATGATGAATATGATGAATGCCATGTCCGTCGTCATGAGCCAGATGCCGAAGATGAGCGCCGACATGGGCAAGTCCATGGGCAAGGCTGCCAAGACCGGAGCCAAGATGGGCACCACTGCCGCCAAGGCAGGCGCCAAGGCCGGTAGCGACAGTGCCAAGGCCGCCCAAGGCGCCGCTGGCAAGGCGGCGGACACCGGCGCCAAGACTGCCAAGAAGGCTGCCGAAGCCGGCGCGGAAACGGCCAAGGCCGGTGCTGACACCGCAGCCAAGGCCGCCGACGGCGTCAAGAAGTAAGGCACCCCGCTCTGCATCGCTGATGGGGGAAGGCCCGGCCTTCCCCCGTATTCCCACGCCCAAACGGAGAACCGCTGCCATGCTGCGGAATATCGGATCACGACTCGCGGCCCCCGTGGCCGTCGCACTCGCCGCCCTGGCCTTCGCCCTGCCGGCCCAGGCTGAAACCAAGATGGAGAAGAAAAAGACCGACAAGGCCGCCGCCCCGGCCATGCCCTTCAACATCGCTATGCCGCCCACCCGCCCGGCCGAAACGTGGACGCCCAACACCATGGCCGAGTCCATCAGTCCCGAGGCGCGGGCAAACTTCATTTCCACCATGATGGCCGCAAACCCGTTCTCGCTACGGGATATGGTCGCCATGATGGCGGTTAAGTACCCGGCCAAGGAAGGACTGTCCTTCGATGACGTGGTAGACGCTATGAAGCTCAAGGCCAACGAGATCAACTTCAAGCTCGTTGGTCACAGCCCCCTGTGGAAGGACGTGGTTGCCATCTCGGGCGACAAGACCACGCCCCGTGTCGAGTTCTTCACCTTCTGCGACGCCATGGTGGCGCGGGAGCTTCTCGACTACAGCCTGGAGTTCGCCATTTTCCTGCCCTGCCGCGTCGCCGTGGTCGAAGATGCCAACAAGAAGATCTGGGTGCTGACCCTGGACTGGGACGTGCGCTGGCTCGACAACAACAAGAACCCGAACCAGGTTTCCGCCAAGCTGCGGGAGAAGTCGATCTGGGTGCGGGAAGCCATCGACAAAATCATGAAGGCCGGCGCTGCCGGCGAATTTTAAGGAATCCCATGGTCCGCCACGCTGCCCTCATCGGGCTCATCCTTCTCCCGGTCCTGGCCCTTGCCGAAGAAGCCCCGCCCACCGAGGGCTTCGCCAAGGCCATGGGGCAGATGGCGGAAACCATGCGCCAGGGCGCCACTACCATGGCGCCCGCCGAGGGCGACAAATCAGCTCCCGCCCCGCTGCCCAATCCGATGCAGATGATGCCGTTCAGCAAAGGCTCAAACTGCATTTCCGGCAAACTCAATCCCAAGGATCGCGACGCCGATCCCAAGGGGCCGCGCGAATACGGCAGCGAGGAACAATGTGCCGTGGAGCGGTAAACGGCGAAATTAGCAATTGACGGTGCCGTGCCAGCACCAATATAATTATTGGCTCTGGTTGGCATTGACGCTTCCCTCCGCAAAACGCTATAATTTCTGGCTTCGCGGGTCGGTAGCTCAGTCGGTAGAGCAGCGGACTTTTAATCCGTTGGTCCCGAGTTCGAATCTCGGCCGACCCACCAGCGAAGGGGGTATAGCTCAGTTGGTAGAGCAGCTGACTCTTAATCAGTAGGTCGTAGGTTCGAATCCTACTGCCCCCACCAATTCCGACAAAGGGCTTAGCTAAAAGGCTAAGCCCTTTGTCTTTCGTCGTTCTTGGCTTCCGCAACCCACTCCTGAAGGGATTTGAGATGCACAACGCCCCGGTTCTCCAACACCTGAAGAAACATGGCCAGCTACTCGATCGGGAAATCGCAGCGGCCACCGGCATTCCCCTTTCCCAGGTCCGCCTGTCCCTGAACGACCTCTCGGCGCGGGGTGAAATCTCCCGTTGCAGCGTGACCCGCTACCAGGACGGCAAGCCCGTCGAAGGCATGCTCTGCCGCATCTCCGGCTATATTCCGCCGGCAGCCCCCGGCCGCAAGCCCGGCCACTAGGCGTCAGTTTTCTGCGGCTGCGCTATCACCGCCCCAGGTCAATCGAGGGCTTAGCCGTCACGCTAGGCCCTTTTTCTTTGCCTCATCCGGCCCCGCATCCATTACGATGACGGGATGGTCGTTTTACCGCGAAACGCCTTAACCTACGGAGGGACAGCCGGGTAATGGATCTACCTGGTCCCCAGGACCCCAACCAAGAGCTACAGGAACGCCTGAACGCCGAGATCGCCCAGCGCGAAGCGGCGGAGTCCATGCTGGCCCGGGTTCAGGCTGCCTATACCCGCTTCGTGCCGCCCCAGTTGCTCTCCATGCTCGGCAAGGAGAGCATTCTCGACGTCGCCTGGGGCAATCAGGTCGAGGCGAAGATGACCATCCTGTTCTCCGACATCCGCGGCTTCGCCTCGATGTCGGAACGCATGGCGCCGCAGCAGAGCTTCGACTTCATCAATGCCTACCTGAGCTTCATGGAACCCGCCGTGGTGGCCGAAGGTGGGTTCGTGGACAAATACATCGGTGACTCGGTGATGGCCCTGTTCCCGGCCCGGGGCGACGACGCCCTGCGCGCGGCCCTGGGCATGCTGAAGGAACTGAAGCAGTTCAACGCCGAGTGGAACGCCCTGCTGGCCGACCTACCTCATGACCGGGCCGAAAAGCAGTCGGCCGCCGACGTACAGATCGGCATCGGTCTTAATTCCGGTTTGCTCATGCTGGGCGTCGTCGGCGGCTTCAATCGCATGGAAATCACCGTCATCAGCGATGCCGTGAATCTCGCCTCGCGTATCGAGTCCCTGACCAAGGTGTACCAGACGCCGATCCTCATCAGCCAGCACACCCTCAACAGCATCCGCCACCCGGCCGACTTCGCGATCCGTTTCGTGGACCGCGTCCGGGTGCGCGGCAAGCACCTGGCACAGTCGATCTACGAAGTCTTCAACGCCGATCCGCCGCAGATTCTGGAAGGCAAGCTGGCGACTCAGGATCTGTTCGAGGATGCCCTTGCCCATTACCACTTTCATCGCACCCAGATCGCCTCCACGCTGTTTGCCTCCTGCCTGGAGATCAACCCCGGCGACACGCCAGCCAAGGTGTACTGGCAACGCTGCGGCGGCCTGCATCCCGGCGAAGAACACGACTCAGCGACGGAAAGCGACCTGGAGGCGGTCTGGCGACCGGAATACATTCTGGGCATGCCATTCCTCGACGATGCTCACGTCGGCATCTTCAGCAGTATTCTCGATCTTGCTCATGCCCTGCTGGAAGAGACGGGTGACCGGGCCATCGGCCTCATCGACACCCTCATCAGTCAGACCGAAGAGCATTTCCTCGAAGAGGAAAGAATGATGGGCGCCCATGCCTACACCTACACGGCGCACATGGAGCATTCCCAGCAACACCGGAAGTTTCGCGACTTCCTCACCACTCTCGAAGGCGAGATTCGCAGCGGCAAGATATCCAGCTTGCGCCTTGCTTTCCGCTGCCAGTTCCTGCTGCTGGACTGGTTCATCAGCCACATCAGCATCACCGACCGCCACCTCACGCGCTTCCTCGCCACCGTGGGCGCGGAAGGCGCACCAGCCTAGCCGGGGCAGCTACCCCCCGCCGAGGAGCAACTGTTCTTGCAGCAACTGCAGCCATCGTGGCTGCGGAAGGGGCCGAGTTGCGGATTGCGCACGGCGAAGCGGCGATAGATGCGCTCGACCAGTATCGTCCCGGCCAGCAGGCCGAACAGGATGCCGATGGTGACGAGATAGGTGGTCATCAGCCGCCGAGCCCGGCAAAGCCCATGAAACCCAGAGACAGAATGCCCGCCAGCATCAACGACAGGGCCGTACCCTGGGCGACGCCGGGCACGTCGGAAAGTTGCAGGCGTTCGCGCACACTGGCCATCAGCACCAGGGCCAGGGTGAAGCCGGCGCCGCCGCCGAAGCTGAAGGCCAGGGACTGGGCCAAGGTGTATTCGCGGGCAGTCTGGAACAGGGCAACGCCGAGCACGGCGCAGTTGGTGGTAATCAGCGGCAGGTAGATGCCGAGGGCGCGGAACAGGCCGGGGCTGTATTTCTTCAGCACCATTTCCACCAGTTGCACCGCCGAGGCGATGATGACGATGTAGGAAATCAGGCGCAGGAATTCCAGGTGGAAGGCCGAGAGCAGCAGGTTGAGGCCATAGGCGCAGAGGGAAGCCACCAGCATCACGAAGGTGGTGGCTACGCCCATGGGAAAGGCGGTATCCAGCCGGCCGGAAACACCGAGGAAGGGACACAGGCCGAGAAACATGGCCAACACAAAGTTGTTGGCAAGCAGGGCGCTGATGATGATCTGGCCGACGGACTCATGCATGTTGATTCACCTCCACCGCGGCGGCCAAACGCTCCTTGCGCTTCGCCCACCAGGCGAAGAGCAGGAGCCAAGAACCGAGAACGAAGAAGCCGCCAGGGGGCAGTACCATGATGACCCAGGGCTGGAAACTGGCGCCGAACAAGGAAATGCCGAACAGGCTGCCGGCGCCGAGAATTTCCCGCACCACACCCAGAGACAGCAGACCGATGGTGAAGCCGGCACCCATACCCAGCGCGTTGATGGCAGCTGGCAGCGGCGGATTCTTGGCCGCGTGGGCCTCGGCACGGCCGAGGATGATGCAGTTCACCACGATCAACTGGATGAAGGCGCCCAGGGCGTCGTAGAGGGCCAGACTGATCGCCTGGATCGCATAATCCACCGCAGTCACGAAGGTGGCGATGATGACGATATAGATGGCAATCCGGACCTCCTTGGGCACCACATTGCGCATCAGGGAAATCAGTAGGCACGAGAACACCAGCACGAAGGTGGTGGCGAGGCCCATGGAAATGGCATTCATGGCGGAGACGGTAACTGCCAGGGTTGGGCACATGCCCAGAATCATCACGAAGGTGGGATTCTGCTTCCAGATCCCCTCCATGAACTCATCCCAATTCCGGCTATTTTCCAGACTCATGATTTTGTCCTGATCTTGTCGAGTTGGGGCACCACCAGAGGCAGCAAGGCCTGGGCACTCTGGTTGATGGCGCGGCCGACAGCGCGGGAAGTGATAGTGGCACCGGCGATGGCGTCGATTTCCCAAGCCTTGGTCTTGGTGCCGTGCTTGACGGTCTTAACTTCGTTGGCAAGCCCCGAAAGTTCCTTGTTCAACTGGGCGTCAAGAGCGACGAAGTTGGCGAGAAAATCCTTGTCGGTGAGAATCTTGTCGCCGATGCCTGGTGTTTCCCGCATAGATACGACGCCAAACCCAACCACGCACTGGCAGTCAAGCTTGTAACCGAAGAGAACGCGCACCGTGTCTCCATAGCCCTTGGCGCCGCCCTCGGCAGCAATGCCGTTGAGCTTGCCGGCGTCGTCATAGGCGCCAAAAAACTTGACCGCCCCGGCCGGCAGTTCTCCAGTTATGACAGAAACCCCCGAGGGGGTCACCTGGTACTCGACAATCGACTTGGCCTCAGGAAGCACCTTGAAAACCGCGCGTTCCACGGCAATCTGCTTGTTGGCCTGAACCGCGGAAAGCGTGCCTTGGTAGGACGACACAATGATGAGGCCGCAGATCGCGGAGACCAGGCCAAGGGTACGAATCATGGCCCCGGTAGGCGTTGAACTGGCCGCCTGGGCAGCCGTAGCCTCGGGAGGAAGGGCGTCTATGCTCATGAGTGCTTCTTCGGCTTGTTGGGCAGGAAGCGCTTCTTCGGCGCCACGGCGCTGGCTTCCTCGCGGGAAATGTAGGACGGATGCAGCGGATAGGTGCCGGCACGGCGCGCCTTCTTCGCCGCCCCCTTGCCGAAAACCGTCGGCTGGGTAATGCGCTCGATCAAGGGCGTTGCCGCGTTACCGATCAGAATCGCGTACATGACGCCTTCCGGCAGGCCGCTGTAATAGCGGATCACCACCGTCATGACACCGATCAGGCCGCCGTACACCCACATGCCGCGCGGCGTTACCGGCGAGGTGGCCATGTCGGTGGCCATGTACACCGCACCCAGCACCAGGCCGCCGGAGAACAGCATGAAGAAGGGATCGGGATAGTGGGTCGGATCGAAGGTATAGATCGCCCAGGCGGTGAAGCCGGCAGCGCCAAAAATCGCCACGGGAATACGCCAGTCCAGGTAACGGCGCAGGGCGAGATAGACGCCGCAGGCGAGGATCAGCAGCGGCGACGGACCCACGGCCATGTGGCCGGAGAGGGAGGTCATGAGGTCGCTGGCGCTAACCACCACGCCATCGAACTTCCATTTCGCCAGGGGCGTGGCGCTGGCCAGAGCGTCGATGTTCATGGCCTTGAGCCAGGACGCGGTTTCCGGCGGCTGCATCAGGGGCCAGGCGAGGGACGACGGAATGAACTCGCTGAAGCGGCCCGTCAGGAACGACGGCGTGTAGCTGGCAATCGCGGTCGGGAACGCCGCCTGCACGAAGGCCCGACCCACCAGCGCCGGATTGAAGACGTTGAAGCCGATGCCGCCAAACAGGGCCTTGCCCAGGGCGATGGCGACGAAACCTGCCACGGCGCCCATCCAGAGCGGAAAGCCCGGCGGCAGGGAAAGCGCCAGCAGAATGCCGGTGATGGTAGCCGACCAGTCGGAGATGTCGCCGGACTGGCTGCCGGTCTTGACGAACAGGCGCTCGGTCAGCAGGCAGGAAATCGTCACCACGAACAGGGACGCCGCCGCCGAAATACCGTATTGGTAGATGAAGAAGGCGGCGATGGGCGACAGCGAGAGCACCACGTGCTGCATGATGCGCTCGACGGTACGCGGCCCCTTCACATGGGGCGCGGTGCGGATTTCTATCGCGCTCATGTCGCCGCCCTTTCGCGCAACACCTGCTTGGCAACGCGGAACTGCTGCACCAGGGGAATGCTGGAGGGGCACACATAGGTGCAGCAACCGCACTCGAAGCAGTCCCCCAGATGGTATTGGCTGCCCATCAATTCATACTCCCGCTTCGCCGCCAGCATGCCGAGCTGCGAAGGATTGAGGCCCATCGGGCAGGATTCGACGCACTCGCCGCACTTGATGCAGGGGTAGGTGCGCAACTGCTCGCGGAAGGCAATGTCGTCGCTCTTGAACACCAGCACCCCGGAAACGCCCTTGGTGATCGGCACGTCCAGGGACGGCGCCGACTGACCCATCATCGGGCCGCCGAGAATCACCTGCTTCGAGTCCGCCGGCGCGCCAGCGTAGTTGAGGACGAAGGAAAGCGGCGTCCCCAGGGGAACACGGTAGTCGCCGGGACGCTCGACACCGGGGCCGGTGACCGTCACCACACGCTCGGTGAGGCCCTGGCCGGCCGGCAGCAGGCGGCCGAGGGCGGCCAGGGTGCCGACGTTGTTCACCACCATGCCGAGCTGGATCGGCAGGCCGCCCGAAGGCACCTCGACGCCGAACAGGGCGGTGATGAGCATCTTTTCCGCGCCCTGGGGATACTTGGTCGGCACCGCCTCGACGAAGATTTCGCCTTCCGGGGTATGGCCCTGGGCGCGGTCGATGGCGGACTGAATCGCCCGCACCGCCTCCGGCTTGTTGTCCTCGACGCCGACGATGGCGCGCACGGCGCCGGTGACGCGCAGGGCATAGCGGATGCCCTGGATCAGGTCGTCAGCCTCCTCCACCATCACCCGGTGGTCGCAGGTCAGATAGGGTTCGCACTCGCAGCCATTCACCACCAGGGTGTGGGCCTTGGCCTGCTTCGGCACCGTCAGCTTGGCGTGGGTGGGGAAAGCCGCGCCACCGAGGCCCACCATGCCGGTGTCCCAGATCATCTGCAACAGGTCGGCGGGACTGGCATCGTCGAGATTGCGCTCCTGCCCCCAGAGATCCTCCTGGCTGGCGCCGGGATGGGTGCGGATGACAATGGCCGGCGCCCAGGGGCCGCGCGCGCTGGGACGCAGCTCGATCGCTTCCACCACGCCGGTCACCGGCGCATGGTGCGGCACCGACAGCCAGTCGTCGGTACGGGCAATCGGCTGGCCGCGCACCACCTCCTCGCCCACCCGCACGATGGCATGGGGCGCCTTGCCGATATGCTGCGACAGGGGCACCACCACATAAGGCGCGTAAGGCAGGCGACGGATCGGCGTTTCCGCCGTCAGCTTGCAGGACGGCGGGTGAATGCCGCGCTGGAAGGCTTCGCCGCGAAAGTAGTTGAGGAGTTTCACGTCACTGGCTTCAGTTGAACTTCGCTGCCCGTGCCATCAGCTTGTCGAGGCCCGGCTCACTGGAATTCCAGGGCGTACCGGGATGCAGACAGCCGGCGGTGCACTTCTCTGCCGCCTTGACCAGATCGGCAAACTTGGCGCCCTTGGCATTCACCACGATGGCTTTCTTGTCGTCATTGTAGGCAAACACCTTGGGGGCGATGTTGGTGCACTCGTCGCAAGCCGTGCATTCCGGCGTTTCGATCCATGCCGGCTCGTAGCCATCGGCATTGGCGGCTGACGTGCCTGCTGCTGCCACGGCGCCAACACCGGCGACATCCGACATATCGCTGCCGCCAAGACCGAGGCTGGCGCTGATCTTGGCCAGCAACTCGGCGCGCACCTGTTCCGCCACGGCTTCGGTATCCACGGCGCCCTTGCCCACCGCCGCCACGTCCTTGAGTTGGCGCCAGAAGTGCAGGCGCTCTTCCGAGGCCCGCGCCAGGTCTTCGGCCACCAGCAGGCGGGTGAGGCGGTTCTTGCGATCGACGCCCCAGATGAAGGGGAACTTGCCGTCGCGCTCGTCCTTGGGCAACTCCAGGAACTCGGCCAGCAGCATCATGCTGTCGTTCCAGGTGGCCGGCGGCGCGATCTTGAACTGCTTGGCAAAGCGCGCTTCGGTGGCGGCGAAATCGGCGAAAGTCATGGGCAGTTCCATGGTCTTGCGCTCACCGTTCTCATCCTGATACTTCAGGGTATACACGGGCCAGTCGCTATCGAGGGCCGGATTGCCTTCCAGGCTCACGCATTCGCTGAAGGTGACACCGGCGTCCGGATCAAAGCGGAACAGCGGGTAGGCGCGGCCTTCCACCGCCAGCTTGCTCTGATCCACTGCCTTGTCGTCGCCAACGCCATGCTCCGGGGGGCAGACGGCGTAGATGTTGAACAGGGCCGGACGGCGGCTGTTGAGGCCATCGATGTAGCTTTCCAGCAGGTGATTGACGTGGGCGACAGTGCTCTGCATCACGTAGGAGGTGCGATGGGCCATGCCGATCAGGCTGATTTCCTTGCGCGTCTCCTGCTTGCCCTTCTTCGCCTTGCCGTAGGGGGCCATGTCGGACACCTGGCTGATAAAGCCGGAGGTGCAGGCCTGACCGCCGGTGTTTGAATACACCTGGGTATCCACCACCAGCACCTTGATCGGCATGCCGGACATGAGGGCGCGGGAGAGGTTCTGGAAGCCGATGTCGTACATGGCGCCATCGCCGCCGACGCTGACCACGGGCGGGCACAGCAGCCATTCGTTCTCGCTGAACTGCTGCCAGTCGAAGCGGCGGAAGAAGTCGGTATCGCGATCCGGCAGATACTCGCCAGCCAGTTCCATCTCGGCCATGCGCACGGCCTTGAAGCCGTCGGCCATCTTCGCCATGTGGCCCTCGAAGATGCCCATCGCCACGGAGGGCGAATCCTGGAACAGGTGGGAGGTCCAGGGGAAGGGGTAGGGGTGGTAGGGATAGGTGGAGGCCCAGACGGACGTGCAGCCGGTGGAGTTCACCATGCCCATGTCGGCGCGGCCGTTCTTGCTCGGGCCTTCGACGTAGCGCCACTTCAGATCCTTCAACTTCTCCAGCACCTGGGCCGCCCAGCGCACCCACTCCGGATCGAGGGGCTGGGAAGGCTTACCGGCGGCGACGCGGGCGGAAAGGTCGGAAAGGGTCAGGTCCTTGTCCTTGGCGGCGGACACGGCGGCAATCATGGCCTGGGTGTCGCTGACGTCCATGGACTCGGTGAGGCGCATGCGGATGTGCTTCTCCATGCCGTCGATGAGGCCGTCGATCTTCTCCAGGAAGCTCTTCACCCGCGGCTGCATCAGGGCGGTGACGGTAGAGGTAAACAAGTGGATCGCGGTCTTCTCGCCGCAGCCGAGACAGGCGCCGTCACCGCAGCTCATGGAGCCGTAGTTGCGCTTGTCCATCAGCAGGGTGTCGAGGGCGCCGATCTTGTCGTCGAGGCTGTCGATGCGCGAATACTCCTTGCTGGTGGTCGGCAGGGCGCGCCAGAAATTCCAGTCGCGACGCAGCTTCTCGGTGGAGTCGTCGGTCTGCGGCACCATCTTCAGGGCGTCGTCTTCGCACACCGTGACGCACAGGGCGCAAGCCTTGCAGGTGTAGGGATTGACGGTGATGGAGAAGAGACCGCCGGTGCCCTTGGCCTTCTTTTCCTTCAGCTGCCAATAGGGCTTGGTGGCGGCGAACTGGAAGCCACCGAGCTGGACTTGCAGCAGGGTGAATTCAGCGGCGAGGGAGGAGCGCTCCTCTTCCGGCGCCTCGGCAATGACTTCGTCGATGGCACGGTCGATCAGGGGACGCACCGGGCCGTCCTCGCGGTCGATCAGCGCCCGCAGCTTCTTCTCGGCGCTGCGCACGGCGCGGCGCAGATGCTTGGTCGGGGTGCCGGAAGTCTCGATGCGCGTGAGGGCGGTGTTGAAAACATCGCCCACCGAGTTGGCGAGACCGGGAATCGCGCTGTCCGGGCAGGCGGTGTAGCAGTTGCCGCAGGCGGTGCAGTTTTCGGCGATCCACACCGGATGCTCGAAACGAATGCCCGTCATGTCGCGGAACAGGCCGGTGGCGGCGGGCATCATGCCCATGCCCATGAAGGGATCGACGAGGTTGTCGGAACCCTTGCCGGTGGCGTAGAAGTGACCGGTCTGCTCCCAGAAGCGATGTACGTCAGCAAGCTTGCTGTCGGCCACTGGCTGGGTTTCGAGCATGATCGGCAGGCCGGCGTCTTTCTTCACCTGGCCCTTGCGCGAAACGCCGGCCACCTTGTCGGTGATCTCGTTCAGCTCGGTGTAACCACGGCGCACCACGCGCAGGTTGTTTTCCACCACGCTCTTGCCCTTGCCGCCGAACTTGGACTGAAGCTGGTTTTCAATCGCGGTAAACAGCGCGTTCTCGGTCAGGTTGGCGTTCTTCATCACCGGGCTGGCGGCGAAGAAGGCGCCCTGGAACACGTTGCCCTGCATGCGCAGCATGAGTTCGGCGCTGCCGGCTTCTTCGCGGGCGATCTGGAAGGCGTCGAGGTAGAAGACGCGAATCTCGTTATCGACGATGAACTTCTGCGCCCAGGTCGGGAAGTTGCTCCAGGTCTCGTCGCCGAGGGTGGACTGGATGATGAAGGTACCGCCCTTCTTGAGGCCCGACAACGGGTTGGAGTGGCCGAAGACATTGGGGTCGGGGGACAGCACCACGTCCACGAAGACGTATTCCGAATTGACGCGGATCGGTTCCGGCGCCGCCGAGAGGTAGTAGGTGGTGGGCTGACCCTTCTTCTCGGAACCGTATTTCGGATTCGCCTTGATGTCGTAGCCAAGCAGCTCGAACAGGGTCACCGCCAGGTTCTTGCCGGTGGTGATGGCGCCCCAGCCGCCGACGGAGTGCATACGCACGGTGATGGCGCCCGGGGGCATCAGGTTCGGGTTCTCGGAACCCCGCACCGCCATTTCGGCGATACGCGGATAGGCGGCCTTCAGTTCCTGCTGATGAATCTCGTCCTTCGGGTTGATGGGCTCGCGAACGAAGTCCACCGACAGGTAGTAGAACTTGCGCTTGGCGCCGTTGGGCAGCATGTTTTCGATCGCGCCGATCAGGGCCTCGGGCTGCATGTCGCGGGAACCCAGGCCGTAGCAGCCGGAGTAGAGACGCGGCATGTCGCCAGGGCCGAAGGCGGCGTAACCCGGATAGGGTTGCTCGCCGTCGCCGGAGAAGCCGTTTTCCATGCACTTGGTGAGGGTGGCGCGCAGTTCGCGCATCACCGGCAGGTCTTCGGCCATGGGCTGGTCGGTGCGCTCAAGCACCGCCACGCCCTTCTTGCCGCGCAGGATGTGACCGAGCAGGTCGCCAGGGAAGGGGCGGAACATGGTGATATTGACCACGCCCACCTTGATCTGGCGGGTTTCACGCAGGTAGTCGGCGACGGCCTCGGCCTGCACCACCATGGAGCCCATGCCGACGATCAGATACTCGGCATCGGCGGCCCGGTAGGTGGAGACGCGCTGGTAGCGACGGCCGGTCAGTTCGGCGTACTCCTCCATGCACTTCTCGGTGAGGTCCTCGACGTGATCAAAGAAGTAGGGACGCTGGGCGGCGGTGGCCTGCATGTAGGCGTCCTGGTTCTGCACCACGCCGGACACGGTGGGGCTATCCACGTCCCAGATGGCGGGAACGCGGCGGCGCTTGGGGCCGTACAGCATGACCTGGGCCGGCGTCGGCGTATCGATGATGTCGTCGGGCTTGCCGAGGAATTCGGCCACCAGTTCCCGCTCCGGCAGTTGTGCCGATTCGATCAGGTGGGTGGTGAGGAAGCCGTCCTGGCCGACGATGGCCGGCGTCAGGGAAAGCTCGGCGACCTTGCGCGCGATCAGGTTCAGATCGGCGGCCTCGGTGGCGTTCTTGGCCATCACCTGGATGAAGCCGGTGTCGTCAATGCAATGGTAGTCGTCGTGGCTGCAATGGACGTTGAGCGACGCCTTGGTGATGGCGCGGCAGCCCATGTTGAGCACGTAGGGCAGGCGCTTGCCGACGGCGCCGTAGAGGGACTCGTGCATGAAGGCGACGCCCTGGGCCGACGAGAAGTTGGTGGCGCGCAGACCGGTCATGGCCATGCCGGCGGTGACGCCGGCGGCTGCGTGTTCCGATTCCGGCTCGATGAAGATCAGCGGCTTGTCGGAGATATTGAGATGACCTTGCGCCACGGCCTCGGCCCAGTACTCGCCCATTTGCGTCGAGGGCGTGATCGGGTAGGCGCCGGCGGCATCGGAGGCCTCGCGCTCGACGTGGATCACGGCGGTATTGCCATCCACGGCATCACGGACGCCGGGATATTTCACCGTCTTGCCTTCCTTGGCGGCGGTCGGCTCCTTGCCGGGACCACTATCGACGGACGAGAACTGGAAGAGTTTTTTCAACATGGCATCACCTCAAAATTTCAGGAATTCAGTAACGGCAGCGGCTCGTTGCGCACGATGCGCCGGGCGGCCGCGCCCTTGACGGGTTGGTTGGGGTTGTCGAACCAGACGATGGCGCCGGTGGCGCAACGCTCGGCAGCGACGCGGGAAGCCTTGTCGTTGAGGGCGTATTCAATGACGGCCAGGTTGCCGTCGAGACGGATCAGGTTCGGCGCGGCGTCGGCCACGCATTTGCCGCAGGCGGTGCAGGCCACCTCGCAGGCAGCCTCGGCGGTGTCGCCATCGGCCTTGTTCTTGCAGTTGATCCAGATCTGGCGACTCACCGGCTCCAGGCTGAACAGGCCCTTGGGGCAGACCTCGACGCAATCGTTGCAGGAGGTGCATTTGTCGGCATCCACTACCGGCAAGCCATGCAGATCAAGGGAAATGGCACCGAAGCTGCATACCGTGACGCAATCACCGAGACCCAGACAGCCCCAGGCGCATTCCTTGCCGCCACCGCCCACCACCGCCGCCGCGCGACAGGTGCGCAGGCCGGCGTAACGGGCGCGCAGGAAGGCGACATGACGACCGCCGCCACAGGCCAGCCGCGCCACCTTCTTTTCCACCTCGCCAGCCGCCACGCCCAACAGGTCGGCGATGCTCTGGCGCTGCTCGGGCGAACTGACGGTGCATTGGGCGGGAACGATCTCGCCGTCCACCACCTTCTCGGCAAAGTTGCGGCAACCGGCCTGACCGCAGGCGCCGCAATTGGATTTCGGCAGCAACTCCTCAACCTCGCCAATGCGCGGGTCTTCCCACACATAGAGCTTGCGATTGGCGGCCGCCAACAGGGCAGCGAGGGCAACCCCCAGCACCGCCATGAATGCGCCCGCCACCAGCACTGTCGTCATGTTTTCCACTGCTTGCCTGCTCCTTACACCGAATACCCGACTAAAAACATTAACCATCGCAGGGTCACCAGAACGCAAAAAGCGGAGTCGAAACAACCGCCACGCGCAAAGCGCAAGGCAAGGGCATCAACACACGGATTCGCGAACTGGCTCAGGCTCCCCGGCCAACACCTTAAGGGCGCGGTCCGCAGAGCCTTTCACGGCGCGGCTGGAGTTCGATCCAGCCTTGCAGGGCGGGGAGCGGCTTACAGCCCCCCGGGGTGACACGCGCAAAGCTTCTTTGGGCTTTACACGTTCGTGAGGCGCCTAGTATAGAAAATTTTTGCCGCATTGCACCAACGAAACATTTTGATGCTGCAACAAGAAGACTCTATAAGTCTTATATAAGACTCACCTTTATGGGTATGAAATGACCCACTCAGACGGGCACGAAGCCGCGGTTCTTCATATGCGCCGCCAACGCAGCATCCATGGTCGCCAGGTGATTCTCGAACCAGCCCGGCAACTCGCCGGCGAACTGGCGCCCCGCCGCCGCCGAGCGCTCGGTCATGCGGCGGACGCTTTGCAGCAGGGCCAGCACCCGATGATGCTCGCCAGCGTGGATGTGGATCGGCGGGAAACCGCTCTCGCGCATCCAGCGGTTCTCCAACTCGAAATGCTCGACGGAATGGGCGATCAGCCCGTCCAGGGCCGCCAGCACCTCGCCATCCGGCGCATTGGCTAGGCGGGTGACGCAAATCATGAACTCGCGATGATTGGCGTCCATGGCCTCGGTGGCCAGCGAATATCGGTCAGACCATTCCATGAAAACTCGCACTCCCTATTTATTGATGACGCCCGACTCAATCCGCGAGGCATCCTGGCGAACAGTCGCTTCCTGATCCATACTGGGACAGCCCCCAAGACGGACTAACCATCATGAGCCACAAACAAGCCAGCCTCCTGCGCGCCATCTTCCAAGACCCGGCCAGCGGCAACATCCACTGGCGCGAGATTGAATCCCTGCTCAACCACTTGGGAGCCACTGTCGAAACCGGCCACGGCGCCCGTTTCCGTATCGTGCTGAACAAGATGGAATTCTTTCTCCACCACCCGCACCACAGCAGCGTCTTCAACAAACAGGACATCAAACCCCTGCGGGAATTCCTCGCCCGTGCCGGCGTCAGCCCGTCCAGCTATGAAGCAGGCGACGCCAAAAGCCCTGCGGAAGCCTGAAATGGAAAGGGCTTCCATCGCTGGAAGCCCTTGATATTACTGGTGGTGATGGGGGGACTTGAACCCTCGACCTACGGATTATGAATCCGTCGCTCTAACCAGCTGAGCTACATCACCACGAAAGGGGCGGGATTATCCCTGTCCGGGGCCTGCCTTGTCAAGGCGGCGGGGGTCGGCGACAATGGAAGGATGCGTTTCGATGTCCTTATTATTGGCGGCGGCCTGGCGGGCCTTTCCTTGGCGGTAGCTCTGCGCTCGGCCCGCCTTTCCGTAGCCCTGGTGGAAAACCGTCCGCCGCGCCGTCCCGAAGGATGGGATGCGCGGGTGTATGCCGTGAGTCCGGCCTGTGCGAATTTCCTGTCCGAAATCGGCATCTGGGATCGGCTCGATGGCAGCCGTATCGAACCGGTGCAAACCATGGCGGTGCGCGGCGATGCCGGCGGGCAGTTGAATTTTTCCGCCTACGATTCCGGCGTTTCGGAGTTGGCCTGGATACTCGAAGGCAGCCTGATGCAGACCGAGCTGTGGGAAACGGCAACACGCCAGGCCAACCTGACGCTATTCTGCCCAGCGCGGCCGCAGCGGCTGGATCTGGGCCAGGAGGCCGCCGTGCTCGACCTGGAGGATGGCCGCCGCATCGAGGCCGCCCTGGTGGTGGGCGCCGACGGGGCCGATTCCTGGGTGCGCAACGCGGCGGGCATCGACGTCAATTTCAAGCACTACGGCCAGATGGGCGTGGTGGCGAATTTCGCGTGTGCGCGTCCCCATCGCGGCACCGCCTTCCAGTGGTTCCGCGAGGATGGGATCCTGGCCTGGCTGCCGCTGCCCGGCAATCGCATGTCCATGGTCTGGTCCACGCCGGACGAACATGCCCGGGAGCTGCTGGGCCTGTCGGCCGAGGCCCTGTGCCAGCGCGTTGCCGCTGCCGGTGGCGAGGCGCTCGGTGAGTTGTCGCTATTGACGCCTGCCGCTGGCTTTCCGCTGCGGCTAATGCGGGCGCCCCACAGCGCCGCCCATCGCCTGGCCCTGATCGGCGATGCCGCCCATGCCATCCACCCCCTTTCCGGTCACGGCATCAACCTCGGCTTCCTCGATGCCCGCGCCCTCGCGGAGCTGCTGGCCGGCAAACCGAATTTTGTCGATGCCGGCGACCTGGCCTTGCTCCGGCGCTACCAGCGCGCAAGGCGGGAGGAAGTTGTGGCACTGCAAACCGTCACCGACGGCCTGCAACGCCTGTTTGCCCCCACCCATCCCCTGCTCGCCGCCGTTCGTAACGCCGGAATGAACCTTACCGGCCGTTTGCCTATCCTACGAGACGCCTTGGTGCGTTACGCTCTTGGCTGATCCCGTTTTCGCCCCTCTTACCCCCTCTGGAGTTGATATGAAGAAGAACATCCTTGCCCTGTGCCTGGGCGGACTGACGTTGTTGAGCGGCAGCGCTTTTGCCGACGAGGCCTCAATCAAGAAAGGCATTGAGGAATTTTTCGGCCCCGGCGCCTCGGTGCAAGCCGTGCGCAAGGCTGGCGCCCTCGGCCTGTATGAAGTCCAGATCGGTTCCGACATCGTCTATACCGACGAAAAGGTGAGCTACGTCGTCCTCGGCAACATCATCGACGTCAAGGCAAAAAAAGACCTGACCGAAGAGCGCAAGAACAAGCTGTCCAAGATCAAGTTCTCCGATCTGCCGCTGGACCTGGCCATCAAGCAGGTCAAGGGTAATGGCAAGCGCGTCATTGCCACCTTTGAAGACCCCAACTGCGGCTATTGCAAGAAGCTGGCGAAGGAATTGCAGGGCGTGACAGACATCACCATCTACACCTTCCTGATGCCGATTCTGTCTGAAAATTCACGCGAAAAATCCAAGGGCATCTGGTGCGCCGATGACAAGGCCAAGGCCTGGAACGACTGGATGGTTGGCGGCGTCGAACCCGCCGCCGGCAAGTGCGACGCCGCTGCGGTCGGCAAGTCGCTGGCTCTGGGCCAGAAGCTCGGCATTCGCGGTACGCCGACCATCTTCTTCGCCAACGGCGAGCGTGTGCCGGGCTACGTGCCAGCAGCCCAACTCGAACAGCGCCTGAACCAGACCGCCGCCAAATAAGCCGCGACAACAGCGCAGCGCCACACGCTGCGCCCGCGTTACCCGGCCCGGCATGGTCATAGACTCTGCCGGGCCGTTTTCATTGCGGCAAACGCCAACGCACGTCACTCCGACATCACACGCCGCCACATTACCGGCCAGCCTTCGTCGTCCCATCTCCATGCAACCGGGCCGTCCAACGACCGCTCGTAGTGCGAAGTGAAGGGCCTACCGGTTTCCGGGTAGCCCGGATACGGGTAGCCGAGTATTCCCTTCCTTGATCGAATATATATCCTGAACAGGTAGCGCCGTCACCGGGGAATACGCAAGGGTATGCGGTCCATTGAGTTGGCGGGCGGCGCTTCGGTGGGTGCAACTTGACACCTGACGACATTCATACAGGGACGCGGCATGGACAAGCAATTGAATCACCCGCAACGGCGGCACAATGCCGATCACGCTGCCTGCAATCTGAACACACTCGTCACGCACGCCGATATCGTCATCGACCCTCTCGCCGACATCCACGCCGGTCGCGACGAGCTGACGTTTCAGCCGCGGGAAACAATCTTCCGCGCCCAGACGCCGGCATCACGGGTCATCTTCATCCGCTCCGGCTTTGTCAAACTGGTCAAGTACTCGCACACCGGCGCTCAGCGCATTGTGCGCATTGTTACCGACGGCGGCATACTGGGCATGGAGTCTCTGTTCTCCTCATCTTTCGAGCATACGGCGGTTGCCATCAGTCAGGTGACTGCCGGCCGGATTCCGGCGGACCAATTCCGCAGCATGGTTCACGCCAATCCGGCATTGCAACGGCACTTGCTGGAATGTTCCTGCCGCACCCTCGGTGAAACCGAAACCTGGCTGTCCGACATTACCGGCGGCAACAGTTCCACGCGTGAGCGCCTGGCACGGCTGCTGCTGCGCCTGCGTGACGGAGACAGCAACCGGATTCACCGCTTCAGCCTCGAAGACATCGGCGCCATGCTCGGCGTCGCCATCGAGACCGCCTGCCGCATTCTTTCCGAACTGATTCGCAGCGGCACCCTGACGAAGTGCCGCACCGGCGCCGCGACTCGCTACTACCTTGCCGACATCGCCGCCCTGGAGAGAGTCGCCACCGGCGCGGAGGGCAGGTCTGTCACGGCAGAATTACGCCGCGCCAATCGCCTCCACAGCAACTGAGGTCGTCGCTGCAGCGTCGCGGCCGCCTGGAACCAAGCTGGCGCCCAGGTGCCTAAGGCTGTAGTGCAGCCAAGGTTTATGGCCTGCCAATTTACCAATCGTTTGGTGTGTTTCCGGGGCGGCCAATGACGGCAAAGCGGAAGGTGGAGCGACGCAAAGGAACCCCCAGAACATGGGTAGCGCGGCATATGCGCCTGCCGCTGATCATTGCCTCCGTCGCATGCTCGCTGGCCCACGCAGACGAGGCGACGTTGTCCCCAACGCCCACGGCGCAATTCAAGAGCAAGGAGATGGGGCTGCGGCTCAGCATTCAGGAGGGAGGCTGGGCGGGCGCAGAGAAGGAATCTATCGAAACCGTGCTCTACGCGGTGGCGGACGAATTGCTGGTGCGGCTGCCGAAAAAGCTGACCGCCCGCATTGTCATTACCCATACCGAAAGCAGCCCGGTGGCCCTCTATGAACGGGGACCGGAGGGCGAGTATCGGGTTTATCTGCATGCCCGGGGAACGAGCTGGCATCTGTACGCCTACGAATTCGCTCATGAGCTATGCCACATTCTTTCCAACTACGAAGAAAACGTTGGCGGCGACACCGTCAAATACAACCAGTGGTTTGAAGAAACCCTGTGCGAAACTGCGTCGCTGTTCGCTTTGAAGAATCTTGCCGCCACCTGGGAGACGGCTCCGCCGGAACAGAAGTGGTCGGAGGAAGCGAAAAACCTGCGGCGATTTTTTGACCACCTGATCGCCGAGGGCCATCGTCAGCTTCCGCCGGAAACGCCACTGGCGACCTGGTTGCGTGACAACGAAGAGCATTTGCGCAATGACCCCTATCTGCGTAACAAGAATGAAGTGGTCGCCAATCTGCTGCTGCCGCTGTTTCAAGAGAACCCGCAAAACTGGGCGGCCCTGAGCTATCTGAACCTGGACCCGGCCGACGCGCGCAACAGCCTGGCGGACTATCTGCGCGACTGGTATCAGAACACGCCACCCGAGCATAGGCACTTCGTCGCCAGTGTGCTCGCCATGTTCAAGCTCGCCGATGTGGTGCCAACAACACCGACGCCTACACAAGGCGAAGCCCTGCTCGCCCATGCCGGCAACCGGGGCAAGAATTGAAATACCCACGTCGCCAATACGCCGGAAATTTTCCTGAACCTAATTTTTCTCGCCGGGTCTGACTCCCCACATCGCTCCGATGGCGTCCTGCTCTCGGGGCATGTCGTTCCGAACCGCAACGAGGTTACCGCGGCGTCGGAAAGCATGGTCGGTGCCCACCATGGGCCATTTGCAGACTCTTTGGCTATTCAGGTAGGCGTTGGCATTCCGGCCATAAAACGCAAGTGAATCGTTATGAGGAGTTGCACTATGAAACACATTCATTTACTCAAAAGATCTTGCATCGGACTGCTTGTAGCCACCAGTGCAAGCCTGCCGCTCACATCATTGGGAAATGATTTGTTAGGAAGTGGCATCGTGGAAATCCAAGCCCAGCGACAACAGTGGCTCAACGCTGAACGCGGCGCCCAGGGACCGATTCGCACCGAGACCATGGCGACACCGGATATGTCCCGTGGAGAAGGTACGCTCTACGACGACCTCAATAAAATCCAGTCAAGGTCCGTACAAGCCCAGACCACTGACGCCGGCGCCCAGGGACCGATTCGCACCGACACCATGGAACCCACCGTGTCCTACGGGGAAGGCGCGTTCTACGACGACATGAGGAGAATCCAGTCCGGGCAATAATCCTGGAAATAGCAGTTAACCACGGCGAACACGGCGACACGGCGGAGACGCAAGAGCTTGCGCAATGCGCCTGTTTCACCCGGTGGGTGGTATGGGCGCCGGGTTCGAAGTCCCCGTCTTTTCGCCGTGTCCGCCGGGATCAACGTGGTGCAAATATGGTTTTTGGAATAGTCTCCGGAACACCACGTTGCCATCCCGCCCAGACCATCCACGAAAGGAAGAGAGCAGTCCCTGGGGCACGACGCTCGTCGACAGATATGTTTGCTGGCGAACGGATGAAAGAATCGCCCTGGCCCACCATGAGCCCATTGTTCACGGAGGTGATGTCATGCTCGACTACTCAATAATGCGGCCGGAAGGCATACTGGTACTCAAACCCCAGGCGCCCCTGAACAAGGAAGACTTCAGCGGCCTCAGCGCGGTGGTCGATGCCTATCTCGCCGACCACCCGAAGCTCCACGGCGTATTGATACATTCGCGGGACTTTCCTGGCTGGGAGGATTTCGGCGGATTCACTGCGCATATGCATTTTGTTCACGACCATCACAAGAAGGTCGAGCGCATCGCGGTCGTGACCGACAGCAAGATCGGTAGCATCACGGAATTACTGGGCAAACACTTCACCGCCGCCGAAGTGAAGCACTTTCCCTTTGCCGACAATGTGAAGGCCCTCGATTGGCTTCTGACCGCGTGAGCTGAGCGCGGCACAGCACACAACCGGACCGCAGGCGACCCTGGTGATGCCTTCCCCTTCCTCCATCTGCCGCTTCACCCTAGTTGCTATTGCGGCCCTGGCCCTGCCTGGCTGCGAGGCGATCGCCATCAGTGCCATTGGCGGCGGCACCTCGGCCGGCATATCCCACACTCTGAATGGCACCGTCTCCCGCACCTTCACCGCATCCCTACCCAAGGTCCGCGCTGCCGCCCTGGCCGCCCTTAAGCGCATGCACATCGACGCCGGCAGCGCCGGAAAAGGCGAGCGTGGCAATACCATCAACGCCACCGCCAGCAACCGTACCATTGACATCGACTTGGAGGAGATCAGCCCCAATGTCACGCGCATGTCGGTCATCGCCCGTTCCAATGCCTTCCTTGCCGACAGCGCAACCGGAGCCGAAATACTGTTGCAGACCGACCGGGAGATGGGCGGGCAGTGAGCCGGAGTGCTGCGACTAGCGGGGGCCAATGAACAAAGCCCGGCATCGACCGGGCTCTTTTGATATTTCGATCGAGCCAAACAACAACGTCCGGGTATCACCGGTAATCAAAAGCAATCCAGTCTGTCGGGCCCCGCAGCAGTTGGCCGTTTCAGACTCGATGGGTACCGGCCGGTCGCTCGTCGGCCTGAGCGGACCTTGGACATTTGACCAGGTTCGGGCGGTAATGCTCCGCATAACTACCGTTCAACTAGAATTCGCGTTGAACGGCTGCTTCTCGAATAGGCGAGCAGTAGGTAACGCAGCGCCGCTCATTAACCTTCTGGTTTTTTAGCTTTGTTGTAAAAGTCCAGAAAGGCATCACGAAGCTCCTTGGACTTCAATAGGTCCCACATAGTTACTGGATCGTTGCCTTTGTGTTTGTCATGCCCAGCCTCGTAGTCTGGAACCCCGAAAGAACGTTCGCCAATTTGAATCCTGAACTTATTCTGATCGTCAGCACTTAACGGCTCAATGAACGGACCAAGGGCCTCCAATTCAAGTGCCAGCTTTCGATTCTTCCGCTCAACTGACATGAAGTGACTTGCTTGTCTTCCTGCGTACCCAGCGAAGATGCCGAATGTAATAGCTAGGAAGACTCTTGTAGCGAGACCGTGATAGAACGCCATTTCGGGTGAGGACTCAAGTTGGGGAGTCGATGCAGTGCCTACCTTGGCATCGACTTTGGTGGCAACAGCCTTGTCCTTGGACTCATTCACCCCCTTGCTCACTTGAGCTTCCAGTATGACCTGTGGCCTTCCATTTAGGCTCACCCCAAACACCATCTCTCCAACGGCCGGAAACGCCGTCAAGATCGCAACAGAGATCAAGCCAAGCAGCGACAGCGATGTTAGACCTTGCCAAAGGTAAAGCATCCGTCGAGCTTGATTGGCTACCTTCTGGTAACCGTAAGTGACCCCATCAGTTCCGATGATTCCCACTAAGTCTTCCACTCTCTTCTTGTTGCCCTCAATTTCCTGCAAGATGTCTTCGGCTTTTTTGGCGTATCCCTTCTGAAGCTCTGTAAGGTTGTCGGAGTAGTTCTTGGTGAAGTCTTCCACCTTGGATGTGTAGTCCTTGTTGTGCTGTTCTAGCTGGGAGGTGGCATTGGTGACGAAGGTGGCGACCTTCTCGGTAGATGTTCGCTGAAACTCTGAAAAGATCGATTTTCTGGTGTCTTGATCACTGGAGAATTGCGTTTGCTGTTCGGCCGCTGCGGCAGTGTGCTTGGCGAGATAGTCAGCCTGCATTGCGGCGAAATCGGTAGCTCGTTTGTCTTGGGCTGCTGAGAATTGGGACTGCTGTTCGGTGATTAAATTTGCCAGTCGTTGCTGCTCGGTGGTGAGTGAAGCCTCAAGGGCGGCAATCTTGGTTTCGTTGGCTTTCGCCCGCTCAGCTAAGGCGGCCTGGACTGCTAAAGCGCCCTTTAGATGAGATTCAAGCGTGGTTCGGTATGACGCCGCAGCGGCACTGATCGCCGTCAAATCATCGGCGGTTGCTGCACCAAGAACGGACACCGAATTGGCCAGCGCACTATCAGCTTGTGCGTTAGCGGGCGGTAGTTGGGATACATCGCCACTTGCTACGAATGCGTCGACGTGCACCTTGAGTTGGGTAAATGCTTCTGCTATCCGGTCAAGAGCAGACGGAAATACCAAGATAGGGTCAGCTGCGGCTAGACGTTTTCCACAGAATGCGAGGACCGCCCTAAGGCGTTCAATAGAGTCAATTTGCTCTGGTCCTATTCGTTCACGCTCAAGCGCCTTATCAAGTACAGGCCCTATCGATTCCAACAAGGGCCACACCCGATGTGTACGGATTCGGTCTACCCACTGGCTCATGCGTATGACTCCTTGTTTTCGATGGGTGGGAATGGCCGGTCAGGACTGGCGATTAGTCTTCCCTCTGCGCTTCGCAGAGGATAACCCAATGTTCTCACTGTCGGTATCCGTATAGCAAACGGGCATACACTCCGGATAACCAGCTCCACGCAGCGAAATTGAAACCCGTCTCCGCCACGGAAGCGACAGCTCGGTGTGCGCACGCTCATGGCGGCCCAGAAAGCCCGTGCCTCAAGCTTCCGGTCATCCGCAGGGTTCGCGTTCAGCGCCCTGGGCGATGTGCGGTGGGCGTAAATCACGGGGCAGGTAACCGCCGCATTGCCGACAGAAGTGGGAAGGGGATCGAACGACCGAATTGGCCGAGCAGTTGCCTAAGAAAAAAAGGCCGGGAAAATTCCCCGGCCTTTTCTCAATTCGTTATCCGACAGACTTTATTCTCGCCCGTCTTACCAGAGCGTCTCCCGCTCCGGGGAGGCGGTGATCTGGTGGATCGTCAAGTCGGCGCCGTTGTATTCCTCTTCGGCGTCGAGGCGGATGCCGACCGCTTTCTTGATGATGCCGTACACCAGCAGGCCACCACAAAACGCGATGACGACGCCCAGGGCGGTACCGGCGAGTTGGCTCATGAAACTGACGCCGCCGAGGCCGCCGAGGGCCTTGCTGCCGAAGATGCCGGCTGCTATGCCGCCCCAGGCGCCGCAGAGGCCGTGCAGAGGCCAGACGCCGAGCACGTCGTCGATCTTCCAGCGGTTTTGCGCCAGGGTGAACATGACGACGAAGAGGCCGCCGGCGACGCCGCCGACGATCAGCGCACCGAGGGGGTGCATCAGGTCGGAGCCGGCACACACAGCCACCAGACCGGCGAGGGGGCCGTTATGGACGAAGCCGGGGTCGTTCTTGCCCGCCACCAGCGCCACCAGGGTGCCGCCGACCATGGCCATGAGAGAGTTCAGCGCCACCAGGCCGGACATTTTTTCCAGGGTTTGGGCGCTCATGACGTTGAAACCGAACCAGCCGACAATCAGAATCCAGGCGCCGAGGGCGAGGAAGGGAATGCTGGAAGGCGGATGGGCGCCGGCGATGCCGCCATCCTTGTGGTAGCGGCCGCGGCGGGCGCCGAGCAGCAGCACGGCGGCGAGGCCGATCCAGCCGCCGACGGCATGCACCACGACGGAGCCGGCGAAGTCATGGAACTCTTCGCCAAAGCTGCCCTTGAGCCAGGCCTGGATGCCGAAGGCCTGGTTCCAGGCGATGCCCTCGAAGAAGGGATAGACGAAGCCCACCAGCAGGAAGGTGGCGGCCAACTGCGGGTAGAAGCGGGCGCGTTCGGCAATGCCGCCGGAAACGATGGCGGGAATGGCGGCGGCAAAGGTGAGCAGGAAGAAGAACTTCACCAGTTCGAAACCATTGCGTTCCGCCAGGGTTTCGGCGCCGGCGAAAAAATTCACCCCATAGGCGACGCCGTAGCCGATGAAGAAATAGGCCAGGGTGGATACCGAAAAATCGCAGAGGATCTTGACCAGGGCATTGACCTGGTTCTTGCGCCGCACGGTACCAAGCTCCAGGAAAGCGAAGCCGGCATGCATGGCCAGGATCATGATGGCGCCGAGCAGAATGAACAGGGCGTCAGCGGCGGGTTTGAAATTCTCCATTTTGGACTCCGTAAGCACGAATGGGGGGCGTAAAAGCAAGGCCCATTCCTACCCACAGACACCAATGGATCAATGAGTTACAAAATACCCACAAGCTTTAGAGCCCCATTACGGTGCAAGCACAGCTTAAGCGCCCCACGCTGGTGCTGACAGGGCGATCCGCCCGCTGCCTCGGCGATAGGTCGCCCTACTTTGGTGCCGACTCCGGCTGGTAGTCCCGGGGCAGCAGTTGCCAGAGGCGCCCCTGCTGGCGCATCTTGCCCGCCTGGGCGCCGGCTTCAGCGCCGGAACCCCAGTAGAAATCGGCCCGCACCACGCCACGGATGGCGCCGCCGGTGTCCTGGGCCAGCATCAGGCGGCGCAGGGGGCGGCTGTCATTGGGGTAGGTGGTGGCAAGGAACACCGGTGCGCCGAGGGTCAGGTGGCGCGGGTCGATGGCGATGGAGCGGGCCGGGGTCAGGGGAACACCGAGTGCGCCCTGGGGGCCGCTGCCCTCCGCCGGCAGTTCGCGGAAGAACACCAGGCTCGGGTTGGCGTTGAGCATTTCCTGGAGCCGGCGCGGATTGGCCTTGGCCCAGGCCTTGATGCCGGCCATGGAGGCCTGCTCGATTTTCAGTTCGCCCTGATCCACCAGCCACTTGCCGATCGAGCGGTAAGGGTGGCCGTTCTGGTCGGCGTAGTTGAGGCGTACCCGCGAGCCGTCGTCGAAGGCGATCTGCCCCGAGCCCTGAATCTGCATGAAGAAATAGTCGATGGCGTCATCGACCCACAGCAAGGCCTCCTGTGAGCGCTTGCTCTCCTCCTGAGCCCAGTCGGCACGGGAGAGGTAGGGCACCAACTTGCGCCCTTCGAGACGGCCGCGCAGGCGCAGGTGCTTGAGTTCCGGGTAGAGGTCGGCGAGTTCGACGACGATCATGTCCTCCGGGGGGCCGAACACCGGCGTCACATAGGGCGCCTTCTTCTTCCGGCTGCCCTTCAGCACCGGCTCGTAGTAGCCGGTAATCAGGCCCTCGCGGCTGCCGTCCGGATTGGTCATGGCCCAGGGGCGGAAGCGCGCCTCGAACCAGGTGCGCAACACGACGGGGTCGCGCCCCTCAACCTGACGCGCGGCGGCGCAGGTGGATTTCCACAGCGGCCGCTTCTCCAGGGTGGCGCAGGAGGCGAGGAAGGCCTCGAACACCGGCACCGGATCGTCTTCCTCCCAGGCCGGCAGATCGGCCCAGACGGCGGCTTGCAGGGGCTTTTCCGCCGGCTTGACCGGCTCGGCGCCGGGACACGCCGGGCAGGTGCAGGCGGGGCAGCCGGCGACGCTGACAGGGTCGGATGACTTCGGCCCGGTACTGACGCAGGCGGCGAGGAACAGGGGCAGCAACAGGGGGGCAAACAGGGAGCGGGAAGACATGAATCTGCTAGAGTCCGGGGATCGAAAACAGCCCCAAGCTTACCCCATGTGGGCCCTGCTCCTCGAACTGCTGCCCGCGCCGCCTACTTCTCCTGCTGCTTCTGCTGCTGTGGAAGGTGTGGCCGAAATCCGACCCGGACGATCATGACTGACCCGACTCAACTGAATGCACTCCTGACCCGTTTCGACGCCCTCCTCGCCCGCGTCGAGCCCCTGCTGCCGCCCGCCATCGCCGCTCCGGACTGGAGCGCCATCGCCTTCCGCTGGCGCAAGCCGGGCGGCCGGCGCGGCTGGCTCGAAGCCGTGGCGCGGCCGCACCTGATCCGCCTCGACGACCTGCAAGGAGTGGATGACCAGAAGACACGCCTGACCCAGAACACGCGCCAGTTCGTCGCCGGGCGGACAGCCAACAACGTACTGCTCACCGGCGCCCGTGGCACCGGCAAGTCGTCCCTGGTCAAGGGCGTGTTGCAGGCCTTCGCCAAGAAGGGCCTGCGCCTGATCGAGGTGGACAAGCAGGACATGACCGACCTGCCGGAGATCGTCGATCTGGTCGCCGGCCGCCCCGAGCGCTTCATCATCTTCTGCGACGACCTCTCCTTTGAGGCCAACGATCCGGGCTACAAGGCCCTCAAGAGCATCCTCGACGGCAGCATCGCCGGTACGCCGGAAAACGTGCTGCTCTACGCCACGTCCAACCGCCGCCACCTGATGCCGGAATTCATGGCCGAAAACCTGGAAACCCACCGCGTCGGCGACGAGATTCATCCCGGCGAAACCACGGAAGAGAAGATTTCCCTCTCCGAGCGCTTCGGCCTCTGGCTCTCTTTCTACCCCTTCGACCAGGACCACTACCTCGCCATTTGTGAGCACTGGCTCACCGTATTCGGCCTGTCGGCAAGCCAGATTGAAGCCGCCCGCATGGACGCCCTGCAATGGACTTTGATGCGCGGCTCCCGCAGCGGTCGGGTGGCCTGGCAGTTCGCCCGCGACTACGCCGGGCGCATCAAGCCAGCGGCAACGAAGGCAAAGAAATGAAGCTGACCCAGGTTGCCGCTGCCGTCATCCTCGCCCCTGACGGCAGCTTTCTGCTCGGCCAGCGGGCACCCAAGGCGATCTATGCCGGTTACTGGGAGTTTCCGGGCGGCAAGGTCGAGGCGGGCGAAACGCCCTACCAGGCCCTGGTACGGGAGCTGGACGAAGAGCTTGGCATCACGGTCCTGCGCGCCACCCCGTGGGTCGTGCGCGAGCATGTGTACGAGCATGCCCATGTGCGGCTCAACTTTTTCCGCGTCGTCGAGTGGGAAGGCGAGCTTCGCGACCACGTCCATAGCGCCCTCTCCTGGCAGCGCAGCGGCAGTCTCACCGTGGCGCCGATGCTGCCCGCCAACGCACCGGTGCTGGCCGCCCTCGCCCTGCCAGCCGGCTACGCCATCACCCACGCCTGGCAGATTGGCGTCGATGAACAACTGCTGCAACTGCGGCTGGCGTTGGAACAGGGCTTGAAGCTGGTGCAGGTCAGGGAAGGCGCCCTGCCCCTGGCCGAGCGCTTCGCCTTTGCCTACGCGGCCGTTGATCTGTGCCATCAGCACGGCGCACGGGTACTCATCAATAGCGACGGCGACCTGGCGGCGGAAACCGGCGCCGATGGCGTCCATCTGAGCGCCGCCCAACTGATGGCCCTCGCCGCCCGGCCGGCGTTTCCTCTCGTGGCGGCCTCATGCCACAACGCGGAGGAACTCGCCCAGGCCAGTCGCCTCGGTCTCGATTTCACGGTACTGGGGCCCGTGCAGGCCACCGCCAGCCATCCCGGCGCCCAAGGTCTGGGCTGGGCGCACTTCGCTCAACTGGCTGCCGGACAAGCGCTGCCGGTCTATGCCCTGGGCGGGCTCGGCAATGGCGACCTGGAAGCGGCCCTCGCCGCCGGGGCCCACGGTATCGCCGCTATCCGCGGCGCTTGGGAACCTGTTCCGTAAGGTCAGTTACCTCAGCGCCGGGATCTGGCTCCGTCCCCGGCACCCGATATTCCTCGTTGGCCCAGGCGCCGAGGTCGATCTGCTTGCAGCGCTCGGAACAGAAGGGACGGTAGCGACTGGCCTCGGTCCAGGGGACGGGGGTGCGGCAGATGGGGCAGGATACGGTGGTCATCTCTACACCGCCGCCACGCCATCGTGCCCAGCCTTGGTCACCGCCAGGCGCAGGCCCGCCGCGTTCAGCACGGCAAGCAAGGTTTTAAGGGTCGGGTTGCCCTTGGGTGAAAGGGCGCGGTAAAGGCTCTCCCGTTGAATGCCCGCCCGCTCGGCAACCAGGGCCATGCCCTGGGCTTCAGCGACATGGCGCAGAGCCCCCAGCAGGGCGGCATGGCCGCCGGGTTCTTCGGATTCTTCCAGGGCGGCGCGTAGGTAGTCATCGGCAAAGGCCGGGTCTTCCCGCAGTAGTTCCACTATCGACTCATCATGGGGGCGCGATGTGCGGCTCATTGTTTGTTTCTCCTCTGCCAGTCTTCCCAATACTCCACGGCCCGCGATATGTCGGCATCCTGGCGGCGCTTGTCGCCACCGATCAGCAACAGCACCAAGCGTTGGCCGGCGCGGGCGTAATAGACCCGATAGCCGGGGCCGTGATCGATTCGCAACTCATGAATACCGTCCCGCAGCGGCTTGCAGTCCCCGAAGTTGCCACCCTTCACACGCCCCAGGCGCACCACCACGCGGGCGCGGGCTTGGCGATCCGCCAGGCTTGCCAGCCAATCCTTGAAGGGGTCGCGGCCTTCCGCCGTGAGATAGTTTTCAAGCTGGTACATGGCTTATTGTAGCATTTAGATTACAAACAGCAACTACGTCAGCGTGATACGACAAAGCCCGCATTTGCGGGCCTTGGCGGGGTTGCTTGCCACGTCCTGGGACGTGCTGGAAAGTGGCTACAGATTACAAAACGTCAGTTCAAACGGCACGTCGATGTCGGCCTGGCGCGACTTCGCATCGCCATCGGGTGTGGTGAAGCGCACGTTGAGGGCGTACTTGTTGGCGCTGATTTCGGGAATGAAGGGCTCACTGCGCTGGACGCGGACGCGCACCAGCTGGGCGCTGCGGTTGGCGAGCATCAACTGATAGGCACCCCGTAACGCCACCTGGCGCTCGGGACGTCCGGAAGCGCGCAACAGGCGCAGCACGATGGTGATGCCCTGGCGGATCGGCAGCAGCGGATTGAGCCAGGCGTTCAAATCCTGCTGACGCAGGGCGGCATCGCGATGACGCCAGAAATGGTAGGACGGCAGGTCGAACTCGCAGCAGCCGCCGGGGACTGCGGCGCGGTTCTTGATCGACATCAGCCAGTCGTTCTCGCGCAGGTACTGGCCGATCTTGCCCTGCATGGCGAGCAGCGCGGCGGAACTTTGCTCGATCTCGTAGAGGGCGCCGGAGAGGGCATCCTCGGAAATTTCGGGATTGTTGCGGAAGGAGAGCAGGGTTTGGCGCTGGCGTTCGAGTTCCTGCACCATGTCGAACTTGACGTCGGCGCCACGGCCGACGACTTCGAGAATTTCAAACAGGGTGATGAGGGCGACGTGGTGTTCCTTGGCGCCGTCAGCACCGATGAAATGCACGGTGCGGTCGAAAAGGTCCTCCAGGCGCAGCAGGGTGCGAATGCGCTCATTGAGAGGATATTCGTAAGTAATCACGCACCGGCCCGTAAAAAATTCCGCCAATTCTGACCGATTCCCGGCGAAATCTCAACCACGGTCTCTTGCTATCGCCATACGCCGATAGCTGCCATCGAGGATTTCCACCTGCTGGCGCAGGTGATCCAGGTCGCCACCGTTGTCAATCAGGTCGTCGGCGGCAGCCCGGCGCGCGGCGCGGCTGGCCTGGGCGGCGAGAATGCGTTCGACATCCGGCCGCGCCATCCCGCTGCGCGCCATGACCCGGGCAAGCTGGGTTTCTTCCGGGCAATCCACCACTGCCACCCGGTCCACCCGTTGCCGGTAGTCGCCAGACTCAATCAGCAGGGGCACCACCAGCACCACATAGGGAGCGCCCTGCGCCTGGGCGACACGGCATAAACGCTCGGCCTCGACACGAATCAGCGGATGGAGAATCGCCTCCAGCCGCGCCCGCTCGCCGGCATCGGTGAACACTCGTGCGCGCATGGCGGGCCGGTCGAGGGCGCCCTCCGGCGTCAGGGCCGACGCGCCAAAGGCGTCGCGGATGGCGGCCATGGCCGCGCCGCCGGGGGCCGTCAGCCCGTGGGCGATCACATCGGTATCCACCAGGGCAGCGCCGAGACTGGCGAAGATGTCGGCGGCGGCGCTCTTGCCGCTGCCGATGCCGCCGGTGAGGCCGACGACCAGGCTCATCCGCCGGCCGGGCAGTCGACCAGCGTGATGGCGTCGCCAAGGGCGGCCGTGAGGGCCTTGATGACTTCCGCCGTCCCCCGCGCTTCGAGCATCACCTTGCCCGTCGGCACGTCGCGCGGCTTGATCTGGGCCGAGCGCACTCCCTTCTTTTGCGCGGCGGCGAGGAAGGTCTTGGCGGCGTCTTCGCTGCGGAACTGGCCGAGGGAAATGGCGAGGGCATCCTTGCCGGTTTCGATCAGATGGTAGTCGGTGACGCCCAGGGATCTGAGTTCGGCCATTTTCTTGTCGGCCACGGCGCGTGTGGCCTGGGGTGGAATATGGACCCAATACAAAGTCTGCGGCGCTTGTGGCAAGCTGACCCACTGGACACCGGCCACCTTGCCGGCCTTGGCCTGAAGCGACTCGACCTCGGTGGCGGGCAGGCCGTCGATGCGACGGCACACCAGGGCGGGGGCAGGAGCAGGCGTGGGCGTGGGAGCCGCCACAGGAACCGGCTCGGGCGCGGGAGCCGGGGCAGGCGCCGGAGGCGGCGTCTGCGGTGGGGCCTCCCCATCGGCCACCAAACGCACTTTCTCCGGCGTGATCTGTTTCGCCAGACGTTCCGGTTCGCGCCCTTCGTCCCGCGGGCCGAAATAGCCCTGACCCCAGGCGAAGAACACCAGGTTGAGCAGAACCAGCAGGAAGAAGCTCGCGCGCCAGAAAGTCATGGGGATACCTTTATCGACTCTGCCTCAAGCCGGTTCTGCCACCTTGGGCAGACGTTCCAGGGCGGCGTCGATCTCGGACTGGGGATGCTCGTAATCGTCGAGCTTGCCGGCGAAGTAGCTGTCGTAGGCGCCCATGTCGAAGTGGCCGTGACCGGAGAGGTTGAAGAACAGCACCTTCGGCTCGCCGCTGGCCTTGCAGCGCAGGGCTTCGTCGATACAAGCGCGGATGCCGTGGCAGGACTCGGGGGCAGGGATGATGCCCTCGGCGCGGGCGAACATGACGCCGGCCTCGAAGGTCGCCACTTGCGGCACCGCTACCGCCTCGATCAGCTTCTCGTGGAACAGTTGCGACACCAGGGGCGATTCGCCGTGGTAGCGCAGGCCGCCGGCGTGGATGCCGGGCGGCATGAAATCATGACCGAGGGTGTACATCTTCATCAGCGGCGTGTAGCCGGTGGCGTCGCCGAAGTCGTAGGCATACACGCCCTTGGTCAGGGACGGGCAGGAAGCCGGCTCGACGGCCACCAGGCGCGTGTTCTTCGACTTCGGGTCGCCGGCCGCCTTGTCGGCGAGGAAGGGAAAGGCCGCACCGCCGAAGTTGGAACCACCGCCGCAAGGGGCGAAGATCATGTCCGGGTATTCGCCGAATTTCTCGAACTGCTTCTTGGCTTCGAGGCCGATCACGGTCTGGTGCAGGATGACGTGGTTGAGCACCGAGCCGAGGGCGTATTTGGTATCGGGATCACCGGCGGCCTGCTCGACGGCCTCGGAAATAGCAATGCCGAGACTGCCCTGGTTGCCGGGGTCTTTGGCCAGGATGTCGCGGCCGGCCTGGGTCAGGTTGCTCGGGCTGGCGATCACTTCGCCGCCCCAGGTCTGCATCATGGAGCGGCGGAAGGGCTTTTGCTCGTAGCTCACCTTGACCATGAAAATCCGCACCGGCAGGCCGAACATCTGGCCGGCGTAGGAGAGGCTGGAGCCCCACTGGCCGGCGCCGGTTTCGGTGACCAGACGCTTGGTGCCGGCGATCTTGTTGAGATAAGCCTGGGGCACGGCGGAATTGGGCTTGTGGGAACCGGCCGGGGAAACGCCTTCGTACTTGAAGAAAATCTTCGCCGGGGTGCCGAGCATCTGCTCCAGGCGCACGGCGCGAATCAGCGGGCTGGGACGCCACTGGGCATAGATCTGCCGCACTTCGTCCGGAATCTTGATCCAGCGTTCGGTGGACATTTCCTGCTCCAGCACCGGGCCGGGGAAAATCGCCAGCATCTGCTCCGGGCTCACCGGTTTGCCGTCCGGCGCGAGGGAGGGCGTCGGCGCGTTGGGCATGTCGGCCACCACGTTGTACCAGTGGGTGGGGATGTCGTTCTCAGTCAGATTGACGCGGGTTTGATTCATTTTATTTTCGCCTCCCAGCAAGAAAGAGTCAGATTATCCCAGAGCCATCGTCACTGGCAATGCGCACCAAGCCTTCCAGCACAAGATTTTCCACCGCCCGCCGCGGCAGGGTCAGATGGGGTAACAGCGCCGGCGCCGCGCCACCGGAGATCAGGCACAGGGCCTCGGCATCTTCCCCTTCCCGCTCCGCCGCCAGGGGCGCGAACAGGCGCTCGATGGCGCCCAGCGTGGCGGCGAGACAGCCGCTTTCGATGGCATCGTCGGTGTTGGTCGGGCGCAGGGCAAAGGCACCCCGCGCCTCGGGCAGGCCCGCCGTGCCCCGGGCCAGGGACGAGCGCATCAGGTCGAGGCCGGGCAGGATCAAGCCGCCCTCAAAATGCCCCTGGGCCGAGAGCACGTCGATGGTGGTGGCGGTGCCGGCATTCACCACCAGGCAGGGGCCATCGTGACGGCCCCGGGCGCCGATCAGGGCCGCCCAGCGGTCGGCGCCGAGTTGTGCCGGGTTGTCGTAGCCGTTGCTGACGCCGCACTGGCGCTCCTCGGCGCGACACCAGCGCAGGGGCAGCCCCCAGGCGGCGATACGCGCTTCCACCGCCGGCCCGGCAACATTGCAGGCGACAATTTCAGCTATCGGCCTGGAAGCGCCAAGATTCGGGCATTTCGCGGCAAGCTCTGCCGTAAGCCAATATCCACGCGCCCCCCAGCCCTGCCCATCCCAGAGCCCCCATTTGACGCGGGTGTTGCCGCAGTCGAGACTGAGAATCATGGCACCAGCCTCAAGGAGACTTCGCCGCTGATGATGCGCTCGATGCCAGTTTCAGTTTCCAGCAGCAGGGCGCCGTCAGCGGCAACGCCCCGGCAACGCCCGATCCGGGGCGGCGCAAAATCCGAGAGCAGGGTGATTTCCGTATCCATGTGCAGGCAGCGGGCCAGCCATTCCTGACGCCGGGCGCCGAAGCCGCGCTGGGCAAAGTCCAGCAGCATTTCGCGCAGGGCCTTGAGCAGGGCCGCCAGCAGCAGGTTAGGATCGTCCGTCGATGTCAGGGCTGCCGAGGTGGCGCGCAGCTCGTCGGGCAGTGCCGCCGGCAGGCGCAGGTTCACGCCGACGCCGATCACCACCGCGCCCGGCTGGCCGGGAACCCCTTCAATCAGCACCCCGGCGAGTTTGCGACCGAACTTGAGCAGGTCGTTGGGCCACTTCAGCTGCAAGCCGGTTTCATGGTCCAGGGCGCGCACCAGGGCGACGCCGACGGCGAGGGAAAGGCCGGAAAGCTCGGTGCCGGGAGGGAAGCGCCAGAGCAGGGAAAAGGTCAGGCTGTCGCCGGGGGCGGAAACCCAGGTGCGGCCACGGCGGCCACGGCCGGCGGTCTGATTCTCGGCCGCCAGGGCGGCGCCGGACGGCGCACCCGCCTCGGCGCGGGCCAGCAGTTCGGCATTGGTGGAGCCGCATTCGGCCAGGATGTCGAGGTCAAAATAGCAGGCCTCGTCGCCGAGAGTCTTGGCAACCGCCGGGAGCGTCAGCATGGATAGCAGCGGCGCGCGGCAATTCAGGCCGACTTGGCCTGCTTGCGAAACTTGATCGCCAGGCCAACGTAGACCAGGGCGATCAGGGCAAACACGCCGCCGTAGTAGGGCGATGCGCTAACGAAGCTCATTACCGACACGGTACCGAATAGCAGGATGCCGGCATAGGGAATCCAGGGCGAGGTCAGCCAGGCGGGCTGGACAGGCGCCGCAGTAGATTCGGCAGATTCCGACGCTGCCACCACCGGCCGGTCCGGCAACCACTTGCCGGTTTTGAGGCGGCGCACGGCCAAGGACGAGAAGCCCAGCACTGCCCCCATCAGAAGGCCGCCAAACATGAGCAGCAGAAGTTGTTGCAGTTCAGGATCGAGGGACATGAAAGACTCGGCGTGGACGATGGAAACCCGCTAATGAAAGCACATTTTCCACCGCTATGAATGCCGGGCTTACTCTTCCTTCTCTTCCTTGCCGTCCTCGATGCCGAGTTCCTGAATCTTGCGCGTGATGGTGTTACGGCCGATGCCCAGCAGTTGCGCTGCCTCGATACGGCGACCACCGGTGGTGGCAAGGGCACGGCGAATCAGGACGCGCTCGAAGTCCCGCGTCAGCAGGTCGAAGACATGGCCGGGCTGGGCCGCCATGCAGCGGTCGGCTTCGGTGGCCAGGGCGCCCAGCCAGTCGGCAAAGCCGGCAGCGGCGGGGGCGTCGCGCAGCTCGCCCGGCAGGTCGGCGACATCGACGGTCTGCCCCGGCGCCATGACGGTGAGCCAGTGGCAGAGGTTTTCCAACTGCCGCACGTTGCCGGGGAACTCGACCCCTTGCAGATACTTGAGGGCCGACTCGGAAAGGCGCTTGGGCTCGACGCTGAGGTCCTGGGCGCTCTTGGCGAGGAAGTGCTTGGCCAGCAGCGGAATGTCCTCGCGCCGCTCGCGCAGGGGCGGCAGGCGCAGACGGATGACGTTGAGGCGATGGAACAGGTCTTCGCGGAACAGGCCGTCCTTGACCCGGGTTTCCAGGTTCTGGTGGGTGGCGGCGATGACGCGCACGTTGGCTTTCACCGGCTGGTGGCCACCGACGCGATAGAAGTTGTTGTCGGACAGCACCCGCAGCAGGCGGGTTTGCAGTTCGGCCGGCATGTCGCCGATTTCATCGAGGAACAGGGTGCCGCCCTCGGCCTGCTCGAAGCGGCCGCGGCGCTGGGTGTTGGCGCCGGTGAAGGCACCCTTCTCGTGGCCGAAGAGTTCGGATTCGAGCAGGTCGCGGGGAATCGCTGCCGTGTTGATGGCGATGAAGGGGGCGTCGCGACGCGGGCTATGGCGATGCAGGGCACGGGCGACAAGCTCCTTGCCGCTGCCGGACTCGCCATTAATAAGCACCGTGGCGTGGGACTGGGAAAGGCGGCCGATGGCGCGGAACACCTCCTGCATCGAGGGTGCCTGACCGAGAATTTCCGGCGTGATGGTCTCGGGAACGGATGCACCGCCTTGGTGCGCCGTCTCGTCGAGGGCGCGCCGCACCAGTTCCACCGCCTGGTCCACGTCGAAGGGCTTGGGCAGATATTCGTAAGCGCCGCCCTGGAAGGCCGCCACGGCGGAGTCCAGGTCGGAATAGGCGGTCATGATGATGACCGGCAATTCCGGGAAGTTGGTCTTCACCAACTTGAGCAGATCGAGGCCCGACTTGCCCGGCATGCGGATGTCGGACACCAGTACCTGGGGCACGTCGCCATCGTCCAGGGCCGCCAGAGCCTCGTCGGCGGAAGAGAAGCTGCGGAAGGCAATGTCTTCCCGCGCCAGGGCCTTCTCAAACACCCAGCGGATGGAACGATCGTCGTCCACGATCCAGACCGGTTTCATGTCTTCTCCTCAATTATCTTGTTGTCCGCCCCTTCTTCCTTGCTCAGGGGGATCAGCAGGGTAAAGCAGGTGCGGCCGGGCCGCGACTCCACATCCACCGTGCCCTGGTGTTGATGCACAAAGCTCTGGGCCAGGGTCAGGCCAAGGCCGCTGCCACCTTCGCGCCCGGACACCAGGGGGTAAAAAATCTTGTCGCGGATTTCCGGCGGAATGCCGGGGCCGTTGTCGATCACCTGCAATTCCAGGGCCAGACGATAGCGACGCTTGGCCAGGGTAACCTGGCGCGCCGAGCGGGTGCGGAAAATGATCTCGCCCTGGCCGGCCATGGCCTGGGCGGCGTTGCGGCCGATGTTGAGAATCGCCTGGATCAGTTGCTCCCGGTCGCCGGTGAGGTCGGGCAGGGAGGTGTCGTAGTCGCGGCGCACCCGCACCCCGGTGAACTCGGCGTGAATCAGGCGCCGCACCCGCTCCAGAATCTCGTGGATGTTCACCTTCGCCGGCTGCATCACGCGATGGGAGGAGAGCAGGCGGTGCATCAGGTCTTGCAGCCGGTCAGCCTCCTTGATGATGACCTGGGTGTATTCCTTGAGCTGTGGATTGGCCAATTCCCGCTCCAGCAACTGCGCCGAGCCGCGGATGCCACCGAGGGGATTCTTGATCTCGTGGGCCAGGTTGCGGATCAGCTCGCGGCTGGCTTGCTGTTGCAGGGCTTCCTGCTCTTCCCGTGCCGTCTTGAGCTGCTGGTCGAGGGGGCGGAACTCCAGCAGCAACTGGGCGCCGCCGGCATCCACCAGAGTCACGGTGCAATCGAGACTCATGGTCTCGTTATCCGGGCGCGTGATGGTGACGTTGTGGCTGGTGTAGCTCCACTTGTTGGCGAGCACATTGTCGAGGGCGGCCTTGATGCCCGCCGGCTCGCCCACCAGTTGCTTGAGCGGTCGCCCGAGCATCTGGCGCAGGCTGGCGGCAAACAGATTTTCCGCCGCCGGATTGGCATGGCGCACCTGCAAGCGGGCATCAACGAGGATAACCGCCGACGACAGCAGGTCGAGGCCGCTGAAGGCCGACGTGGCTAGAGTTGAATCAGGGGAAGATGGAGCGGGCATATCCACTCCATTAGCAAAAAATGAGCCGGCGCCAGCGTTAGCGCGCGGAATCATTTCAAGTTGGCGAGTTCCTTGCGCAGGGCTTCCAGATTGCGCTCGTGCAAGGCCACCTTGTCGCGGAAAGGTTGCAGGCGCTCCGGATTGCCGCCCTTGCCGGCTTCAACTTCGAGGGTCTTGCGCGCCTCGTCAAGACTGCGCTGCTCGTTGCTGACTTCACCTTCGAGAATCTTGCGCCGGTCGTTGTCGCGGCCCTTCTGGGTGTCGCCATCCACCTTGGGGAAGTCGCCTGGGGTCGGTGTCCGCGTCGCCGCTTTGGTTCCGCCGCCGCCACTAACGGTGGAGACATTCTGGTCGCGGGACAGCACATCGCAATTCTTGCTGCTGGTCTTCTGATTGGTGTAGGTGACATGTCCATCCTCGCCACGGCACTTGTACAGGGTGTTGGCCTGAACCGCGGCAAAAGGCAGAAGCAACAGAGCAAGAGCGACTGGTTTCATGATGTCAGCAATAAAAGAGTGGGGCGAGTGTATACGACACGGGAGCGAAAAAAAAGGACGGGGGAGAACCCCGTCCTTTCTTCAACGCGCCGGTAGCGCCAGCGCTGACACGACTTAGATCGAGTAGTACATGTCGTATTCGACCGGATGGGTGGTCATGCGGAACTTGGTGACCTCTTCCATCTTCAGGTCGATGTAGGCATCGATGAAGTCGTTGCTGAACACACCACCACGGGTGAGGAACTCGCGATCCTTGTCCAGGTACTCCAGAGCCTGATCCAGGCTGGAGCAGACGGTCGGGATCTTCGCGTCTTCTTCGGGCGGCAGGTCGTAGAGGTTCTTGTCGGCGGGATCGCCGGGGTGGATCTTGTTCTGGACGCCGTCCAGACCGGCCATCATCAGAGCGGTGAAAGCCAGGTAGGGGTTGGCAGTGGGATCCGGGAAACGGGTCTCGATACGGCGGGCCTTGTCGCTATGCACGAAGGGGATACGGATCGAGGCGGAACGGTTGCGGGCGGAGTAAGCCAGCTTGACCGGGGCTTCGAAGCCGGGGACCAGACGCTTGTAGGAGTTGGTGCCGGGGTTGGTGATGGCGTTCAGGGCACGAGCGTGCTTGATGATGCCGCCGATGTAGTACAGGGCGAAGTCGGACAGACCGGCGTAGCCGTTGCCAGCGAACAGGTTCTTGCCGTCCTTCCAGATCGACTGGTGCACGTGCATGCCGGAACCGTTGTCGCCAACGATGGGCTTGGGCATGAAAGTGGCGGTCTTGCCGTAGCTGTGGGCGACGTTATGGACGATGTACTTCAGAACCTGGGTCCAGTCGGCGCGGCGCACCAGGGTGTTGAACACGGTGCCGATTTCGCACTGGCCGGCGGTGGCCACTTCATGGTGATGCACTTCGACGGGAACGCCGCAGGATTCCAGGGCCAGAACCATGGCGGAGCGGATGTCGTGGAGGCTATCGACGGGGGGCACGGGGAAGTAGCCGCCCTTGACGGTGGGACGGTGGCCGGTGTTGCCGCCTTCGAACTTCTCGCCGGTGGACCAGGCGGCCTCTTCGGAGAACACCTTGCAGTAGGAACCGGACATGTCCACCTTCCACTCCACGGAGTCGAAGATGAAGAATTCGGGTTCGGGGCCGAAGTAGGCGGTGTCGCCCAGGCCGGAGGACTTCAGGTAGGCTTCAGCGCGCTTGGCGATGGAGCGGGGATCGCGGTCATAACCCTTGCCATCGGACGGCTCAACGACGTCGCAGGTCAGGATCAGGGTGGTCTCGTCCATGAACGGATCGATGTAGGCGGTTTCCGCATCGGGCATCAGCTGCATGTCGGAGGCTTGAATGCCCTTCCAACCGGCAATGGAGGAGCCGTCGAAGGCGTGGCCGTCTTCGAACTTGTCCATGCTGAAGGCGGAAACCGGCACGCTGACGTGCTGTTCCTTGCCGCGGGTGTCGGTGAAGCGGAAATCCACGAACTTGACTTCCTGTTCCTTGATCAGCTTGATTACGTCTTGAGGCGTCGTCATGAGGGTGCTCTCCTAGCGGTTAATTCAAAATTCGGTGATGGTTCCAAAACGGGCCGGAACGATACGCTGCGGGGTTTTAGCAGTTTCTGTGCCACGGCAGCGGCGAGAATTTGCCATTGTGCCACAACAGCATGGCGCATCCAGAGCGCAAACACTCGCCCCATCATGGTGCAATCAAATATCAAGCGCACCATTATGGTGCGATTCATAGCTGATACTGGCCAGGCGATAGAGGGCATCTCCCGCCAGGCCGTCCCGGAGCGCGGTTTCCACATGCTGGCGCCGGCTGGCGTCGAGATAGGCGGCCAGGGGGAAAACCACCTCAAGGGTCACCTGGTTATCCAGATAGTGCAGCGTCAGCCGTTCGATGGCATGAGCCTCCTCCCCCAGCAGGGCCTGTAGCCGCGCCCGCACTTCGCTGCGGCCGGGCAAACCCTTGCCCCAGCGCGAGGCATCCATGTCGGCTTCGGCATCCACATGCACCAGCACGTCGAGGATCTGGGGATGTGCCTTGAGCACCCGTGACCGCGCCATTTCGGCCACCCGGTGCCCCTCGGAAACGCTGATGTGAGGGTCCACCTGGACATGGGCATCCACCAGCGCCTGGTGCGCCATGCGCCGGGTGCGCAATTCATGGGCATCGACCACGCCCGGGGTTTCGGCAATGGTGCGGCGGATCGCCGCCACTTCTTGCTCCGAGAGTCCGGTGTCGATCAGTTCCGCCATGGCATCCCAGGCGAAGCCGACGCCGGACTTGACGATCATGGCGCCGACCAGAATCGCCGCCACCGCGTCAGCCACCGGGAAACCCAGCAGGGCGCCGCCGACGCCGGCCGCGACGACGAGGGAGGAAAGCGCATCGGCGCGGGCATGCCAGGCGTTCGCCACCAACATCGGCGAACGCAGGCGCTCGGCCACCTTGAGCATGAAGCGGAACAGGCCTTCCTTGCCGATCAGGGTGACGATCGCCGCCCACATGGCGGCGATGCCGACGGCCGGCGCATTGCCCAGATCCTGCAAGCGGCCGACGGCGGAAATCAGAATGCCGCTGCCGGTGCCGGCGAGAATCAGGCCGAGCACCAGGGAGGCGGCGGTCTCGATGCGGCCGTGGCCGTAGGGATGCTTTTCGTCAGCCGCCTCGGCGCTCTTGCGGTTGGCGAACAGCACGAAGCCATCGGCAACGATGTCCGAGAGGGTGTGCATGGCGTCGGCGATCAGGGCCTGGGAATGGGCCAGCAGGCCTACCACCACCTGCATCGTCGTCAGGACCAGATTGACGCCGACGCTGACCCAGGTGATGCGCCGTCCCTCCTGGTAGCGCTCGCTTTCACCCGCTACCGGGCCGGCGGAAAATTCTTCGTGGTCCATGTTGTGGCGATGGATTCGTTATACTCAACCGCTCATTCTACCGGCCCCGGGGCCCTACCGGCCCGTCGCCCGCCACCCTCTCGATCAGGTCTTGTCTTCGCCATGTCCGCCGCCCTTCCCTTCGATCCCTACAACAGCCTTTCCGATCGCGATGCCGGTGAGCGCATTCGCGCCGCCCGCGCCCAGCTTGGCTCGAAGGTGGTCCTGCTGGCTCACCACTACCAGCGCGCCGACGTCTATCAGTACGCCGACCTGACCGGTGATTCCCTCAAGCTGTCGCGCCTGGCGAGCCAGTCGGACGCCGACCAGATCGTCTTCTGCGGCGTGCATTTCATGGCCGAGGTAGCCGACATCCTCTCGCGCCCGGAGCAGATTTCCATCCTCCCCGACCTCGCCGCCGGCTGTTCCATGGCCGACATGGCCAGCCGCGCCAAGGTCGAGCGTTGCTGGCGCGAACTCGCCGAGGTGCTAAACCCCGACGAGACCGTCACCCCCGTCACCTACATCAACTCCGCCGCCGACCTCAAGGCTTTCTGCGGCGAGCATGGCGGCATCGTCTGCACCTCCAGCAATGCGCCGAAAATCCTGCAATGGTCCTTCGCCCGGCGCGAGAAGGTGCTGTTCTTCCCCGACCAGCACCTGGGCCGCTGGAGCGGTTACAAGATGGGCATTCCCCTCGACCAGATGGTGATCTGGAATCCCGATCTGGAAATGGGCGGCCTGACGCCGGAGCAGATTAAAAAGGCGAAGATCATTCTCTGGCACGGCTTCTGTTCCGTGCATCAGATGTTTCAGCCGAGCGACATCGAGAAATTTCGCGCCCAGTATCCGGAAGGCCGCGTCGTCTCCCACCCCGAATGCAGCTTCGAGGTCTGCCAGGCCTCGGACGAGATCGGCTCCACCGAAGCCATCATCCGCATCGTCAAGGAATCCCCGGCTGGCAGCCGCTGGCTGGTAGGCACCGAGCTGAATCTGGTGGATCGCCTCGCCCAGGAAGTGAAAGCCGAAGGCAAGATCGTCCAGTTCATGGCCCGCACCATCTGCATGTGCTCCACCATGCAGCGCATCGACCCGCAACACCTGGCCTGGGCCCTGGAAAACCTGGTGGCGGGAAATATCGTCAACCAGATCAGCGTTCCGGCCGACGAAGCCGCGCTGGCCAAGATTGCACTGCAACGGATGCTCGACGCATCCTGATCGCGCGCCGGTGGCGATGACTTCCCGTCTCAAGATCACCACCTACAATATCCACAAGGGATTCTCCCAGTTCAACCGCCGCATGGTGGTGCATGAGCTGCGCGAGCGCCTGCGCGAACTCGGCTCGGACGTGGTGTTCCTGCAAGAGGTTCAGGGCCTGCATCTGGGCCACGCCAACACCCACGAGGACTGGCCCGACGCCCCCCAGCACGAGTTCCTCGCCGAAGACACCTGGCTGCAATCAGCCTATGGCTGCAACGCCATCTACGATCACGGTCACCATGGCAACGCCATCCTCTCGCGCTTCCCGATACTTTCCAGCCACAACCAGGACGTAACCCACCTGCGCTTCGAGCGCCGCGGCCTGCTCCATTGCACCGTGGACGTTCCGGGCCTGACGCAGCCGCTGCATTGCGTTTGCGTCCATCTCTCCCTGTTCGGCCGTTCGCGACGGCGGCAGATGGATGCCCTGGCGAGCCAGCTGGAGGGCCTGATACCCGCCGACGCCCCGCTCATCATCGCCGGCGACTTCAACGACTGGCGCAACCGCGCCCACAATCTGCTGGCCCAGCGCCTCGGTCTGATGGAGGTTTTCGGCGGCGCCGGCGGCCATCCGCCGCGCAGCTTCCCATGTACCCTGCCGATGTTGCGCCTCGACCGCATCTATGTCCGCGGCTTCGGCATCGAAAGCGCCGAAGTGCATTTCGGCCCGCCCTGGTCCGGCATCTCCGACCATGCGGCGCTCTCGGCCACGCTCCGGTTCGCCGCCAAGGCCGCGCCGTGACCCCACAGTTTTTTCCCGGCAACCATCTGACCCTGCTGGAAACCGGCAATGACTACTTCCCGGCTCTGATTGCGGCCATCAGCAGCGCCGAACGGGAAATTCATCTCGAAACCTACATCTTCGAGGACGATGCCAGCGGTCGCCGGGTGGCCGACGCCCTGGCCGCGGCGGCCCGGCGCGGCGTAACGGTGCGCGTGGTGGTGGATGGCTTCGGCGCCCGCGAGTTTGCCGACGGCCTCGGCACGATCCTGAGATCGCAGGGCGTCGAAGTGATGGTGTTCCGCCCCGAGCTGGGGCACCTGCGCTTTCGCCGCAACCGCCTGCGCCGCCTGCACCGAAAGCTGGCGGTGATCGACGGACGCACGGCTTTCGTCGGCGGCATCAACATCATCGACGACTGGGACATGGGCGACACGCCGGCGCAAATGCCGCCCCGCTACGACTACGCAGTGAAAGTGGAAGGGCCGCTGCTGGCGCCGATCCACGCCTCCACACTCCATCTCTGGCGTCTGTTGCGCTGGGCCAGCCTGCGCCGCCGCCCGCCCCTCCACGCCAAGATGCCGCCCCGCACTGACGCCGCCGGCTCTGCATCTGCCGCCTTCGTCATCCGCGACAACCTGCGCCATCGCCGCGACATCGAAGAGGCCTACCTGGACGCCATCGCCACGGCGCGCCAGGAGATAGTGATCGCCAACGCCTATTTCCTTCCCGGCCGCCGCT